>Ga0256405_10011075_pt1 | contig 11644 bp, 12 predicted proteins | sample RumenRJG_02DNA_FD_189096 | JGI IMG/M metagenome (GOLD analysis project Ga0256405, IMG submission 189096) | Bovine rumen microbial communities from Lethbridge, Alberta, Canada - RJG_02 | ecosystem: Host-associated > Mammals > Digestive system > Stomach > Rumen | place: Canada: Alberta...
ATGAATTAAAATCCCTTATATTATAACATAATAACTATTTCAATATACTTTTGTAATTCAAATAAAAATATTGATAATACAAATAATTAAAGGATAAAATATATAGATAATATAAAAAATAAGAAAAAATTTAATAAAAAAATTAATCAAACAATAATTCGCTTTTAAGATAAGTGGCAGTTGCTTCAGTAATTTTTACATCAACAAAAGAACCTAACTCCACATCATCAACAATAACGGGAATATATGAATCAGTTTTAGCAATGAATCCTCCTTTAGAACCTTCTTCAAGAACCAAAACTTTTTGAATAGTATTTATTAATTCCTTGTTTTCCTCTTCAGTTATTTTGGATTTGATTTCTGATAAAAATTTAGATCTTTGCTTCATGACCGGGCGGGGAATTTCTTCAAGTGAAGATGAAATTGCACCCTTCCTGTGCTGATATTTTGATAAATGTATTATGCTTGGTTTGATTTCTTGAAGTAATTTTACAGTTTCATCAAAATCTTCATCGCTTTCAGTCGGATATCCCACTATGATGTCCACCGCAAGAGTAATGTCTGGAATTTCTGACTTGAATTTAGATATGATCTGGCGGTACTGCTCGATTGTATGGCCTCTTCTCATATCCTTTAGAACCTTATCACTTCCTGTTTGTACAGGCAAATGTATGAAATTATATACCTTCGGATGTTTCATTGCATCAATTATTTCATCAACCTCATTTAAAATGTTTTTAGGATGCATCATTCCTACACGTACACGAAAATCTCCTTTTAAATTAGCCACTTCTTTGATTAAAGTGGACAGTTTTTCACCTGTGTCACGGCCAAATGCTGCAGTATCCTGGGCAGTCAGCTGAATTTCACAGGCACCATTTTCAATAGCCTGCCTTGACTCTGCAACAATATCTTCAATCGGATAACTGTTTAATGGTCCACGTGCAAAACGAGTACAGCAAAAAGTACAAGCACCCAAACAGCCTTCACAAATTTGAATAATATGAATCAGACTATCATCAGTCACTTTAGGAACGCACACTTTTGACTCCTTTGAAAATCCCACTTCACGAATGACCTCACCGCAATATGTGCCTTCAACAATATCAGCTGCCTTGTTTAACTGATGAGGTCCAATCCAGGAGCAATCAGGTCCAATCTTATCCAATTTTTCAGGATCAATTTCAACCATGCATCCTCCAACAATGATTTTCTTGTCGGGATACTCCTCCTGAAGCTTTTGTATTTTATAGACAACCTTGTTTTCAGTAGGCAACTTCACATAGCATGTGTTGACAATGACAACATCTGCTTCTTCAATAGAATCGACAATGTCAATTTCGTTTTCCTGCAATACTCCTGCCATGATTTGCCCATCGGCCTTATTAAATGTGCATCCATAGGATTCGATATATACTTTCATTATACTGCCCCTATGAGGTTTTCTTAAAAATGTATTTGGTTAAATCGTAATCGTAATTGTTGAATTTGACAGGTTTTGCATATACTCTTCTAATTACTCCGGCTTTTGCAAATCCTGAAGTTAACTTTCTTTCCTGTGTTTTGATAACATGCACCTTAACCATATGTTTATCGATTTTAACGACATCACCTGGAGCTATTTCAAAGTCCCTTTCCAAGTCCAGCTTATATGAATCGACTTCACCATGCAAATCAACTGAAAAACCAATACGAGCAGGAATTTCAACGGAATTTGCCCATATAGTTGAAATGTCTTCTATTTTAGCATGATTAACCCTTTTGTCCCCAACTTCAATGCTGGTAACTTCTACTTGACCCATATCAGACAATAAAACATCTCCAGTGCTCAATTCATCACTTGGAGACAAATCGATAGTGGTTTTATGAGACTTGTCTTGTTCAGAAATGATTAATCTGTAAGGTTCAGGTTTCTTAAGAGAAATGATGTCCTTAAATACGTGACCGCACTCCTCACATTTAAGCAAATATTCTTCTGTTAATTTTTTCTTGGATGATTTCTGTTTTGAGTTTAAAATTTCAATTTCATCAGAACCGCAAATTGGACAATCCATTTTAATGCCTCCCTATTCAGATTCCTTCAAATAATGGTTTACTAATCCGCCATCTTCAAGTATGTTTAACATGAACTCTTTAAATGGTTCAAAAGTCTTTGACTCACCAGTTGTCTCATTAACCAATGTTCCCTTAGATAAATCAATGTTGATGATGTCACCATCTTTGGCTTCAATATCAGAGACAATTACCGGCAAACCTATATTGATTGCATTTCTATAAAATATTCTTGCAAATGATTTGGCAACAATAGCACTGACCCCTGCAGTCTTGATTGCCACCGGAGCCTGCTCTCTTGATGAACCACAACCGAAATTTTCATCTGCAACAATTATATCTCCTGATTGAACATTTTCTGTAAAGTCCGGGCGTTCCCCTTCAAGAACATGGTCCGCCAAATCCTGGGGATTGAATGTTCTTAAGTATCTTCCGGGAATGATGACATCAGTGTCAATGTTTTCTCCGAAAGTCCATGTTTTTCCTTTAATAATATCCATAAGCATCACAATAATAGTTAATTAATAAAAAAACGAAGTATTCAGGAGTGTCCCTGAATACAAAATAAGTAGGTGATTTTTGTATTGTTTTATATGTTTAATGTAAAGGCTGAGCGAATTTCTTCTCAACACTTTCACGATACATTGAGTTCATGGTACAGAATGGAATAATTCTGCCGTCCGGTGTTGCATAATGAATAACACATTTTTTAACACGGTCTTCATCGAAGTTAAATGGGTCCATGAAGTGCATGCATGAAATAAGCATGGAATCTTTAGAGAAATCACCTAAAGCATCATAATCTCCTTTAGCAAATACATTCAATAATATTCTTAGAATGTCTAAATCTTTTGGAGTTTTGCTGGTGTGAATTAATTTAGGAAGATTTTTAGTAAGTCCTGCTAAAACCCTTTTACGAGAACCGAATTTACCTTCTTTGAGTTTTACATTATATTCTTTTAACTTGTTGAATAAATCTTCAACTTCAATGAAATCAGTGATTGGAATTAAATTATCCTTTCCATCGCCTTCAGTTTTTTCCCTGAACACATAGGTTGCGATTCCGCAATGTTCATGACAGTTCAAAGTTACTTTTGCTGAATCCTCACCATCCAACAGGGATATGAATTCTGCAATTGGTTCAACAGAGGATGGAGGATAAAATGAACTGACAGGCACCTGACCGTCGGTTTCCTCTTCGATAATGTTTACAAAGTCAGGAATTGTGATTCTTTGCTCTTCAACATGGTCTGCAGGTGTCCTTCCGGCAAATGATACTGGCTGGAAGTTTACACCATAAATATTTTCACTGTGGTCGAATGCAAACTTGATTATTTCCCCAACCTGATGGTCATTGACTCCCTTAACAAGTGTAGGTACAAGAACTACTCCTAATCCAACTTTCCTACAGTTTTCAATAGCCTGAATCTTATCCGGAAGTAAGTCTCTACCCCTATTGTTGATGTATGGCTCTGGAGTTACACCATCAAATGCAAGGTATACAGTATTTAATCCGGCAGCTTTCAATTCTTTTGCAAGAGTTTCCCTTTTAGCCAATCTTATACCATTAGTTGCAATTTGAACGTGAGTGAAACCTTCTTCCTTAGCCATCTTAACAAGTTCCACAATGTCCTTTCTTACGGTTGGCTCTCCACCTGCATATTGAATTGCAGGACATGGATGAGGTTTCAAGTTTCTCAAATTCCTAAGCATCTGCCTGATTTCGTCTTGTGTTGGCTCATACTTATAACCTGCAACTGCCGCATTAGCAAAACATACAGGACATCTTAAATTACATCTGTTTGTTACATCAATCAAACCTAAAACAGTTGATGTTTCGTGTTTTGAACATAATCCACAGTTACTTGGACATGCCCCGGTGTCTTCAACACATGGATTTTCAACCTTGGTAACTGTTGGAATGAAGTCTTCCATTCTATTGTATAATCCTTCATCACTCCAGTAAGTGTTAATAAACTCCCCATGCTCGTCACAAGTTTTCTTGATCAAGATTTTCCCATCTTCATCATATACTTCGGCATCTAGAGGTTTACCGCACTCCGGACATAAACTTTTTGTATCTTTAATTTTCAAAAAAATCACCTTTTTAATACCAAGTAAATTTTAGTATTAACTTACATAATATAATATATTTAAATCAATTTAATATTTAAATATTATTAATTATATAGGTATATTAGTAATCAAGGAGCAACATTAAATGTCATTTAATATTCAAATTATTTTATTCGCATTTGCAACAACACTATATTTCATTCTCCCAGCATATTTCTCAAATGGTGGAGCCTTGGCTTTTGGAGGCGGAACACCAGTTGATTTTGGGAAAAGTGACTCAAAAGGCAATCGTTGGATTGGTGATGGAGTTACATGGAGAGGAATAATCGCAGGAACCATAATTGGAATTATTACCGGTGCGGTTCAAGGATATATTGCACCAATGATTCTTCCGGAAATAACACCATATCTTATTACTCCAATAATAACTGACGTCAACAGCGGAATATTGATAGGATTCCTGCTTGGTTTCGGCGCATTAGTTGGTGATGCATTAGGCAGCTTTTTAAAAAGAAGACTTGGAATAGGACGTGGAAAACCGGCCCCACTTCTTGATCAGTTAGATTTCATAATAGTGGCCATAATCTTTGTAGCTCCAATCGTTCATGTTGATTTATTATTCGTAGTGATTGCAATAATACTGACATTAGCAATTCACTTAATAGCAAATACCGGAGCTTATCTGCTTGGCCTTAAAGATGTCTGGTATTAAAAAAAAGATTTAAGAGATTTAATCTCTTAATTTAAATATTTTTCCATCATCACAGCAGTACCAACTGCCGGTGCGACAGTGCATTCATCATCAGTCAATATATCGCCCATTGATTTAACTTCCAAACCCAAGAGTTCGGCTGCAGGCTTATCTAAAATATCCTTGCCCAAACCGGTGGTTACAATTAAATCTAATTTTTGAGTTTCAACAACCTGTTTTAAACCATCAGCGATTTGTTCTATTTGTTTTTGATGAATAACCTTTGACATTTCAACAATATCCTCCATTGAAAGCATTTCTAAATCCGCACATACTACACGGGCAATTCTGTGTGCACAGTCAATTTTGGATTTGCCTTCACCGTCAAATGTATCGCAAATATAATCCTCCTCAGTAATCAAATCCAGAACCATATAAACGTCGGCAGTCTGTGCAAATAACTCGCTGGCCACACGATACTGCTTGCCGTTTAATTCAACTTTATCCAAAAAGCTTGCAAGATTAGTTCTTAATGTTCCTGTGTAAACCAACTCGCCAGTGGCAGACCTGTCAAAATCGGATTTTCCAACAGCGCATTCACTACCGTCTTTTATTGGAATAATGTCTGTTGTAGTGCTTCCAGTATCAATGAATATGCAATTATCAGAAATTAATGTTGCAATTTGCGCCGTTGCAATCCAATTAGCTGCAGCTGCTTTTAGGGGAGTTTTTTCTATTTCCTCATTTGACAGCATTCCATCAATTCCGACATATGCCAGAGGACAGTCAAATGTTTGTTCGCATTTTTCAACAACATCCAGAACACCTTCCTTTTTAGTGTCATATGCATCAACAAGCTCTGCAGTCATGGAAATTCCAACCGCATCTATCTGTGAAACCGGACAGATTTTCTCAATCAATTCAATCAGCACATGCGAGAGGTCATCGTTGTTGCTCCACATCGGAAGGTATGCAAAATCCACTTCGATATTTTTGATTTCACCGTCTTCAAAGTCAATCACTGCCAAATCGGTGTTTGCACCGCCAATGTCAAATCCTGCAATTTTCATAATCATAATCTCCTAATTTCCAATGAATCTCCGGATTTCTTGAATTCAACTTCCCCATCCAGAGAAATGTCCAAATCATCAATATCCATTTTTCCATCAATCAGTTTAATTATTGAATCGCCAATGTTGATGTTGGAGACCTGTTTCAGTCCAACGTAAGGTGTTGTGAATCTTGAATTGATTTCCAATAGGTAAACTGAGTAGATATCCTTTTCATCAGCATTAATTATCATGTCAACTCCGACAAAACCTTTCAAACTGCCCATTGATTCAACGGCATTTTTTGCAATTTCAAAGGCTTCATCCTTGTACTTATTTTCAAAAGGCAGTTTGCCGCCAAGGTATCTTCCCTTATCATCTTTAAGTTCAATATATTGTTCATTTAAGCTTATAGGCACTGCATTTTCACCGTCGGATATCAAACTGACACTGATGTCAGTTCCTTCTATATATTCCTGAACCAGCACTCTTGAACCTGGAGTGAATATCTTATCCAGATCCAAGGTCAGATCTTCAATCTTTTCAATAATGACAATATCCTCACAATCAACACCCATCAAAGGTTTTATGATTAATTTCAATGGAGTTAACGGGTCTTCCGCCTGCCATTTTTCATGCAGGTTTTCGATTGCCCTTTTCCAGTATCCCTTTGGGTCTATCTTGAACCTGAATGATTTCGGTTGCGGGATTGTCATAGGCAAGGATTCGTAGGTTTCATACTTGTCAGATGATTTTAAACATGCCTCGGATGTTGATGTGTATAGGTTGACATTGTTTTCTTCCAATATCTTAGTGATATTGTATAAATTGTTGTTGTTTTCTGCAGCTATGAAAATAGCGTTGTCGAAGTTTGCTGCATTGTCCTTGAGCCAATCAATAATATTTTCATCAATTAAAATCGGATTGACATTATCATACTTGCTTATAATGTTTTCATATGATTTGTTAATCACCAAATCAACATTATACTCTTTCAAATCATCCAAAAGTGCGAATATCAGTTCTTCAGCTTCAGAAATTATGCACCTGTCCTTTTCACCAGAGGCTGTGAAATACTCAAATGCCAATATTGAATCATTCTCTCTTATCATAAGTAATCATCATCCCATTTAAATTCAAATCATCAGCAGGAAAGCGCATTTTATCTCCATCGAAGACCATATGGATTAAAGCATTTTCATTAGCTTCAAACTCGCTGACAGTAATGTCTTCAGTTATGCTGTTCATTTTTCTTGTAAATGAACCCATAACATGTTCTGGTGCCGCAATATTGAGAAGTCCCTTATCATAGTAATCCTGGATTGCATCCACTGTAGATTTAGCGGAATCCCCCTGACCGTATGGGTTTGGAGCGTTTCTCATCTTTTCTGCAAATTCGTCATCAGACAGGATTTTAAAAGCATTGTCCAAAATGGCTTTCTTATCAGAACCCACCAATATATTTCCGCCGGCAGTCACTGTTTCAGGACGTTCAGTATTGTATCTTAAGGTTAATGCAGGTACGTTAAGTGTTATTGCCTCTTCCTGAAGACCTCCTGAATCAGTCAGTATTAAAGTTGAATGAGAAGTTAAAAGAAGGAAATCCAAGTATCCTAAAGGTTTTATAATGTGAACATGATCCAGGTTATTTAATTCATCGAATAGCCCGAAGTTTTCAAGAGTATTTTTAGTTCTAGGATGAATCGGGAAAATGATGTTCATCTGGTCCAATTCCTTTAACGCTTCAATGATATTGATGACACGCTCTTTAACATCCACGTTTTCCGCCCTGTGCATTGTCAATGTCAGAATATTGTCCATGTTTTCGATATCCAATTTGGCAAGGGATTCCTCTTCAATGCCTCTTTTTTGAGCGATTTCCAAGTGTCTAAAACAAGCGTCCACTACAGTGTTTCCTGTGATGAAGAGGTTTTTATGTGAAAAACCTTCGGCAAGTAAGTTTAAAGCTGATTCCTCAGTTGGTATGAAATACATTGTTGAGGTAACATCAGCTGCTCTGCGGTTGACCTCTTCCGGCATTGTCATATCAAATGACCTGAGTCCCGCTTCAACGTGACCGATTGCAATGTGAAGCTTGGAAGCCACCAGTGCGCCTGCAAGCACCGCATTAGTATCTCCCTGAACTAAAACAATGTCAGGCTTTTCTTTCATTAAAACTTCTTCAATGCCTTTCATCATCAAACCGGTTTGTTTTCCATGACTTCCCGAACCAACATGAATATTATAATCAGGAGTAGGAATTTCCAAATCTTTAAAGAAGTTATCAGACATTTCCTTATCATAATGCTGGCCGGTGTGCAAAACAATCTGATCGATATCTCTTTTTGAGATTTCATCAATGATTGGTGCCATCTTGATTATTTCCGGCCGTGTTCCTAAAATAGTTGCTATTTTCATATGTATCACTAACTTTAATATTTATATATGAATAGTTAAAAATTTTTAGAAAAATCAGATTAATTTTCTTATCTCATCAAGATTATTCTCAATGAAATCCTCATACTTGGGGTTTGCCAATATTTTATACTGCTTTATATTGGTTTTAATGTATGCCTCATTCATAATCTCCTGCAGTTCACTTGTAGGAGTTTTAAGAATAATATCCAGTTTATTCCTTTGATCAGAGTTTAAGTTATTTAAATGACTTTGTATTTGGGATTTGAACTTTGAAACTATATTTGAATTCCTTTTTGCAAACCTTTCAAGCAAAAAGGAAGGAGCCATCACGAATAATTTCTCATATTCCATTACATCCTCATAGGTTATTTCATCATCCATATTCTCACCATTCATGCAAATCAGTTAAGCTTTTAATCATGGATTCACGAATCGCATATGTCCTCTGCAGATTTGTCAAGGAATCGACAAGGTTTCTCTTGAATCTTTCGCAGGCATAATCATCATATTTAAATTTGATTCCATCATACTGAATATCCATCAAAATAAGATAATCGGGTTCGGTTACCTTAATATATGCTCTTGGTTCATCTTCAGCAGGATTCAGTAGTTTTTCTACTTCATCAAGAGTCATTTTACCAATAGCCACGTCAATAAATACCCTCATCATTTTCCTTACCATATTCCAAAGGAATGACTCCCCATAGATATCGACAAATATCGGGGAAATAGTATTATGAAGGTTCGGGAATTCCCTTTTGTGATAATCAGTTAAGTCCACCCTGTTGATGATTATATCATCGATTGTTCTTGTAGTTGTCTTTTGATATCTTTTTGTAAAATTAGTAAAGTTATGCGTTCCCTTAAAGACCTCCGCACATTCTCTCAATTTATCAATGTCCAAATCCTGGAAGAGCAGGTAACGGTATTGTCTCATTTGAGCATATCTGGGCTTGAATGCATAGCGAACCGGAGCACTGGCAAGGATTTGAATATCATCAGGAAGTGAATTGTTTATTTCATTTACCCTGACTTCCTTTTCAGATTGAAAACTGATCACATTGCCCAAACTATGCACTCCGGCATCAGTTCTCCCGGCAATTCTAAATCTAGACTTTTTCAAATCATCTATGTAGTCAAGTTTGCGCAAATGATAAATTAATTCCTCTTCAACTGTTCTCAAATCAGGCTGTCTTTGAAAACCGTGGAAATTTGTTCCGATATATCCGATTTTTAGTGCTGTTCTTTTCATCAATATAATATTGATTATCTTATAAAATAAGTTTTAGCAAAAAAATATAGAGGAGGGTAAATAGCCACACCAAGTGGCCATCTACAAATATGACCTTTTTGACATTAGTATATTAGTTATAAACATGATAGATAATTAAAATTAAAAAAAAATGTTAGTTGAAAGATAGAGTAGTTATATGCTATTTAATTTTAATTATCTAAATTAATCAAAGCAAACTTGATTAATCTAATTAATTCTTAATAGTAATAACCATATAAATTTAATTATATTAAAAAATCGATAAAATTCGTTTAAAAGTTAAAAAAACTAATTAGCGACATTACTATAATGAAATAAAAAAATTGAAGTTATAAAAAACCATGAAAATAATTAATACTTATTTAATTAAAATTATTATTACTTTTAAAAATCGATATAAATTCTTTAAAATTTAAAATAAATCGAATAATAGTTAAACGTAAATGACAAAGAGTTTTACAAGGGAATATAAATAATTACAATAGTTTCCAAAATATTAATAAAAAAATAAACAAAATAACAGATATTTAAAAAGAGTAATACTTTTTTAAAAAATAATACTACTTACTGTTCAACATCTTAACCATATGAACAGTTTCATCATAATCATCTTCCTCAACTGTTATCTGATAATTTGCGGATTTCCAAAACGGCAAACCGGATTCAAGATATCTATGAGTATGCAAATAAATCCTCTCATATCCAACCTTACCTGCAAAATTCTCAGCTTCACCAACAAGCTGACGTGCAATGCCATTGCGACGATAATCCCTATCAACCATCAGCCTCCAAATACTGGCAGTATCCTCTCCGGAATAAATCCCTCTAAAAAACTCAAAATCCTTATCATATGCCCTAATCCCAATTGTTGCCACAATCCTATCACCATCAAATGCGACAAAGAAATTGTTTTGACTCGGATCAATATAATACTTCTTTAATCCGAAAATATCATAATGAAATTTTGCAGTAGGTCCAATATGATACTCATTATTAATCTGGTTAAACAAAAACTCTTTTACAGCATTAATTTCAGTTTCATCATTTTTTATCTCACGAATAACGATACTCATAATATCAACCAAACATTTTAAAAAAAAATAAAGAGAAAAGTGAGTTTTCTCTTATTCCTGTGCAGTTTCAGGATTCAATAATTTTTCTACATTTTCACCGATTAAGTCAAACAACAGAACTATAATCAATAATGACATACCCGGATAAAATGCTAACCACCAATATCCTGAAGACAGGTAATTCATTGATTCAGATAAAATCACACCAATAGCCGGTTCATGAGGAGGCAAACCAAATCCTAAAAATGTTATTGCTGCTTCGTGCATGATTGCATGCGGAAACATCAATATGACTCCTACAATAATTTGAGAAACAACTAAAGGCAGGATATGTTTTGTTGCAATCCAAACTTTGGATTTACCTAGATTTTCAGCTAAATGTACATACTCTTTTGTTTTGATTTCCTTAACTTCTGACCTTAAAACTCTTGCAAGTGGAGTCCAATGGGTTAAACCAACACCCATAACAACACCCCATACGCCCCCACCAAACATGATGGAAACTAGAATAATTAAAAGAATATGAGGTATTGAACCGAATAAATCTATGATTCCTGCAACAGCCTCGTCAGCAAATTTATTAAAGCTTGAAAACAAACCAAGAATAACAGATATAAGAGTACTTACAGCAGATGCAATAAATCCTACCATCAAACTTAAACCCAATCCAGCTATTGTCCTTTGAAACATGTCTCTTCCCATCCAGTCTGTTCCGAAAAGATGTTCTAAAGAAGGCATTTGATTAGCGCTTATGAAACTTGTTGGAATATCTCGGATAAAATATCCTGAAATGAAAACAGATATAATAACAACCGCAGAAAGAGCAATAATTACGATAGTTTTTGTCCTGAGATTAGCAGGATATAAAAACCATTGCCTTTTATCATCAGCTTTTTTCTTAATCACTGAACTCACTCTCCTTGATTCTAGGGTCAATTAGATAATAAGAAATATCCGCAAGCAAGTTACCTACAAATACAAATATTGCACTGAATATAACAATTCCTAAAAA
>Ga0256405_10011076_pt1 | contig 11643 bp, 11 predicted proteins | sample RumenRJG_02DNA_FD_189096 | JGI IMG/M metagenome (GOLD analysis project Ga0256405, IMG submission 189096) | Bovine rumen microbial communities from Lethbridge, Alberta, Canada - RJG_02 | ecosystem: Host-associated > Mammals > Digestive system > Stomach > Rumen | place: Canada: Alberta...
TACGCTTGTTTTGATTTGCAACACTAAGATAAGTGAAAAATCTGACATGGCAAAATCCTGAGCAACTTTTTGTTGCTCAGGAACTTATAAATAAAGTTAAATCAAAGTGTTGCGGAATTAAGGCTGAATATTATTGGTGTACTATCAAAAGAAAAAGATGAGAAATTCAATAATCCATTAAAAAATCGTATTACCAATCCATTGTGTACAGAACTTGGTAAACTGTGGTACATAGAAAAGTATAAAGGTTATAATTCATATATTAACAAATACTTAGACAATAAAGAGGCGAAAAATGAAAATCAGATGTATGAATCGTTTAGTTTATTAGACAATAAAATGATTGAAACAATTAAGGAGCAGTTTAGTCTCTGATGATATAGTTCCTTATAGAGTAAGATACATAATATAATGTAATGACCTAGTAGTATATCAGCTAGGTCATTTTTTTTGTTCTTTTCAGTATATATTTTACCATATTCTTACCAATTTCAAGTAGAGAGAATCTAGTAAATACGTTACTTTGGGAATTGGTAAAAATTACGCTTATTAATGGTAATTTTCTGATTATCAATCAGTTGTTCCGAATTCAAAAAACGTATTATCTTTGCAGCAGATTCCTATAACACGTTAAATTATGATTGATATGAAAACTACGATTTCGTTACCAACGACGGCAGCAAAGGCAAAGGAGCTTGCACCAAAGTTGCAAGCTGAATGCTTGAAGGTGAGGAAACAACTCTTTTACGACCCCCAGAAGGGTTTCAACCACAACATGGGTGGGGTTCGCACAGAAGTATCACTACAAGATGTAACAAACAGGGTTAATTCCATTACCGATGGCTTCATTACTTTCCACTTCGTCTCACATCGCAGATTGTGGTTCGAGATAGAAGGGGTGAATAAGCGTTACACACTTCACTGTGCTAACGAGTATGACTTCTATACGAGAGAGTCTGCTGCTACCAATCCCTACAATAAGATAGCGGTAGCAATCAAGAAAGCTCTGAAGGAGCGAGATGAGATGGAGAGAACGTATCAACTCTTAATAGCAGCATAACTGTGGAGCAGAACTTTTTTACATTGGGTGCATTGCCCAGTCGTATGAAGAAACTAGGTGACAACATCGAGCATCTTTATCACACAGCAAACAGAACCGTAGTTAACGCTGAGCTCGTTGAACATAAAGTTGATGGCATATATGTTCAGTTTGGTGCTGACGAATACAATCAGATTGTTGTAACTTTTACGAACCAGTTTGGTGCTGAAAGTGACAAGTTTGTCGTTAGGGGAAGAGAACTTGCAACCGTAGTAGATACAATAAACAAAGTATATAAAAAATTAATTAGTAAAAAATTTAAAACTATGCGCAAAGAAAAGAAGACTGTTGCCAAGCCGACAGAAGTAAGCAACGTAGTAAGTAACGTCACACCGGTGACAAGTGTTAACTCTTCAGTTCCTGCTGATGTGAACATGTTGGTGGAATTTATCCTTCAGCAACATGCTCGTTCCGGCAACCTCTACGAAGCTTTGGAGTTCGTGGATGTACCACGACTGTATCTGACGAAGAGCTATGGAGCAGTGAGCAATGTTGTGTTTGATGGCGATCACATCGCTATTGAGGGTGCTATCAGCATTTCATTCAGTGTCGTAGGTCTGAACCAGTCTGAACTCCGTGAGCAAGTTATTTGGGCCCTTCAGACAGTTGTTGAACGGAACAAACTACTCGTAGAACGGGCGAATGATAGTACTGAACAAATGGAATCAGTAGCAGAGAATAAGGCAGAAGTTGGGCGTGAGGTCAAAAAAGCGACTACGACCAAGCCCCTGAGTGGAAAGGTTGGTAAGAAAGCAGTAGAACGATACAACGATGCTGTTGGTAAAGGTGTTGATGCTTTGGAGTCTAGCCTTAAGGGGCTAAGCCCAAGTGCATCAGGTCAGAAGATTCGATGCTTTCTCAACAAGGCAGAAGTTGGGGGTGAGTTCAAAAACGCGACTAAGGTCAAGCCCTTTAGAGGGAAGGTTAACGAGAAAGCAGTAGAACGATTCAACGAGGCTGTTAGTAGAGGTGTTGATGTTTTGGAGCCTAGCCTTAAGGGGCTAAGCCCAAGTGCATTAGGTCAGAAGATTCGATGCTTTCTCAACAAGGCAGCACACGACTCAAATCTTAAGTTGCCTGACACCACTGGAGTGACTCTCGCTAAGAACTTGAGTCAGTACAACGTAGAGCTTTTGCTTATATTATGCGAGGCTGTGGGCTGTAAGGTACCTTCATTCTTGCAGATGAAAACAGCAACTGTAACATCAAGTTCAAAGAGCGTGATGAGAGCATAAGCAAGCTAATTTACTAACTTTCTTCATCTATACTGAGAGACTCTTTCGGCAACCTTACCGGAGTGCTAAAAAAGAGTCTCCCTGGGGATGCCATGTCTAAAAAACAGAACGAATCAATAGTAAAAGCATTTACATTATGAGAAAAAAGATTATTATTAGAGTGTTCTCCGCATTTGCGGGATTCGACACACAGTTCATCGCGCTACTTGCGTATGCAAGATGGTACAATCAGAATACCAATGGGCCGTTGATTGAGTTTGTTCTTGTTGGTTGGTGTGAGATAGACGAGGATGCCATTGCTAGCCACAACGCTTTGTTCCCTGAGTATGCTGAAGAGGCAAAACTCCTTCCTGGCAAGTCTGAATATCAGGGTTATCATTATCTCGATATTTCACAGATTGAATGGAGTAAAGTTCCCGATTTCGATTTGCTTATCTATTCATCTTGTTGCCAGAGCATTACTAAGGCTGGCAAGCAGGAAGGTACAACTGAGGATTCCGGCACGCCGTCTTCACTTATTTGGGAAATACGCGAAGCAATCAGGTATAAGAGACCAAGGGTGTGCATCCTTGAGAATGTGGCAGATCTGCTTACTAATAAGTTCGATGCACAGTTTGAGTTATGGAGAAATACAGTCTCTGAATTCGGTTACCGCAACACTTGGTCGTCTATGTGTGCTGCTGATTATGGTGTACCTCAAAATAGGAATAGGGTATTCTTGGTTTCAGTGAGAAACGACATTAACAAGAGTGTCTATTTCCCTGAGCCCATTGGGTGCAAAGTATCGGCAGAAGAACTCTTAGAGAATGTTGTGGACGAGAAATACTACTTCTCAGAAGAAGATGCATTAAGCTTCCTGCTTGACATTCAAGACAAGCAACCTGAACACGATGTCTACTTTCGTATAAACGAAAAAGGGGTTTGTCGCAAACAGATTATAACTCCAGCTTGCATACATAAGAAAAGCAAAGACGATGAACAATCTGGACAGACAGGTGTACATATTAGCGTGACTTTGGTCGCTGACAAGAACTACGGCAAGGGGAATTATAAGAAGTTCCTTTCATCTAGTCACTTTCCCAGACCTGGTGTGCTTGAGGTGTGGCATACTGACGAACAAGTGCCAATTCATTACGAGGCGTTAATCAATAGAGCACCTGCCAATACAAAGCGCAAGTTCAAGATTATCAATAGATGTAAGGAGGAAATTTTTTCGTTGGTTGGCAACTTGGGCGTTGGTGACTATCTCAGGCTTCGCAGATTAACACCACGAGAGTGCTTCAGATTTATGAGTGTTGACGAGGAGAGCGTAGACAAGCTCATTTCATCCGGTGTGTCTGAGGATCAGTTGTATAAGCAAGCTGGGAATGCTATCGTGATCCAAGTTTTAGTCAGCCTGTATAAAAGTATATTTGAAGATATAAGCAAATGGTGGTATTGATAAATTTTTACTAACATGAAAAGGAAATTCAAAATAGATGAGAGTCTCCCAGACTTCGAGGAGATGTCTGATGAAGAGTTTATGTCAGAACTTCGTGTTTACGAGGCAAAGCTATCGGAAAAATACGAGGAAGAATCAAACGGATTTATGACTGGTCCACTGGTTCCGAGAGGTGCGCATCTCGGAAAATCCATTATTCCGAGAAACAGTGTTATTGACTACAAAGAGTCTGCATACGAATACTTTCTTTCCGTCAGAGCCAGGAAGATAATACATGAGGCAATCGGTGAGAAGAGCTCGTTCGACATCAAGCGGTTCAAGAAACAGTTCCCCGAGGAAGATGAATTAATTAGGGAACTTGAAGAAACTTCGCTAAACTTGCCGACAGTGAGACAGAACAACGGGAGAATCCCTCTGGTACCAGCAACAGACTTCTCCATATTTTCAAACTCTCAGGAATTTGAGCACTATATAGATTGCTCCCAACACGATGTAGTTCACTGCATCGCTGAGTATGTCAGGTACAAAGCTGCTTCTATCAAGAGGAACAGCATACTGTCCCACTATCCATCAATCGTCTATTACTTATTAAAGCTCGAGTACGAGAACGACTTAACTCTCAAGCCGGTTGTTGTCGGGAACCTGTTTTTTACCAATTTCGAGAAGTATTTGTATAGTCACAACTTATCGACGAAGACCATCAAATCCATGATCAGTTCACTAAAGACTGTATTGAAGTGGTCGGCACTTTACGGAGCAAGAGTAGCAATCGACATCGATGCGTACAGTCTGAAGGAGAACTACAAGAGACCGAGAATATCACTCACTTATGAGGAAATCTGCAAGATATACTACTATGACTTCAATCATATGAACTTGAACGAGAAGTTGAAGAATACTTATGAACGAGTTCGAGACCACTTCGTACTGTCTTGCTTCTTGGGTCAGCGTTTCTCGGATACAGTCCGCATCACTTCAACTAACTTCGACAAGTCGGCAGGTAAGTTCAGGATTACACAGCAGAAGACCGGCAACAAGGCGGTTGTATGCTTCAATGATGTGTTCGGAGAGTTCCCAATCATCGCTCGTGAGATCCTGGAGAAGTATGAGTACAATGCTCCGTGGACTGGAACTATGTCAACTTTCAACCAAAGACTCCACGAGATATGCAAGCATGCCGGACTTGACGACTGGGTGAAGCACGAAGTTAACAACCGGGGAGCTATCGTGGTGAAGAGCTTCCCGAAGTACGAGCTTATAAGCTCGCACTGCGCTCGAAGAACTTTCATCACCAACTGTGTCAAGAGAGGACTTCACTCGCAGCAGATCAAGAGAGCATCCGGACATACTTCGGACAAGTCGTTTGGATTGTACGTTATCTGGGGTGATGATGTCGATTGATAGATAATTTAGTAATTCATACCACAAGGGCGAAGTTCCATACTAAATGACCTTCGCCCTTGTGGTATGATTATGTTTATGGGTAACTTTGCACTAAGTTGTTGAATTATGCATAAAAAATTTGTTGTTTTCAAAAAGATGTGTACCTTTGCACCCGAAAATATTGTTGAACCCTTTAATCATAAGAGAAAGGGTCGCACGAATGAGTATAAAGTAAGTATATATCTCCACAGAGCATTGGTGACTGCAACCGGTTGGTTGCGGCATAATTTAGGTGTAACTATGCCATGCTCACAATCACTATCTCAATTTAACATCACAGGCAGCTAAGCCTGTATCGTAATTTATACTCATATTATGGGCAATATAAAACCAAAGGAATTAAGTAAACTTGGATATACCGACAATATTGCAAGAGGTATAGCGATTGAGTTGGTAGCCAAGAACTGCAAGCATTTCTCAAATGAAAAGATATGCGAACTATTACAGAACATAAAACAATGTCCTGAACATTATAAACAAGACGTTGTGTGGGGAAAGTTGGCGCGAATCCTAACTCCAGACAAGCAAAGTGTTGTGAACTACGAACTTCGAGAGGTTCCTATACATTATTATATTTATGGTGAAGATGGCATAGATGAACTGTCGAAGAAGCAGATGGAGGTGGCGATGAGACTACCTGTAACGATTGCTGGCGCACTGATGCCAGATGGATGTGCAGGATATGGACTCCCGATAGGTGGAGTACTCGCAACTACTGACAACGTGGTAATTCCATATGCAGTCGGTAAGGACATCGGCTGCCGAATGAGTCTCACTATTCTTGATGCTGACGCTGACTATCTGGAGAAGTTCCACGACAGAGCACTCGAAGCATTGGTAAACAATACTGCATTCGGACTTGACGGAGTTCTCCCTTTCAAGCAGTATCACCCACTGTTTGATAAGAGTGAGTTTAGAGAGATTTCCATTCTGAAGAAGTTCCGTGAGAAAGCCGTGCGACAGTTAGGTTCCAGTGGAAAAGGAAATCACTTCGTTGATGTATGCGAAGTTGAACTGCCAGCGAACAATGCACTTGAACTGCCAGAGGGAATGTACATTGGTATTCTGAGTCATTCTGGTAGCCGTGGACTTGGTGCGAACATTGCAGATTACTATACTGCAATAGCGAAAGAGACATGCAAACTTCCTCGTCAAGCGGGTCCGTTTGCTTGGCTAAGTCTGAAGAGCGAAGCCGGACAAGAGTATTGGAAGTGTATGGAGATTGCTGGCGAGTATTCTGCTGCCAACCATGAATGTATCCACCATAACGTTGCAAAGGCCTTACGGTTGAAACCACTTGTCAGTGTGAGTAATCATCACAACTTTGCTTGGAGAGAAACGCTTCCAAGCGGTCAGAGGGTAAACGTCCACCGTAAGGGGGCAACACCGGCACATAGCGCTGAACTTGGCATCATTCCAGGATCGATGGCTACATCTGGATACATTGTATCCGGCAAGGGTAATACGGAGTCGCTGTTTTCAGCATCACACGGTGCAGGAAGACTGATGTCCAGACTTGATGCCAGAAATAGTATTAGTCGTTATGCCTTGAAGAAGTTGCTCGCAGAGAAGAATGTGACGCTGATTGGCGGTACCACCGAAGAGGCTCCGCAAGCATATAAGAGAATTGATAAAGTGATGGAATCACAAAACGAATTAGTTAACATTGAGGGAAAGATTATCCCTCGCATAGTAAGAATGTCAGAAGAATAATGATGGAGAAAAATTATATTCAAATAACATCAGGGCGAGGTCCAGTAGAGTGCTGCCGTGTGGTAGTTCTGGTTATGCAAAAGATAGTTGAGCACTCTAAGCAACTTGGCTTGGAAGTCGAACTCGTAGAACATGAGGACGGACCAGAAGATGGCTGTATGTTCTCAGCTACACTGTCTGTGTCTGGAGACTGTATTGAGAAACTAAGAAGTGAATGGGAAGGTTCTGTGCTTTGGGTTGCTCAGAAAAATACTTTTAGAAAATGGCATCGCCGGAAGAACTGGTTTGTAGCCGTGAATTTCTTCAAGCCGCTCCAATCCGGAACAATCAATGAACGTGACATCACATACGAAACACTCCGTTCATCTGGACCTGGCGGTCAGAACGTCAATAAGGTCGAAACCGCAGTAAGGGCGACTCATAATCCTTCGGGAATTTCAGTGGTTGCATCGGATATGCGTTCACAATGTCAGAATAAGAAACTGGCTCTCGAGCGCCTGATATTGAAACTCTCTATAATTGAAGATGCGAAGCAGATGCAGCAGACACACGATGTCTGGATGAATCATAATACCCTTGAACGCGGTAATCCGATCAAGAAATTTAAGGGTGATTTGTGAATTAAATACGGGTGTAAGGATAAAATGCATCCGTATAATAGACTTAATAGAAAATTGTAAGTACAATCTCCACGGGCATCTAATTGCTCGGGGAGATTTATGTACAAAGATGACAATTATTTTTTTTCAGTCTCAATTAGCAAATATGCATATGAGACAAAAGAACAGATTGGTGCTGCTATAGCAGGAGGTGAGGAAGGCAAGCGACTTCGAAGAGATGCTGGCCTAGCAGAAAAAATTTCATTCCGTAAAAACTTGGTTACTCCGGATGAACTGTTGAATTATGCGTTAGATGGTTATACCTTCTGTGCATTGTTTTCTAATTTCAAACCCAATACAGGAACTATTACCTATTTGAAAAAAGATGGTTATTTCACAATGTCAGGTAAGGCTGACAAGTATTTTGTAGGCAGTTATTTCGTTGGAGTTGATATTGATGAGTCCAGTTATGACAATGCTGAGCAATTAGTTCAAAGTTTAACGTACCGTCCTACGTTTTGGTACACATCGCTTTCAAACCAGCAGACTGACCCCAAAACGGGAATGAATAAAGGAGTGCGTATGAGGCTAATCTATGTTTTCGATACTAAAATCGAAGACAAGTACTATTTTAGGTATTGTTCATACAGAGTGCATACTCAAGTTGAATCCGATTTAAAGGAGGATATCAAGGATAAGTGTGGCTTGAAGTGCACTCAGTATTTCAATGGAACCAATCGGAATCTACCAGGGATTAATCTCGGATACAATGTCTCTAACATCATTTATTCACTTTCAGATTTCGGTATCAATAGTAATGATTACTTGTCTTTCCTCTATAATAAATGCTACTATAGGCATTTAACTTTGAAACAAAGAAAAGAAATCAAGGAAAGAATCTGTCTACTTTATTCTCAAGTAACATTTAAAAAAGAAGTAAAAACAAAGAAAAAAAACAGACCATATAATGACGACCTGGGAATATTTCAGACAGGCACTTCTGTTAAAATTCGATTTAATCAAAGTATGCTTATGGATTTGAAATCTCTTGATTGGGATGATTTCTACAAACGATACCTTCACCAATATCGTTATGTATATAGAACAGAAAAAGAGATTTGGAATACATTTGATAATGACATCTTGTATCAAGAGTGTGACCTCGGTTACCTTGAACTTCCCTGGATTTCTGAAAAGATAAAGAATGGACATCATCGCCGAAGTACACTATTTCACCGCGCATGGCTGAGAAGAGTGATTTGCCCAAGCATCTTACCAGATGAACTTCTTTTCAATCTGTTTGTTGATAGGGAGAGGTTTTTTGATAATTCCGACAATGTGTTGTCAGATAGGCTTTTGATGATAATGGTTCGTAAGAGTTTTGAGACACCTATAAATTTACTGATGGAAGAGTACAGAGATTATTTTATTTCGGTATTAGAACGAAGTAGTAAGAGGAAAATAATCCTGCATTATAGCAGCCGTGGTCGAATTCATGCAAACCAATTGAAAAAGGAGTTGCGTTGGAGAATTCTTGATAAGGCATACGATACTTCTTTATCCGTAACGGATAATTTGTTGAACCTTAATGATGATGTTATGGAGATTGGACGTTCGACAATCTATAGGTATCTACATGACAGGGGAATAGTAAAGAAAAGAAGCGGAGATATTAAGTTTGAGAAATTTTGTATCTTCCACCGAGAGGGATTGTCACTCAGGAAGGAACGTGAACTTTTAAAAACTTATGGATTAGTACTTGCGGTACAAACAATTTCAGAATACAGGAAGCGCATTCAATTTCAGCCTAATGGATGCTAATTCGATCTAACAATCTCTAATTGACGTACTTCAAATGTCCCTTTGTAGTAGGACTGTCGAATATTATTCGTATATTTGTGGTGTTAAAATCACCTAATATGAAAAAAGTTATTGCTTACTACAGGGTTTCGACTAACGACCAGAACTTAGGTATCTCCGCTCAGAAGGAAATAGTGCGGAGATACTGTGAGTTCAATTCTGCGGATATTATATCCGAATACGAAGAGCATGAGTCTGGAAAGAAGAACGATCGTCCACAACTTACAACTGCTTTGGCAGAATCCGTGAAAAACAATGCATATCTCATAGTTGCGAAGATAGACCGTCTGACTCGTGTGGCTTATTACGGACTCCAACTTTGCGAGAAGTACAGGATTATCTTCTGTGACCATCCGGATATGGGTACACTTGAACAGAGTATCTACTTTGGAATGGCTCAGCAGGAACGTGAGTATATCTCAATTCGTACAAAGAATGCTTTGGCTGTGCTCAAAGCAAAAGGTGTTAAGTTAGGCGCTCCAAATGCAAGTTTCTCTGATGATATGAGAAAGATGGCTTATAGGAAACTCAGGGAGTCTGCTATAAATAACGATGCTAATAAAAGAGCATATGCGCTAGTAAGTGTAATGGATGGTAATTACACGGATAAAGCGAGACATCTAAACAGAAATGGATTTCTGACAAGTAAGGGGAATGCTTGGAGCGGGAAACAAGTAAAGCGCCTGATTACTATATTTCAAGAATCAGCTAATGGAGATGTAACGGCTCCACAATAGTAGGATTACTTTTCCAAGAGCATACCATTCTTTATATAATAGTCTCGCCACCAATCTACATCTTCAATAAAATGGATGTACCCATAGTCGAAGCCGTCAAGTCTGAGTGGAAGTCCTGAGCCTTCCAGAACTTTTCTCAGTCGATTTCCGTTATCTATGCCGGTCAAACTTACATCATACCAGTATAGTGCCTTGCGAAGATTCTTCTCGCACCCCCATCCATTTTCAAACAGTTGGCCCAGAGCATTACCGGCATTACAAGTCTCTAATATGGTTGCTTTGCGAATCCACTTATATGCCAATTCATAATCTATAGATAGCCCTTCAATGCCGTTTCTATAGAGAATTCCGAGAATAAAAGCACAGTCACCTATCTCATCTTCAGCACCAATTTCGTAGTATTCGACAGCTTTTTTAATATCACGCTGAATACCACCTAATCCGTCCATATAGATATCCCCAATCATTCTATACCCGGATGGATGCCCGTAAAGGCCTGCTTTCTCGAAGTTCTTAATTGCTTCTTCTGTATGACCGGAGTTCCAACAACTCCTTGCCATTTGATAACTTTTATTTGCTATTTGAACTTCTTGGAATAGTCTGTCTTCATTATCCGGGTGACAACTAGTTAGACGATTGTTTGCCCATCTCCGGATTTCACAAAGTTTCTCTTGTAGGTTAGGGTCAGAAGTATAATTCGGGTTAATGTCTCCTAACAACTTAATGTAGTCAAGAGCATTGGTTCCATTGTATCCGAGTAAATGACATCCTGCAGAGAATAGTTCTTCATTGAGTTCTAGGACCATCCTCCGTACTCTATTCTCGTAATCTGAAAATGAATTCCAGTCATCTGGATCGTCAGAAAACCAAGCAATCAAGTCGCCATTTTCATCAAGTACTTCCATATCTTCTGCTTTCTAAAGGATTTGACTTGTTATACATTATCATATTATAGTGAATACATCGCATTATGTCTTTTTCCAAATTCCATGGAAATATTACACGATTTTTGAGATAAAATGCTTTCTTGAGTAATATACAACTTTCCAGTTTAAGTGTACATTGTCATTGATAATCGTGGAATCGACCTCATTATAGCGATACCACCGTAAGAATTCTGATATGTTGCAAATCTGTTCGCTTACATAGACACTGTTACTGTTGCAGGAGAAGAAAATTACGATGTCATCATTGCTATCCGCAGAACTTTTACCATACTCTTCGAACGATGCGGTTCTGACTTGCCAGGGCCGAAGGTGAAAGATTGAGTATAGAATGTACAGAAGTTCATTCTTCCGATTGTTAAATGCCCATACATGATTAGGTGTACATAGAGCAATGAGTCGCTCTTTAATGCTAGCCCGATTCAAGCATTTCAGCCCATCATTTAGATTCGTATTCTTCAGCATATCTTAATAATAGACTATAATACGAATTCAAATCAGCATTGAACTTTACCAATTCCTCATCACGATAGTCCATCTGTAGATAACTTGAATTGAGACCAATCTCAAGG
>Ga0256405_10011078_pt1 | contig 11640 bp, 8 predicted proteins | sample RumenRJG_02DNA_FD_189096 | JGI IMG/M metagenome (GOLD analysis project Ga0256405, IMG submission 189096) | Bovine rumen microbial communities from Lethbridge, Alberta, Canada - RJG_02 | ecosystem: Host-associated > Mammals > Digestive system > Stomach > Rumen | place: Canada: Alberta | collected...
AAATGAAGAAGCTCTCCATATTTTCGATGACAGAGCTTCGCTCGGAGAACCTCTCAATAGTATAGTTGAAGCAGAAGTTCCTGAAATACCGCTGCTTTTGGGTGATCCTGTGCCGCCTATAATCAACAGGCTGCATACTGCTGAAAGAACAGTCGCTGCTTTGCTGTACCGTTTCTGCTGCGACCTTGAGTCTGAACCCGTCAAGGCTAATTATATTACCGATGATATGAGTTTTGATATTTTCGGAGACGGCGTCCCGGCTAAGATCAGAGTGACAGAAAAAGGCATTGTTTTTCACAGGAACGATGAGATCTGCAAATTCAATTTTGGCTCCAAGCTCACTGAGACCGTTTTCAGGGCAGCTCACCGCAGGGACGGCTGCTTTACGTTCTCCCCTGTCGGTGATACGAAGGGAAGAGTTATCGCTGCCGGAGGTACTAAACTCAGATCGTTTTCACCTCACAGAGATGAACTGCTGTTCAGTGCTTCTTTGTAATATATGTCATTATCAGGGCTTCCTTACGCGATTTGCATTTGGTTGCCCTATTTTGCTTTATTGTTAAGTGATAGATTGTCTATTATGCACACGCTTTATTGCTATCTTTTGTTCGTTATGGCTATTTTTTGCGAACTTTACAAAATTTTCTTTACATTCTGTTAATAATGTGGTATGATATACACAAAGGTGTATAATCGTTTAAGGATAATTCATATTTCATACCACATTTTGCTGGCAAATTGCCGATTTTTTATGCAAAAGCCCTTTACTTTTGCGTAATAATGTGCTAAAATGTAAAGTGTGAAATTATTCAGGCGTTTTGCCGGTTTTATCCCGACAGAACGATGCTTACGCCGGACGGCAGATTGGAGTTTAACTATGATAGATAAGATAAGATCAGAAAGTATGGATCTGCTTTTTGAAGCTATTCTTACACTTGAATCGGTCGATGACTGCTATAAGTTCTTCGATGATCTCTGCACAAGTATAGAACTGAAATCATTCGCTCAGCGGCTTCACGTTGCCAAGCTGCTCGACGAGCACAGAGTGTACAACAGTATCGTAACAGAGACCGGTGCAAGTACAGCAACTATCAGCAGAGTCAACCGTTCCCTCAAAGACGGTAATGACGGCTATAATATAGTTTTTGACAGGCTCAAAGCAAAAAATCTGCTGAAATGATTCAGAAAGGAAATGTTTAAATGAAAAAGTTCGATTTACTGAAAAAGTCGATCGCCTGCGTTTCAACAGCTGCGATGCTCCTCTCAAGTGTGTCCTTCCCTGCTGCTAATGCCGCAGTGATCGACAAAGAAAATCCGAACAACTACGACAACTTTGCCGAAGCTCTTCAGCTCACCCTCTGCTTCTACGACGCCAATAAGTGCGGCGACAAGGTTGCAAATGACGGCTATTACTCATGGAGAGGCAATTGCCATGTCAAGGACGGAGAGATCCCGCTCCAGCCTATGAACCCGATGCCTGAGCTCTACGGCGAGTCCAAGAACGACGGCTCTACGAACGGTCAGAAACAGGAGGAAAAAGAAGACAAACAGCCTATCGGTGAAGGCGACGGCGACGGCGGACTCAGTGCTGCTAAGGGCCTTTATGAGGGCGTTAATATGTCTGAGAAATTCATCGAGAAAAACCGTAAGTTCCTTGATCCGGACGGGAACGGTACTCTCGATCTCACTGGCGGTTGGCACGATGCCGGCGACCACGTTAAGTTCGGTCTCCCCGGCAGCTTTGCAGCTTCAACAGTTGGCTGGGGCTACTATGAATTCCGTCAGGACTATATAGATATGGGACTCCAGAAGCACGTTGAGGACGAGATGCGCTGGATCAACGACTACTATATGAAGGCGACCTTCCTTGATGACGACGATAACGCTATCGCTTATTGTTATCAGGTAGGCGAGGGTAACAACGACCATAACTACTGGTGCGCTCCTGAGCTTCAGGTAGACGATACTGTTGTTGCTTCATCTTCATGTGCAGTCAAGAGACCTGCTTACTTTGCTACTGAGGAAATGCCTGCTCCTGACCAGTGTGCCGGCGCTTCAGCTTCACTCGCTATCAACTACCTCAACTTCAAGGATACTGATCCCGAGTACGCTGCTGAAAACCTCAAGTACGCAAGAGCTCTCTATGAATTCGCTGTAAAGACTCATAAGGAGGAATGGAAGCCCGGTACAACTCCGAGCTCACTCGTTCTCGGTTACGACGGCGGCTTCTACCACTCAAGCTACGACTATGATGAGCTTTCATGGGCAGCGGTTTGGCTCTACTATGCAGCTGTTGCCGAAGACGAGACTCAGAAGGACGCTGCTTACGATAAGTACATCAAGGCTATCATCGACGTTGATGAGACTACTACAAATGATAAGGGTGCTCACCCCTACACCGGCTATATGAAGCGTATCATCACTGATACCGGTAACTGCTGGCAGAACATCTGGGTTCACTGCTGGGATACAGTTTGGGGCGGCGTTTTCGCTAAGCTCGCACCTATCACAAATACAGCCCGTGACTGGTACATCTTCCGCTACAATCTCGAATTCTGGTCAGGCTGCGCTAAGACAGTTGACAGCTCAGATTGGGGCTATGAACCGGTTCACGGTCACAAGTACTTCGGTATGGACGACTACCTCTGGAACACTCCTATGACCTGCGATCAGATCCCGGATCTCCCGGATAGTGAAACAAGCGGTGACTTCATTGCTAAGTCTCCCAAGGGCTGGGCAGTTGTTTCCGGCTATGGTTCCGCTCGTTATAACACCGCTGCTGGTCTCTGTGCTTGTGTTTACGCTAAGACCACTGGTGATGATGTATTCCTCCCGTGGGCAAAGGCTCAGATGGAATATATCCTCGGTAACAACCCTATGGGTTACTCCTATATCGTTGGTTACGGCAACAGCTACGCTACTCAGCCTCACCACCGTGCAGCTCACTGCTCGGCTAAGCAGAGTATGGAAGATCCTATCGCTCAGGTACACACTCTCTGGGGCGCACTCGTAGGCGGACCTGACCTCAAGGATTTCCACAACGACATTACAAAGGACTACATCTATAACGAAGTTACTGACGACTACAACGCTGGTATCTGCGGCGACCTTGCAGGACTTTACCACTTCTACGGTGCTAAGGGCAAGGAGTACGAGAAGGATAATCACATTAATCCTGACTTTGATATGTCCAAGAACGCTAAGGCTGGTTTCGATCAGATAGATGCTGAAGGTGAGCCGCTTCCTGTTGGTCTCTACGCTGCCGGCGGTAAGAACCAGGAGCAGGAGGACAGTGTACAGCTCAAGGTAGTTGTTTACAACAGAACTATTGATCCTCCGAGATTTGAGAGCGACCTCAAGGCAAGATACTACTTCAATGTAAACGAGCTCGAAAAAGCCGGATATGACATTGATCAGATCTACTCCCGTATCGACTACGATCAGGAGAAGGGCTACTCGAGCGGCAAGAACGAGGCTAAATTCACTGAAAAGCCTGTTAAGTACGATGATAAGGGTAACTACTACGTTGAGATCCAGTGGAAGAACTGTGACTTCTACGGAAGCCGTGTATTCCAGTTCGCACTCGGATACAAGATGGACGAAAAGACCTACGAAAAGGTAAAGTGGGATTCGACAAATGATTACAGCTACGCTGACCTCGTAAGCTTTGAGGACGATAACGACGCTGCTGCTATCACAGATAAGATCACAATTTACGCTGACGATAAGCTCATCTGGGGTGTTGAGCCCGATGGTACAAAGCCTGATGGTGAGCCTACAACTATCAAGTCCGGTACAACTATCAACACAGACGATAATAACTACGGCGACGCTAACTGCGACGCTCAGGTAAATATCGCTGATGCTGTACTTGTAATGCAGGTTTCTACTAACCCTGATAAGTATGCTCAGGGCAATTCAAAGGTAAGCATTACAGCCCGCGGCGAGATGAACGCTGACGTTGACGGCAAGAAGGGACTTTCAAATGCTGATGCACTTCTTATTCAGCAGTATAAGCTCGGACTTATCAAAAAGTTCCCTGTAAACTCCAAATAAAATATGAAGGAAGGCTGCATAGTTTAACTGTGCAGCCTTGTTTTATGTATAAGAAAGCCGGTACATTGTGTACTGGCTCATTATTTCAGGAGATTCTTCTTCCCTTTCCTTTTTTACGCTTTTCAATGGGCTTTTCCTTGCCGCCCATATCCTCACAAATAGTTTCTTCACCAGTTTCGTCATCGTTGTCGTCCTCAAAGTTTGTGAGCTCGGGGTTGATCTTTCCTATGCTCTCATAGTAGGGATTGATGACGTATTTCTGTATTACCGGGTAGCTGTTGAAGCAGATAACAAATGTGATGAAGGCTGCCGGATAAAACGGCAGTATTGTCATAAACAGCGGCATAGCAAATCTCATTATCGGAAGGAGAAGTGCAAGTATTCCGCTGATCATAAGCGTTGTTACGAGGTTGTTCTTCATCGACACGAAAGCGAGTGCAAATGAGTTTTTGATGAGATTTTTCAGTGAAAGGTTCGTGGCAACGAGCATCAGGTAGATGTAGTAGTTCATCATCAGGACCACGAGCGCAAAGCTGTAAGTTATGACGAGCGGCACATACATCAGATTTGAGTTCATCTGTACCGCAAGTGCCGGATAGACGTTGACGGCTGCGAACGCTGAAAGCGCGATCACGCAGTCTATGAAGCCTATTACGGCGGCTTTTTTGAAGTTTTCTCTGAACCCCTTGAAAAAGTCACGGGTCACGAATGTGTGCTTTTCAATGAGGTAGCAGCGTATTACCTTGGTCATACCAGCCGTTGCCGGACCGATAGTGACCGCAAATGTAAGCAGCAGCAGGATTATTACGGCGATCGCTGCATTATTGTTAGGGATATACCTTATCGCTGTCAGTGTCAGCAGAAGAGGCGTAAAAAATAGGAAGTACAGGAGATTTAGTCCGGCAAGCTGCCAGAACTTTCTGCCGAGAATATCCAGAAACAATCGAAATCCCTTTTTCTTGGGGGCATTCTTTGAAATTCCCGAGCCTGCGCTTTCATAATCATTAAAAAACAGACCCAATTTTAACATTCCTCCAGTTCAGTTGAGTCGGGCAAATACTGCAAATACCGCTCCGTCCGCCAAAGAGATCAATAGCGACAGCAGGAGCAGTACAGCAAATTTCAGAGTGTAATGCTTCAGGTCGGAACGCTTGTCGTCCCTTATCTCCCCTCTTGTAAGTGAACGCAGGAGATTTCCTGAAGAACGCATAAGCTCTCTTACTGCGAGTACGGATAAAACTGTGACTGCGAGCGCTCTCGGCAGGAGCAGAAGCGTTATCCGCGGCAGTGCGTGTATACCGAGGCTTGTGTAAGTCAGAGCAGATGAGTAGCCCATACCAAAGCCGCGGTATATCAGCAGACAGAACCCGAAGGGTTGTCCAAAAGCAAATAGTCCTGTCAGATAAGCGGCAGCAATAAAGAGTGCCGAACTGAGAAAAGTGACCTTCATCAGTGCCGGGATAGGACTGTTCAGCGGAGCCGGTACGAAATACTGGTGCAGCCAGAATGATCCGTTTTCAGGATGTGCTGCTCCGTATACTGATCCGGCTATGACGCCTATCGCTGTGAATGCGAATAACAGCATTGTGAAAGCCCTTCTGCTCTGGGCTGCAGTGAGAGTTCCTATACGTTTCATATCGCATCATCCTTTCTGTTTCAAGGATATGCGACAACCTGTCCGGTTAGAACAGCTTACTTGGAGAGCTCGTAGGCTCTGTTGGTGCAGCTCTCGCAGCACTTCTTTACAGTATCTGTAAGATTTCCTTCATAGAGGCGGTCGAGACCTGCAAGTGTAGTTCCTCCGGGTGAGGAGACCATTTTTATGAGCTCGTCGATAGTTTTACCGGAGTCTGTTATCATCTTTGCTGAACCGATAAGGCTCTGTGAGAACAGCTCGGTAGCAGCTTCAGCGTCGATGCCAACAGATGCAGCGTAGTCGATGAAGCCCTTTGCGTAAAGGTAGATAAACGCAGGACTGCTTCCGTTGATAGCGATTATCTCCTTCATCTTGTCCTTGGGGATAACAGCTGCCTTGCCGCAGATCCTGAAGATATTGAGGATAAACTCGAATTCCTCATCAGAAACTCTGTCGTTGCGTGAAAGAGCGGAAGCGCCTTCACCGAGAAGAAGCGGAGTGTTGGGCATAACGAGTATTACCTTTGCTTCGGGGAGAGTCTGGCTCGCAACAAATTCGTCTGTAATTCCGGCAGCAATAGATACGAAAACTGTATCCTTGGAAGCTCCGGGAGCAGCTGCCTTGAGAACGCCTTCGATGATCTGCGGCTTTACTGCAAGGAATACATACTTGCAGGCAGCTGTGAGCTCCGACTCGCTTGAGCAGGCTTTGATGCCAAACTGGCTGAGAGCTTCGACCTTTGAGCTGTCGGGATCAAATGTGTAGAGTGTTACCTTGTTGGAAAGGCTGCTCGAAGCAATGCCCTTCATAATAGCAGTGCCCATATTTCCGGCACCTATAAATCCAATACTGTAATTATCCATAATTGCCTCCTGAGAGTATTATAATACAACATTACTATTATAACACATCGCTGAAAAAATAGCAAGTGCCGGAACGACTATTTCCACTCAATATTGCTCAGAGTCACAGTGTGGCTTCCAATCGAAGAAGCATTTCCGATGTTTCCAAGCTGGAATTTGAGGTCAACTGACATATCGGCATCAAAAGTCACATCGAATGAGTAATGCTTTTTATCAGGAGTTATCGTCAGTTTTTCATTCAGATAGCGAGTGTATGCAGCGTCCTCGGCAGTCACAACTATCTCGCGCTCTGCACTTGACGAAACATCAAATGATAAGGTGTGAGTCTCGCCGGCGTGGACCTTGTTGCCGCGGTTAAGCCCCATTACACCATATTCCAGTGTACCGACTTCGTTGATCGTGACAACTGTCTCGCCGTCCTTGTTGACGAGAGCAGCATTTGCTCCCTCAATATAGGACTCAAGCGGCAGAGAGGTCACGGGAGTCGGCTCAAAGGGCTTATCAAGGTCATATACTCTTACATAGTCTATGTCGAAATGCTTCTCGCCGTTTGCAAATGTGGAAGGATCAGCGTATATACCGTCAATGCCGTCAAATGCACCGCCGACTGCAAGGTTCAGTATTATGTAGAAGTTCTGATCGAATGGAGCAGGATACTTGTGATTTATGGAATACCAGTCAGACTGCCTGCTGTAAAGCGTGTCATCAACGTACCAGCGTATCTCGTCCGCCTCCCACTCAACTGCGTAGGTATGCCAGTTTTCACTGGAGTCGCCCTGTGGGAATTTATAGTTGTTGGTCAGGTATGTGTTGTTGGGCCATACGTCACCGAAATGGATAGTTCCGCATATTTTTTCGGGGGTACTTCCCCACCCTTCCATTATGTCGATCTCGCCGGAAGCTGCCCAGCCGCCGTAAACACTGTCCTCGGGCAGCATCCATATTGCAGGCCAGAGAGATTTTCCGGAGTCGCAGCGAGCCCGTACCTCTATACGTCCGCCGCAGGTCGAGAACAGATGCTGCGAGCTCAGACGTGCGGAGGTGTACTCGTATTCGCCCTGTACAGGATCAGAGTAGTGCTCCTTACGGGCGGCGATAGTGAGGATACCGTTCTTCACGGAGGCGTTTGAGTTGGTGTAGAACTCCTGTTCGTTGTTGCCCCAGCCGTTTGTGATGTAGTTTCCGTCAGCATCGAGCTTCCAGTTTCCGAGCTCGTAGCTCCATTTGGTCATATCAAGGGAGTCGCCGCTGAATTCATCTGACCAAACCAGCTTTGTGCCGGAGTTTTTATCAATGTAACGGCGCTTCATCAGACAGAGGTCAAAAACATTGAGCTTGCCGTCCTCGCAGAAGTCAGCGTTCTTCCAGTTTGTAAGCTCTGCTCCGGGAGCTGCAAGCAGCCATTTCTGAAACAGTACAATATCTGCTATACTGAACTCGCCGTCGTCATTTACATCGCCCATTATACCGGAAGAGCTTTCATTATGTATGGACGCTGACGATGTACTTAAACCGGAAATATTTAATGCTGTCATTACAGCAAGAAGTGCCGGTACTATGCGATTTATCTTCATAATTATCCTCCTAAATCATCAATGACAGAGGGCGTTCGTTTATTTTAACAGGAGCGAGAATAATCCTGCATCATCGACTCCGAGTGCGCCAAGAAGTGAGTCAACATATTCGCCGTTGAGCTTGTTTTCCTTTACGAAAGCAATCAGGTTCGTTATAATGGCTGTAAGACTGTCCGTATCATCGAACACTGCTTTGAGCTTGCCTCGTGAGTCGTATTTATTTCCGGATTCGTCTTCGCCGACTATGACTATCGGCAGTATCGTTGCAAGGTAATCTATTATTCCGTTGACATTCTCATCACGCGAAAGTAGGTAGTCCACGAACGAATGGAGAGTTTCGATACTTTCGTTCTCGCTTGCAGTCTCGAAGCGAGGGATTATGTATGAAGTATTGCCGACCATTATTGTCTCCGAATTTATACTTTCATCTTCGCCGTCTGATGACTGTTGGAAGAAAGAGTTCGGAGAGTGGTTCTCGCCTACCGAGTCAACGCAGTAGCCCTTACAGAATAACTGATTTGAGCCGGGTATCTGATACAGGAGTATATGCACGAAATCACCGGTAAGAGAGTAGTTCTTGATGAGAGAGGCTCTCTTTTTTATTCGTTCAGCGACCTCGGGTGTTTCAAGGAATATGCGTGAAAAGCCCTGTCCGTCGAAGCACACACATCTCTCTACATTATCACTCATAAGCGCTGTATACATTGCCTTGTTGCTGCCTTTTGAGTGGCCTATTACCGAGATGCTTCCAAAACGTTCAGCTGTTTTTTCAACAAATTCAAGCGCTCTTCTCTGGGGAGGCGTGTCGAACTGAGCTGCTGCTCTTACATTGTCTGCCCATTCTTGCGGACCTGTCGTTCCCTTGAAAACGACTATAGCTTTTTCGTTTTTGCCTGTGCCGTCAGAAAAACAAAGTGCCAGCGGATAATTATAGCTCCTGCCGGCTTTATCTGTGACGGAGTGATAGCCAGTCTCGTCAAGCATAAGATCCTCAAGCACGAGAGAGGCAGTCCTTCCGTTTTTCAGGAACTTGATTATCCTTGCCCACTCGACTCCGCTGATCTGTGCATCACACACGGAGCTATTGTTGGTTCTGAGGTTCCCGAGAGCTTTTTCATCGAATTTGCTGAGTATCTGAGCAATAGTTTGTCCCTTGTTTGTATCGCTGATCTTGTAGAAATCAACTTCGTTTTCTTCGTCTGAAGCAGCCTTTGCTACGTCTTCATCAAGATATGCAAGCTGTTCGAGCAGGCAGAATTCGCTGTCGGTTAGTTTGGATATTATAGATCGCATAGTCGGACTCCTTTATCGTTTTTCTAAATAATAGCATATTTTTCGATGTATTGCAACCTCTTTAATGATATTTTGATAAATAAAGCGCCCCCCGTGGAAGGGAGCGCAGATTTTGGGTTATGTGATTAGCAGCTTTCATAGGTCATTGCAAAGATATCTCCGCGTATGATATAGAGATCGTTTGCATCATGTGCAGGATGTGCCATATAATCCCCGATGTTGCCGTACATATAATGCTTCTGATCCCAGAGAGAATAGAGCTTCGTAAAATTATTCAGCTTCACTGCAAGTATCTCACTGTTTCCGGAGGCTTTGCACCCGCGCAGATATTCCGAGAGCTGACTGCCTGTTTTTTTCTGACCGATCCGTGCTGAAGGCGGATAGTAATATGTCGACACATCAGGTGTCCCCTCACATGCGACATATTTTTTCTCGAATTTCTCGCGCGTGATGGGATAAACCTCTCCTATTACACCGACCATCAGATAGATGTCCGGAGCAGGTGTCACAGTCATATCACCCTCAAGCGTCCGGATATGGATATCCTCTCCGTCCGGCGAGAGCAATGCTGTTGGTACATAGCCCAGAACGACCTCCTTTTTCCGGAAGCGTTCTGCACCGGAAAAATCGGGGTGTTCCCTGCCGGCGAAAATAACATCGGGCTTTGTGAAGAAATCGCGTACACGGTCGGCAATAAAATCCATAATATCCTTCGGCAGTGAGCTTTGATAGTCGATGCAGCCGCCAGCTTTGTTATCATGTCCGCCGCCTCCGCCGTATCCGTAGGTAATGAACGCGGCAAGATCCGGTGCCTTGACAGAGTCCGTACAGGTGCGGACGGAGATCTTGTATCCGGTATGATACGGACAGCAGACAACGCAGTCTGAAACCATATCGACCTGAATGAGAGTATCAGAGATAATGCCGAGGAGATTAGGGTCGCAGTTGTCTGCTATGGTGTAGGCAGTATGCTGTTTTGGAAGAGAGGGATCATACGCAACTGCGGAGTTGTCAGGATGCGGGTAGTATTTGCAGGTACTGAGCGTTTTGCCGATAATGCTGAGCTCCTCCTCTGTCAGATTGGTATTTGAAAGCAGGCGTATGAGCGCTTTGTTATAGTTTGCGGTATCGCGGAGCTCACGGTCCATAGGCTCACTGATCTCCGAAAGTCCTACCGTGTCCATATACAAGCCGTAATAGAGTGCCGTTGCAACGTTCTGTTCCTCGTTGAGGTCATAGCCGACCTCCTTGAACAGCTCATAGATGACAGCCGCACAGCTTCCGTAATGCTCCTTTATGACCGAGTGTTCCGGAACTGCCTTTCCCTTCGGGAGGCGGTGGTGGTCGATGACGATTATGTTTTCCGCCGCAAAGCTGCCGACATTCCCCTCTCCGTGAAAGCAGTCGACTGTGATCAGAAGCTGAGGCAGAGCGCCGTTTTCGTTCAGGTTTTTGATATGACTGACCTGAATGCCGAGCTTGTTCAGCATAATGAGCATATTTGGCTTGCTGATCTCGCGTTCTCCTGCGTAAACAAAGCGCGGCTTTTTGCCGTTTTTTTCCAGATAGCGGCAAAGTGCAAATCCGGAAGCGATAGCATCGGCATCGGGATTGTGATGCACCTGAATGACAATATCATCATAATTGAGTAGATGTTTCAGCAGCGGTTCATATTTCATAAGACTCTATACTCCTTTTTAAATTTCCGCATTGAAATCTCACCCTATGGGGGCTGTTTATTACTTTTATTATACCTCAGAAGTCCGGAAAAAGCAACCTTGTGATTTATACATTTTTCACTATTCATTATAAATTGAGCCCGTCACCTTAGTGACGGGCATTTCTGCGCAGGCTATACGAAATAGATGATAGTGCCGTGAGTGAAAGCAGAGTCAGCTTTCTGTAAAAACAAAGCGAGCCATCGCGAGCGTCAACGTGGAAGCCCGCGGTGGCTCACCGCTGGTCGAGGTGACAGGATTTGAACCTGCGGCCCCTACGTCCCGAACGTAGTACTCTACCAAACTGAGCCACACCTCGATAACACAACAATTATACTACAAAATCAGATAATTGTCAAGGGGTAAAGTGTAATTACGAAATAAATTTATATTTTACTCAAAAAGGGAGTGCTTTCACACTCCCGTATAAGTATGGTCATTTCTTTTTTATCGGATGCCTGATAACAGTTTTGAGTTTATCAGTCGGAGTTTTCCTCGGG
>Ga0256405_10011079_pt1 | contig 11638 bp, 16 predicted proteins | sample RumenRJG_02DNA_FD_189096 | JGI IMG/M metagenome (GOLD analysis project Ga0256405, IMG submission 189096) | Bovine rumen microbial communities from Lethbridge, Alberta, Canada - RJG_02 | ecosystem: Host-associated > Mammals > Digestive system > Stomach > Rumen | place: Canada: Alberta...
CCATAACATCAATGGTAATACCCAACTCCTCCGCAGTTGTTTTTAAGCCCGCTTCGATTTCTTCGGCTATATTTCCGACGAGTACATTCTTGCGATACTTTGTACACCAGACAAGATGATACTGAAGTGAATAGACATATCCACGACCATATGTAAGACCATTTCGCTTAATTTTATTCGTATTTTCCATTACTATACTATTATACCATAAGTATTGTATTTGGGCAAGCAAAAGCCGCCTTACTCACGACTAAAGTCACGAGAATGCGGCGGCTATTTTTCAATGGTTTTAATAATAAGTAAAACCCCGCCATCATCACATGGCGGGGTCTTACTTGTAACTGGAAGAAATCTTATCTAAGGACAGCGGGATAAATGGTAAGCTTCTGTCCGATGCTGATCAGATCCGGATTCTTAATGTGATTCCATGCCGCAATCTGCATGTAGCCCACACCGAAACGCTGACCGATGCCGCTGAGGACATCTCCGGGAGCTACCGTATAAACAATGTAGTTGCCGTAGTTAACATAGCCTCCGTTGGCATACTGCCATCCGCCGGTCACATTCTCCAGTTCTTGCTCATTGATATTTCTTATCATTTTTATTATCTCCTTGTTTTATAATTTGAATTTGTGACCGTACTATAGCACATCTGGAATCACAGAAGCGTCACATGCACGCTCTTATGACACCTTTGAATATTTGTTTTTTGCACAGTGTAGGAGCTATTATCCTCTTCTCTCATTTTCATCCCAGAAAATCCCTGATGATCCTTCCGCGGCTGGGATGTCTCAGTTTCCGGAGGGCTTTGGCTTCGATCTGGCGTATCCGCTCACGGGTCACTTTGAATTCCTGTCCTACTTCTTCCAGGGTGTGCTGCCGGCCGTCTTCGAGGCCATAACGCAATTCCAAGACTCTTTTCTCTCTCGGTGTGAGCACTGACAAAACACTTTCCAATTGCTCGTGCAGCAGGGTGTTATTCACTGCTTCCTCCGGATCTGATGCCGTTTCTGCAGGAATAAAGTCTCCTAGATGGCTGTCCTCTTCATCTCCGATGGGCGTTTCCAGCGAGATCGGCTCCTGAGCAATCTTCAGGATTTCCAAAACCTTTTCGACCGGCATCCCCATCTCTTCCGCTATTTCCGATTCTGTCGGTTCATGCCCGAGCTCCTGCATCAGCTGACGGGATACACGAAGCGTCTTGTTGATGGTTTCCACCATATGTACCGGAATGCGAATCGTCTTGGCCTGATCGGCGATTGCACGGGTAATAGACTGACGAATCCACCAGGTGGCATAGGTAGAAAACTTGTATCCCATCGTATAATCGAACTTATCTACCGCTTTCATGAGCCCTACATTCCCCTCCTGGATCAGATCCAGAAGCTGAAGCCCCCGGCCGGCATAACGTTTGGCAATTGAAACCACAAGGCGGAGATTTGCTTCCGTCAATCGACGCTTTGCCTTCTCATCTCCCTGGGTCATTCTCTCTGCGAGCTCAGTTTCCTCATCAGCAGACAGCAGCGTGATGTTTCCGATCTCCCTCAGATACATCCTCACCGGATCATCTGTGGGGGTATCTGCCATCAGCTCATCTGTCTCGGCCAGTTCTTCCGGTGAGACCTCCTCCAAAGCATCCAGGTCTCCCTCTTCCGGCAGGAGCTCTGCTTCAGGTGAAGGTAAGACGCACTCAACAATGATGCCCTCTTTTTCCAGCCGATCATAGAAATGCTCTACGGAAGCCTCATCAAGTCCAAGTGCGCTGACCTGCTCCAAATCCTGCATTGTCAGCAAACCGTTATTTCTGCCCTTCTTAAACAGAGCATTCAGACATTCCTCGGGTCTATCAACAATCTTGTTCAATGGAACCGCCTCCTTTTCTGAATGGGTATGCGCAGGTGAGCACAATTATACACCCGATGTCAAGAGTGCAAAAAGTTCAGAAAATCATAGGTTTTTACGATTTTCTATCACTTTCTGCCAGAATGCTGCCTGCTCGCCCTGGCTCAGATTCGCATAGCAGGCAGAGAAGAAATTACGGACGATCTCCTTCTCACTTTTAATTCCCAGATTCCGAATCTTCTTGAACCCGTCCTCCATCTGCATGATCTCCATCACGCGTTCAAATGTTCCGGCGTTCGCCCGCATCAGTGCGTTGGATGAACGGACTGAGAGGTTCATCTCCTCAATCGAGAGATCTCTCATCCTGTTTTTATAGGGCAATGGAACGGATGCTCCTGGAAACTGCTGCTGTAGAAGCAGATACACATCCTGATGTGCGGCAGCATCTCTCAGACGTACCGCCTCCTCGGGTACATTGAGCGGTATATATGGCTTCGGAGAGCTTGCCGGTGTTTGCTTTTCCCTGGCCGGATCTGTGCCCCAGTTAATCCAGAGTTTTCCTTCCAGATATGCGGCATAAGCGGCATCATCCAGAAGGAAGTGGCCCCAGTGAGTAATGACTTCATGTTGTTCTGAATACAAAAAATGCACCTCATTTCTCGATTCCTCCCGAAAAACAGGCGCAAAAATACCAGTCGCGGGACTGGTATATACCTGTCGTACAAGCTTTGGCACCTTTCTCTCCGGGAGGTTGCCGTGCGGTCATAGGGCTTGTCCCTCGCGCATCTCTTACAGGGTATTTGTTTTGTTCATCGATCTGTGCACTGATCTTGGACGTACTATAGCACAAACAAAGAAAAGTTGTCAAGAGCAGAGGTTTACATAATATTACACGACTTATCCCCTTCCTATTTTTACTGTTCTCTTTCCTTCTCTTCAGTGTCCAGTGTTTTCTCCAATGCTCTGAGCAGTACGATCAACTGCGGTGTCGGTTTGCGACGGATTTCCGCCTTTACCTTCTCTATCAATTCAGCTGTTGATTTCTCGCTATGCTGCTTGTCATCCATAGTCAATCTCCAAAAATCAAATCCATCATTTCCAGCTCATCAATATGTTGCGGGTCGTATTTCGATCCCTTCATCTTCGCTCCGCAGTTCGGGCATGTTGAAGAAGGTTTCCTGAACGAGTGTCTGCAGCCAGAGCAGATAAATTCATCAGAGCTGAAAAGATGCGTTTTCTCAATCCAGTGGGCTGTTTTCATCATCTTTCTCCATATAATCATCAATCGCGTCTTTTAAAGCAATCTTTACTGGTGTGATCAGATCGCTCTTCAAACTTTCCAGCTCTTCTTCTCCCATTGCTTCCGCAGCTTTTTTATAGAGCCATCTTGACAGTTTTCTGTTCATCAGTTCTTCACCTTTACGACTCTCAGTTTTCTCTCCAATCCGTCATACCCAATAATTCTGCCTGTCTGGGGATAATTCATGTCCAACAGTACTCTTTCCTGATGATCTGTCGCAACCTTGATCACTGTGCTAAACGGGATACTTTCTATTGTAAGATCATACCCGAAGCGAGCACTGCCATATTTCTCAAGATACTCCTTACAGCCTTCTACGGCTGTAAAAATCAGCAGATGACCACCATCCTTCAGAACTCCATCAACACTAAAGAGCCTTTTATAGTCATCCTCTACTGGCACAGCTGTATAAACAAATTTATCCTGAAGCAATTCGCTGATAAAAGTCCAGTCATTCTGTGTTCTGTGGCCTTTGCCGGTCTTGATTCTGAGCTGAGATATTTCCTGGTCCGTCAGCAGTGCGAATTCCCGTGCTGATTCCTGTGCCATCATTACACCATCCATTCTCTTACCTTTTGTGGCATCATTCACATAAAGAATATACGCCTGAAATGACCGCATTGCAAGATTGCCTTAATTATGTTCTATCTAAAAATACTGTAAATGGTATGAACTCTGCTTACCGGCGTTTCTTCATTTCCGCCCCTTTGCGTGTAAAGAACAGCTGCTCCCCTACTACGGCATAATCCAACTCTCTTTTCTCGCCTTCGGTCATAAACCAGAATGTATCCTGGGTGATCTTGAAAACAAGCCCTTCTTTAATTTCTCCACCGTCTTCATAGTAGAGTTTCTGCCCATTCTGCAGTTTAACAGGCCTTGTGTCAGGCTGTTTTGGAGAATAGATGCTTATTCTGGTCTTTTCATGGTTCCACGGTTTTGGATGCCTTTCTCCACGTGGCGGTTGATGCACCTTCTCTTTGCGTGCCAGATACTTTTCACAGAGAGTACTTCCGAATTGCTGAGGACAGTTTTCTGTATGCTGAAAACTGCAGGTATTACAGGATGGCGAACTCATCTTCCTGCACACATTCCTTTCATGATCTCAATACAGTTTTCTGAGGTAGCAGGCCGGAACACTCTTTGTAAGCCACACATGATTCTCTGATAAATAGAACTTATATCCATCGGCAACCATGGAATTGCAGTCGATCTCATAAATCACAGGTTTCCCATGCCGACTGCCGACATTTCTTGCAGTATCCGTGTCTGCAGACATGTGAACATACAGGCGGCCTTTCGGGATAAGACCCTGAGCATCAATGGAAGCAACATACTTTTCGCCGGTCCCATGATAAAGAATATCTGGGGGTGTGCATTCCTTGAGTTCTACATCCACAGGAATCGAGTGTCCCTGATTGGCCCGGATCAGCGATTTGTCTTCATTGAACGAATACCGCTGCTTCTCATCCATACGCACGATCTCTTCCAGGGACGTCATATCTAAACGATGTTTGCCGGTAGCGTTGATACCGTCAATCAATTCATGTACGTCTGCCCATCCGTGCTCATCCAGAGAAATGCCTATCGTTTCCGGCTTATGTCTCAGGATCAGAGCGATAAACTTGCTTGTTTTGGTTAGATTCATTGCAAAATTCCTTTTTAAGAACTGCAGATCAGTCTTAATCGATCTGCAGCGTTTTTTACTTTCTATCTTTTAACGCAAAAATGGCCGTTATGCAGCGAGATGTACCATATTCGTCATCCCATGCTGCATCAGGAGAAACCAGCTCTCCATCCGGAGTATACCAGCCTGTGAAAACATATCCCTCATCCGCGTAGGCATAATAGCTCTGCTGCCACTCCCCAGTTTCCTTCCACTGCGCGTTATAAATGGGATTAAACCTCAGACCGACACACCCGCCTTCATCGGCACGAAGCTCAAGGGGCAGTCTGTCTTCCTGCTGCGGGGCGAAGCAAAGGATCTCTTTCATAGGGTTGCCCGTTGCATTGAGATGCCGCAGAAGAGGGTTCTTCCGGGTGTCCAGTCTGGAAATACCGTTGTTGTGGCAGTAGAAGTACTTCAGCTTCGGGTTGCAGCTCAAGTCAATTTCAGTAATCTGATTATCATTGATATAGAGCTCCACCAGTTCCTGATTCTTTGATACATCGATCTCTTTCAGCCTGTTCTTGCCTGCATCGATTCCATAGCATCCCGGCATTCCGCTGCAGTCAATTTTTTCCAACCGGTTGTCCTGGACCCCGAAAATACGCATTGAGGGAAGATCCTCAGATTGAATTGCAGTAATGCTGTTATGGTATACATCCAGAAACTGCATGTCCCGGCAACCGCTGATATCCAGTTCTCCGGAAAGACCGCAGTTGCGCAGATAGATCTCAAAGTACTTCAGAGGATATATATCCTCGTTGAATATGTGGATCCCAAACCCGATCAGTTTCCCGTCTTCTATTACGACGCCCGGCAGTCCGTTACCTGAGTCATCGTAGTCTGAATCCTCATAACTGCGGTAAAGGTCCGTACTGGGAAGCCTACGGATCACTCTCTGATTCTTTCTTACCTTCTCAAGGTTGGAGATACCATCTTCCTCGTATGCAAAGAAGCTCTCAAGCTTATCCAAGCTGCTCATCTCAGTTGTCCCTCCTGTATCTGTCTGGGGCAAAGAAAACAGAGTAGAAGAATCTCTTTGTCCGTTCAGCCCCAAGAGACTCCACGAACAGATTTGTAGAAACGCCTCCGTCATCTACAAGACGCCTGGCGTACTCATAGTTGCAATTCCATTTTGCCTGATATGCGCTATCATCCAAAAACGGAGAAGCTTTCTCCATTTCAATGAAGGTCTCCAGGTTCGCAGCGAACTGACTAATGATCAGATCATCATTATCTGAAGCGGCCTGTTTTGCGACAAGGACTGGTCGAATATCGTCATACCAGCAGGACTTGACCGGCATATCTGGCAGGTTTTCCGTTATTCTGCTGTTTTCCTTGAAAAGATTGATATAGCTGAGGTAAAGGTCATCCTGGTAATCGACGAGACTGTAGATCTCATTGAGGAACATTCTCTTTTCTTCCATGTAGATGTAGTCTGTCGTGAACAGCGGAAGATTCTTGTAATACGGCGTTACCGTAAAGGTGTCCATCTGCATATGGCCCTGAAGCGGATTCGTCATGACAAGCAGATTGCCAACGCCCTTGATCTCATACTGCTGAACCCTGTGAACTCTGCCCTGAACCGTAAACTCTTCCAGGTCTCCGACATCGACCTGGGTCAGCTCATAATCCTGTTTCAGCCTATCCAAGCCAAGTTGAAGCCTGCGGTTAATATTAGCCATATTAATCTCGTAGAAATCCATAAACTGCTTCTCCTGCGTTCTATATTCACCTTTTCATTGAATAATAATGATTGCCTGCTCTTTCATTTTAGGCTTCTACCCAACTGATACGCTGCTTTTATATATTTACTGCCCTTTGTCATCGAGACAGTACCGCAACCGCGTCCTTCAATAATCCCCTGATCCTGAAATGCCATATAATCACAGAGCTTGCGGTAATATGCTGTCACCACTTCGAACACGCCGTCCGTGTTATCCCATGCAGCGCCTATCATGGCAGTTTTCTTATGCATGGAAGTCAGCTCACCGGTGTAGCTGTAGAACCGGTCGACAACGTTCTTCATCTGTGCCGGCCAGTTGTAGTAATATACCGGCATGACAAAGACGATCATATCTGTTGAACAGATCAAACCCTTTAACTGCTTTTCGTAGTCGTCCTTTAAGACGCAGGGGCCGCTCATACCGCAGTAATTACAGCCTGTACAAGGACGGATATCTGCATGGAAAACATCATATTCCGTGACAGCATGCCCGGCTTCTTCAGCCCCGCGAATGAATTCATTTGCAAGAGTGTTAGAAGAACCGTTTTTATTTCCGCTGCTTTTTAAAACCAGGATTTTCATCTGTCTGCAATACTCCCTATTACTATTGATTATTAATGGTATCTGCCCATCAATCTTTCTTCTTTTATAGAGATTTCACCCATTCAGTCAATTCACTGGCACTGTGGACCAGTTTTGCGCCAGCCACTTCCCCGCCTTTTACATAAGGCTGTAGTCTCTCGGCTGTCTTCCCTATTCCGCTCCCTCCGGAAGTAGCAAAAGCATATACCTTTTTTCCAGTCCAGTCGTACTCTTTGCAGAAGGTGTTCACGACGTTCGGAGCAGCTCCATACCATATTGGGAACCCGATAAACACGGTATCATACCCATCAAAGTTCTCCACTTTTCCTGATACCGGGACATCTTTCTTGCCAAACTTCTCTTTGTTGCAGCGCGCCAGAGGATTTGTGTATCTGACATCCGCCGCAGTATAAGGATACAGAGGCTGTATCTCATATACATCCATGCCGAGTTCTTTTGCAGCCATTTCCGCTACATGCTTTGTCGTCCCTCCAACGCTGAAATAGGTAATTAATGCCTTCATGGTACCGTCTCCTTTCTGTATGTCTGTTTCTGAGCCTCTTTTTCCCCGCTTACTTCTGTTATTTTGACATTTTTTCCTTATTCCGCTCTATTCCAGCCCGTAATAGAGCAGTTCATAATATGCGGCATTAGATGCCTGGCTGCTTTTCTTTTCTCGCCACGCTTCAATCTCTTCTGAAATTGCGAGCATCTCGTCAACAATCATCCTGTCATCTGTGGGCCTTTCATACTGCAGGTAGGCAGTCATCCTGTCGATGGCTTTTGGGCTGCCAAGATGACGCGCAATCATTTCTCCCAGTACAGCCGGGAATCCCAGAGATACAATCATGGTAACAAGCGAGTCTCTTGACTGCTCCCATATGATTCTGTTTTCAAAACTCAAACTCGCATACCTCTGCGTTTTGGATGCCAAATGCGGCAAATTCTTCATTGCCCAGATCCTGAAAATACGATTTCACAAACCGAGCAATCCCGTTGTGAGCAACCAGAATATATGTGTGATCATCTGCTTTCAAGTCATCCAGGAGATTATAGATTCTTTGTGCAACCCGAAACATAGATTCCCCTGTTCCAAACGAATTTATAAAATTCAGCTTTGCCTGATAGAAATCCCTGCTGTTTCTCGGGCTGGTTCCTTCCCACACCCCATATGCCTGTTCGATAAGACGTGGCTCCTCTTTCATAGGGATGCCTGTAATCTCGGAAATATGCTTTGCAGTATCTTTTGCGCGCTGCAGCGGGGAGTGAAGTATCATATCAGCCTGAATGCCAAGACGAAGAATCGTATTTCCTGTGTCAACGGCCTGCTGATGGCCTTTCTCTGTAAGAGGAGAATCCGTGACACCGCATATTTTGTCTTCCACGTTCCATTGGGACTCACCGTGACGTACAAAGTACACCTTCTTCATTACAGCCATTCCACTTCTCCAGTTCTGATATCATAAACAGCACCAGTAACTGTTACATCTGGCATCTCGGGATGATCCGCAAATTCTCTTCTGATTCTCTCAACCCCGTGAGTTACGTTCAATCTGCATGCTTGGCCCGGATCACGCTCTTCCCCTATAGCTTCCAAGATATCCTCTACAATGTATGTAATGAAACTATCATGATGTCCACTCAACGCCGCGGATACGGCTCCGCAGTCTGTATGACCCAGAAGAAGGATCGGTTTACAGCCTAGATGGGCGGCAGCATATTCAATACTTCCCAACTGATGATTATCCAGTACATTGCCAGCTACTCGAATGACAAAGAGCTCCCCGATTCCAGCCGAAAAGATTTCTTCCGGAATTACCCGGGAGTCCGAGCATGCAATTACAATGGTGCCAGGATGCTGTCCATTCTCTGCAGTTTCAACTCTGCGTTTCTGATCTCCGTTCTGTATATATGTACGGTTACCCGCAATCAAACGTTCTCTGATATCACAGCTCATTGTACTCTCCTGTCCAAGTGTTCTTGAATCGCCGATACAGATTTTTCTTCTCAACTTTGCTCTCTGTCCTTCGGCCGGGACTGAGTCTACTTCACCACTTTAGTTTAATGCAAAAATACTATTAATGCAAGGAGCAAGATTCTTGTGTTCCTCCCAAACTGTATTGCTTTTTCTATAGCAGATAGCACGGGTCTGAGATACAATATCGAAGAAAAAGCTTATCATCAGAACTGTCAATCTCACAACACTATGTCCGAAAGACGAAGCAATATGGGTAACTTACTTTAAGAAAGATGAACTGCTGTTCTTTCTGACCGAACCTGCCGGAATGCCTTCCACACTTGCGGCACAGTCCGGGAAATTCACCCTGTACGGAGTGAACACCGGAACAAGAGGCACTCAGAAAGCAAAAAAGCTCGGTCAGGGTGGAAACCCGACCGAGCTGGAAGCAAAATACACTGTGGCGGAAAAGATGAGAGAATAAAAGTATATTGAGCAAGTATAACGGAGAAGCCTAGAATTATTCCATAGTAAAATACGCTCCGGAGGTAATAAACCTTCGGTGCATTTTCTCTTTATTAGCTGCGATTTATAGAACGCAAGGCCAAACCGCAGGCGATGCCAAGTATGCGATAACTCTGTGCTGATATTATTCGACATAACAATGCTCCCCCTTTGATTGACAGTGTCTTTCTTTTTCACTGTATTTCTTAGAGGGAGCATATCACAATGTACACGGAGATTTAATCAGTCAATTGTAAACCATTCCGTCGCCACCGACATGATTACCGGGCTCCACATGAAGAGTGTGCTGCATTCTGAGACTTTCGAAATAATCAATCATTACATGTCGGAGTATGGCTTATTTCTAATACCCATCTCATTGAGTTGTCGAACCATACGATTGAGTTTAGGTTTCCAGAGATTTTTGAACCATGCGAATCCTATAGCAAGGGCAAAAAAAGCCTGTGGGATATACCACAGGCTGTATATATAATGAATGAAACTTTAGTCTTCTCCCCATCTAAGGGTTTTACTCGCCTTTTACATACGCTATAGCTGAAGCACCGGCAACGCGACCATAGACAAAAGCCTTCGTAAGCGGCGACACAGCACGAGTTCTGTCACATGTTACCGCTCCACAAGCGAAAAGTCCGGGGATTATGGTATCGTCGGTCGAAATCACTTCTGCTTTGAAGTTAATGACAATGCCTCCGGATGTCGTCTGAACAGAGGGAAACACTTTCACTCCATAATAAGGCGAGTTATCGAATCCAACCGTCATAAATTTTCTGCCAAATTCGGCATCTTCACCGGCTTCAACAAAACCTTTATAGGTCTCGACTGTTTCAGCCAATCCGGCTGGGTCAATACCAAGTTGATCGGCGAGATCCTCAACTGTATCAGCTTTTGCAAAGAAATCTCTTTCAGCATACTGAGCAATGAGACCTACAGTATCAAGCATTGTCTGATCGAATATCATAAAGGCCTCTTGTTTATCCTGCTGTAAAAGAGCCTCCGCCTGAGGCGTATATGCACTTTCCTCATTCCAGAAGCGCTTGCCTGAATTGTTGACAAGAATTGCACCATTTGTACGAAGTGCAGTCAAAGAATACAAACCTTCATCACGGTAAAGAACTGTCGGATTAATGGTGATGTTTTCCATGTCACCGAGCTTTGCACCGACAGCTTCGCCCATGATGATACCATCGCCTGTCTGACTTGGTGAACTGTTGCATCCAAGCCCCGGCCATCGGGGATCATACTGTGTTACCATTTCATTGTTGTTTGCGAAGCCACCAGCAGCAATGACGACACATTTTGCATTAATGGTGTAGTTTCCTTCGGGAGATTCGACTTTGATACCGCAGGCTGCTCCTTGTTCATTCATAAGAATTTCAGTCGCCTTTGTGTTCAGCCTGTAGTCTATACCCCGCGTGTCCAGAGCATTTCTCATACCTGTCATAATGACCGGGCCAGGTGCACCGCCATCAGCAGGTCCATGGCTGTAAATATTGAACACACGTCCAAACTCCACACCATTGTCAAGAAGCCAGTCAACTGCAGCTCCAGAGTTCTCACACATAAACATGGTGGCATTCGGTTCCAGGCCCAATCCCGCACCTTTGCCGGTCATTATGAAATTGTAGAAATCTTCAGCTGTTTCAGTCTGGCCAGCTTCCTGTTGCATTCTGGATCCAGCCGCCCACATTTGGGTTGTCGCAAGGTTCGTATTTCCTCCAAGCATCGGCATTTTCTCAACGATGATGACATCAAGGCCTTCATCAAAAGCCGTACATGCTGCGGCGATACCGGAGCCGCCGCCGCCAATAACAACAACGTCACATTCCTCATCCGGATGCGTCGTCTCTGCCGCTTCATCTGCAAATCCGATAATGCTGAAGGACAGAATCAAAGACAATACCAAGATCGCTGTGAATACTTTTTTCATGACTCTTCTCCCTTGTATTATAGAGTAGTAGTTTTTTAGTGACCCTCTCCAAGGTCATGTGCTACACTGCAGAGGATGCTGTGGATTGGTTCTCATCTCCTACCGCACAGACGGTT
>Ga0256405_10011081_pt1 | contig 11637 bp, 10 predicted proteins | sample RumenRJG_02DNA_FD_189096 | JGI IMG/M metagenome (GOLD analysis project Ga0256405, IMG submission 189096) | Bovine rumen microbial communities from Lethbridge, Alberta, Canada - RJG_02 | ecosystem: Host-associated > Mammals > Digestive system > Stomach > Rumen | place: Canada: Alberta...
AAGCGCTCAGACCGTTTGTGTAAATTCGTCAGGAATTTTGAAAAAGCCTTACGGGGTTTTAGACTGCGGAAATTCGGGTACGACTATGCGTCTTATGGCAGGTGTTTTAGCAGGACAAAACTTTGATTCAATTTTAGCAGGTGACGAAAGCCTGTCAAAACGCCCGATGAAACGGGTTATAGAGCCTTTGTCTTTGATGGGGGCAAATATTTTTGCAGAAGGTTTTAACGCACCGTTAAATATAAAAGGTACAAAATTAAATGCTGTAACTTACGAATCAAAAATCGCTTCGGCGCAGGTCAAGTCGTGTGTTTTGCTTGCAGGGCTGTTTGCCGGCGGAGTTACAAAATACAAAGAAATTTACCCCTCAAGAAATCATACCGAAATTATGCTCAAAAATATGGGCGCAAATATTTACAATGATAGCGATTATATTTGCATAGAAAAATCGGAATTAGAACCGCTTGAAATCAATATATGCGGAGATATTTCGTCCTCGGCTTATTTCATTGTTGCAGGGCTTATAGTGCCAAATTCAAAAATAATTTTGAAAAATATCTGTCTAAATCCGACACGCTCCGGAATTATTGAAGTTGTAAAACAAATGGGCGGAAATATTGAAATTCTTGACCAAAAAGAGGTTTGCGGTGAAGTTGTCGGAGATATAAAGGTTGAATATTCTCCTGATATGAAAGGAATTGAAATCGGCGGTGAAATTATTCCGAAACTTATTGATGAACTTCCTGTTATATCACTTCTTGCAACTCAATGCGCGGGGCAGACGGTTATAAAAGATGCTCAGGATTTGCGCAACAAAGAATCAGACCGTATAAAAACAACTGTTTGCGAACTTCAGAAACTCGGTGCGCAAATTCAGGAAACCACTGACGGTATGATAATAAACGGTAAGACTGCATTGCAGGGCGGAGTTGAAACAGAGTCATACAAAGACCACAGACTTGCAATGACACTTTATGTTGCAGGGCTGATTTGCGAAAAAGAAATTTTAATAAAAGATTTTGAATGGGTAAACATTTCCTTCCCCGAATTTTTGGAATTGTTTGAAAAATTAAAATAATTTAACATTATTGTTGCAAATAGAATTTCTTTATGGTAGTTTAGACATACAGTTCCGAACTGCGGATAAAAGTTCATAAATAGTTTGAGCAAAATTAAATCCGTAAGCGGTGTAATAGTTAGAAATACTGCCCGATGAACTGCGGGTAAGTTTCACAAAAAAGGAGACACAAAATGTCAATGACAGATCCGATAGCAGATATGCTAACAAGAATCAGAAACGGTGCGCAGGCATCTCACCCAAGCGTTGATGTTCCGTCTTCAAAACTCAAAGTTGCTTTGGCAAAAGTTTTGAAAGAAGAAGGTTACATCGCTGACTATGAAGTAAAAAAGGTTGGAAAGTTTGACGTTATTACAATTACTTTGAAATACGATTCAAACAACAAACCTGTAATTACAAAGTTAGTCAGAGTTTCAAAACCGGGTTTAAAAACTTACTCAAAGGCCAAAAACTTGGAAAAAGTTTTGGGCGGTTTGGGTATCGCTGTTGTTTCAACAAGCAAAGGCTTGATGACTGACAGAAAAGCAAGAAAAGAAAACATTGGCGGCGAAGTATTGTGCTACATATACTAAGTTGGCAAGTTTGAAAGTTTGAATGTTTGTAAGTTCATTTAATATAAATTAACTACTGTAACGAACTTCAAACCTCAAACTCCCAAACATCAAACTTAAAAAAGGGAATAATTGGTAGAAAATCCCGAAAATTATTACAATATACCAAAAGGAGAAAATTAAAAATGTCAAGAATAGGTAAAAAACCAATCGAAGTGCCTCAGGGTGTTGAGGTTAAAGTAGAAGGACAAACAGTTACAGCAAAAGGACCTTTGGGAACTGAAGTTGTTACGGTTCGTCCTGAAATAGCCGTAAAATTAGACGGTAATACAATTACATTAACAAAAGTCGGTACATCAAGAGAAACCGATGCTTTCTACGGTTTATCAAGAACCTTGGTAGCAAATGCGGTTTACGGTGTAAAAGATGGTTTTGTTAAAAAGTTAGAAATCAACGGTGTAGGTTACAGGGCGCAAATGCAGGGCAAAACTCTGAATATGGCTCTTGGTTATTCTCACCCTGTTGATATTGTTCCTCCTGAAGGAATTACCATCACTGTTGAAAACAACACTCTTATCACTGTAAAGGGTGCAAATAAACAGATGGTAGGCGACATTGCCGCTTTAATCAGATCAAAACGTCCGCCTGAAGTATATAAAGGAAAAGGTGTTAAATATGAAGGCGAATACATCAGACGTAAAGTCGGTAAAGCCGGTAAGAAGTAAGATAATCGTTTGCGAGCGTAGCGAGCATTACGAGTATCTTATCCCGAACTTGTTTCGGGATCCCCTGCAAAAAGGATTATTTATAATCTATGATTGCACAGGCGGGATTATCCCGAACTTGTTTCGGATGTTTATACAAACAATAGAAAGCCCATATAAACTCTTGAAGTGGTTTTTCAAGCAGGTTTGGGCAGAAAGGATAAAATAAAATGATTAAACAAAAAGAAAGAAAACCAATTGTACAAAAAAGACACAGAAGTATCAGACTGAAAGTTTCAGGAACTGCTGAGTTCCCAAGACTTGCTGTTTACAGAAGTACAAAACATATTTACGCACAGTTAATTGATGATGAAAACCATGTAACATTGGCATCTGCATCTTCAAACGATAAAGATTTGAAAGAAAAACTTTCAAACGGCGGAAATATTGAGGCTGCAAAAGTTGTAGGCGAAGCAATCGCTCAGAAGGCTAAAAAAGCAGGAATCGAATGTGTCGTATTTGACAGAGGCGGATTCTTGTATCACGGCAGAGTTGCTGCTTTGGCTGATGCTGCAAGAGAAGCAGGTTTGATGTTCTAATTAGTCCGAGCAGGGCTATAGAGTAATAAAATGCGGACAAGCGAAAGCGTGTCCGCATTTTATATATTTTTTTTACATTAATTAACTTTTATTTTTTTATATAAAGTTCTATAATTAATACAGTTGAACATGCTTTTGGGAGAAAATTTAAGGGATAATGGACGGTTATTGTTTTGAACTCATCACAGGACCAATGAGTTGCGGAAAAACAGAAGAACTTCTGCGCAGAATAAGACGTTGTATTATTGCAAAGAAAAAGGTTGTGGTTATTTCGCCTGACGTTGATACAAGAGCAGGCGGAGATTATATTGAATCAAGAAACGGCTTGTGGCTTGATGCCATAAAGGTTAAACATTCAATTCAGATAATGAGTGCGGTGAAAGATGCTCAAATCGTTGCGATTGATGAACTGCAATTTTTTGACAGTAACATTGTTCAGGTAATTTCAAAACTTATGAGCGAAGGAAAAAAAGTTATAGGAACAGGCTTGGAATTAGATTTTAAAGCAGAACCGTTCGGTTCGATGCCTGAACTCATGTGCATAGCAACAAAGGTGGATAAATTGCATGCAGTCTGCATGAAGTGCGGATGTGAGGAAGCAACAAGAACTCAAAGGCTTATTGACGGCAAGCCTGCCGATAAAAGCTCCCCGCTCATTATGATAGGCGGTGATGAAACTTATGAGGCAAGATGTATCAAATGCTACGAATTGCCTGATGTAAAGAAAAAGGCAAGTTTTTTAGGCTTAAAAGTTTTGCAGTTTGATAAACAATAATCTACTACTTTTTACCCTTGACTATTTCACATTTTCCCTTAATTGTGATAATATAGTAAACAAGATAAATGGAACTTTTACATAATAATTTCGTCTTAAATAAGTAAGGTGGAATTATTGGAGGTTATAAAGATGAAAAATTCGATAAAGAAGTGCGCTGTATTTTTGGGGCTGTTTGTAGTTTCTTTCGGTTGGGCGATAGGCTCAAATGTTCAGGCGGCCACTCCTGTTGAAATGTACGATAATGTATGGCGTTTGATTAATACAAAATATGTTGACCAGACAAATAACGAACAAAACTGGGCAAAATGGCGCCACAAATACGATAAAATGCTTCTGACCGATGAAGATGCTTATGTTGCCATTGATACAATGGTTGCAAGTTTGAATGATCCTTATACAAAATTTTTGAATCCGAAAGAATTTTTGGAAGAAACGAGTTCAATTAAGGGTTCGCTAAAGGGTATCGGTATTCAAATCGGTATGAAAGACGGCAAACTGATGGTTATTGCTCCTATTGAAGATACTCCTGCCGAAAAAGCAGGTTTACTTGCCGATGATGAAATTTTGGCTATTGACGGCAAGAGTACAAAAGGGATAACTGTTGATAAAGCAGCAGACCAAATCAGAGGAGAAGAAGGAACCAAGGTAACTTTGCTTATCAAACGTAAAGGGGTTGAACAGCCGATTTCTTATACTATTACAAGAGCGGAAATCGAAATTAAATCGGTTACTCAAAAAGTTCCGACCGATATAAAAATGCCTGATGATATCTGCTATATCAGATTAAGTTCATTTATCAGCAGAAACGCATCAAAAGAAGTCCGAGAAATTATTTTGAATAACCCTGATAAAAAATCGTTTATTCTTGATTTGCGTTCAAATCCGGGCGGACTTTTGAGCAACGCAATTTATATTTCCGATATGTTTTTAAAAGGCGGAGATATTGTTGCAACGGTTGACAGGGACGGCTATAAGGAAACTCAAAAGGCTTCTAATGCGCTTTTAACGACCAAACCGCTTGTTGTATTGCTAAATAAAGGTTCGGCTTCGGCAAGTGAAATTTTTTCAGGCGCAATGAAAGATAACAAACGTGCGGTATTAGTCGGCACTCAGTCTTTTGGCAAAGGTCTTGTACAGGAAATCAATAAACTCCCGAACGATTCGGGCATAAATATTACTATTCAAAAATATCTGACTCCAAACGGTACGGACATTCATAAAAAAGGAATTACTCCTGACGTTGTTGTCGAACTGACTGACGAACAAATTAAAAACAAAGACGATGCACAACTTAAAAAAGCAATAGAAATTGCTCACGAACTCCAAAGCGGTAATTATGTTGTATCTAAGTAAAATATAAGTATAGGTCAGGCTTTAGCCTGACAACATAAAAATCGTAAGGTGCGAAGCTTCGCACCTTATTTTTTGTAATCATTAAATAATGATTAATGGTAAGGTTTTTGAATTATGTTTGTTTTATAATGTTGTCATACAGAGATTTTATTTCTTTGTCATTCAGAGGTTCTGTCGAAGATTCCACGCTCACTGCGTTCGCTCTGAATGACGACAGAACCGAAGAATCTGTTGTAAAAGTAAGAAAGGGACAACACTATGTGGGATTATTCCGAAAAAGTTATGGATCACTACCGCAACCCCAGAAATGTCGGCGTAATTGAAGATGCCGATGCAGTCGGAACAGCCGGTTCTTTGGTGTGCGGTGACCAGTTGAAAATATATTTAAAAATCAAAGATAATATCGTAACCGATGCCAAATTTCAGACCTTCGGATGCGGAAGTGCGGTTGCAAGTTCAAGCATTTTAACCGAAATGATTATCGGCAAAACCGTTGATGAAGTTAAAAAGATTACAAATAAAGATATTGCAGACCAGTTAGGCGGACTTCCGCCCGAAAAAATGCACTGCTCTGTTATGGGCTATGAAGCATTAGAGGACGCTTTTAAAAACTACGAAAAAGACGGCTATGTGTCTTTGGACAGCGTTCAAAGTGAAACGGCTGAAAAAATTGTCTGCACCTGCTTTCAGGTTACTGATAAAGTTATTCTTGATGCAATTAAGACTAATAATTTAAAAACTGTTGAAGAAGTAACAAATTACACCAAAGCAGGCGGTGCGTGCGGAAGATGTAAAGGTGAAATTCAAAAAATTATCGACAATTATTACAACGGTACAACCGAAGTCAAAAAAGAAGAAAAAATGACTTCAACCCAGTGGATTTTGAAAATAAATAGCATCATAGAAAGCCAGATTTCGCCCGAACTCAATAAAGACGGCGGTGATATTGAACTTGTTGATATTAAAGACAAAGATATTTATGTCAAACTCAAAGGAATGTGTTCAGGGTGCAAAAATTCAACAATGACATTAAAAGTTTTTGTTGAACAAACTCTTAAACACGCTCTTGGCGATGATATTAACGTTATCGAGGTAAAATAATGGATAAATTAGTATATTTAGACAACAATGCGACAACAAAAGTCGATGAACGTGTGCTTGAAGCGATGATGCCGTATTTTAAGGAAGAATACGCTAACCCTTCAAGCATGTACGATTTCAGTAAAAAATCTTCTCACGCAATTCGTGAGGCAAGAGGGAAACTCAAGGATTTTTTAGGCGCAGAGAACGAAAAGGAAATTATTTTCACCTCCTGCGGAAGTGAGAGCGCAAATACCGCAATAAGAGGGTATCTTGCCAACACAAAGAAAAAACACATTATTACAACAAAAATCGAACACCCCTGCGTTTTGAATGTTTATAAATATCTTGAAAAACAGGGCTACAAGGTTGATTACATCGGGGTAAATTCAAACGGGGAACTAAATACCGACGAATTATCCCATCTTATAAACGATGATACTGCGCTTGTGTCTGTGATGTGGGCGAATAACGAAACCGGTGTAATTAATCCGATAAAAGAAATTTCGCAAATAATTAAAGCAAAAAATTCCGAAACAAAATTCTTTGTTGACGGGGTTCAGGCTGCAGGTAAAATCCCGATGAATGTTGTCGAAAACGGAATTGATATGCTCGGAATTTCAGGGCATAAACTTCATGCTCCAAAAGGTGTCGGCGTTTTGTATGTCAATTCAAAAACAATGATTTCGCCTTTAATTATTGGCGGTCATCAGGAAAGAGGCAAACGTGCCGGAACGGAAAACACACCATATATTGTCGGTTTGGGCAAAGCTGCAGAACTTGCTTCCGATAATTTGGAATATGAAATGACCGAAGTTGCAAGACTGCGTGACAAGTTGGAAAAAGGTATTTTACATAATATTTATAACGCAAGAGTGAATACAGGGCTTGCAAAACGTGTGCCAAACACCACAAATATAGGCTTTGAATATATTGAAGGCGAACTTATTTTGCTTCATTTGTCGGATTTAGGCATTTGTGCATCATCGGGTTCTGCCTGCACATCGGGTTCATTAGAGCCGAGCCACGTTTTAAGGGCGATGAATGTTCCGTTTACGGCTATTCACGGCAGTATAAGATGGAGTTTGAGCCGTTTTACAACCGAAGATGAAATAGATTACGTTATAGAAAAATTACCGAAAGTCATTGACGATATAACAAAAATTTCACCTTATCAGGCGGAATTAAAGGCTTTAAGGGAATTAAAATTAGTAAATAAATAAGGTTGAGTTAAACATGAAAAAGATTCTTACACTTGGTATTTTATGCTCATTTATTTTAATGTGCGGTTCGGTTGCAAGCGCAAAAGCGGTAAAAAAATATTTTTGCGAATTCAGCGACGGTCAGGTTTATTATTCCCTGATTTATACTCCGGGGAACGATGACAAATTAGCGGATGAATGTGAAAATTCATTTTTCTACCGCACAAAAGAAGATAAAGACAGATGCTTAAATAAGCAAAAACTTATGATAGAAAATTATAAAAACGGCAAATGCCCGAAATTAGTTGAAAAGAAACTGACAATTGACGGTTCAAACTGCCTTGTTCAACTTGCAGGTAAAAAACTTTATACATATTCCTGCAGTGGCGGTTCAAGTTCCACAGCAATGGAAAAAATCAGAAAAAAATATAAAAAGTAAGATGATTTAAAGTATTACCAAAAACTAATCCCTTTGTCCTATGACAAAGGGATTGTTTTTTGCTTTTTCAAAACCCATAAATCATAGAATTAAAAATCTTCTCTATAAAATTTATTCTGCATAAGAGGAGAATTTGTTATGAAAAAAATAATTATTGCTATAAGTTTGTTTCTTTTTTGCGGATGCGCATTTGCCTCAAACGCAACAATAGATAAAATAGAAAAATCACTCTACGGTTTCACTTTCCCCAACGACAGCGACAGCGCACGTTTAGAAAGAATTGAACAAAAAGTTTACGGTAAAACTCAATCGGGCAATACGGGTACAAGGGTTGCAAAACTTTCTAAAGACCTTAACGCTGATGAAATGGGCAAAGAAATTGAGCCAAAGGAAGATACTTTTATGACAGATGATGATTATATTACTTATGAAAAAGAACCGCCAAGTGCCGAAACAATGGATTATCCTGCGATAGACGAACTTGAAAAACAGGTGTTTAAAAAGGTTTCAAAAGGTCAGAATATAAAAACACGACTTTCTGCGCTTGAACAAAAAACTTTTAACAAGACCTACGGCAAAGACGACCTTTCAACCCGTGTTGACAGGCTTAAAGCCGAACTCAAACCGCAGAGTTTCGCCTCAAACGGGATGCATCAGCAGGAAAATTCTTTCTACTCCTCGACACCTGACAGGCTTGCGCAGGACTACCATTTAGACAGTTACGATCCTTATGATTTTGATTACGATTCTTATAACAACCGCTACAATTCGTACTCCGCACCAAAAACCTATCAAAGTTCAAAACCTCTTAATCTGTCAAAAATTGAAAAACATATTTATCACAAAAAGTTTGATAATGAGCCGGCTTCAGAGCGTTTAACCAGAATTGAAAACTCCATTTTCGGGACAAGTTTCCCTAATGACAGTGATTCGGAACGAATGGCAAGACTTTCAAGCGCAATTCAGGCGCAAAAGTCATCTTCGCAATATGACAGTGACAAATGGAGCAGAAACATGGCAACTGCTTTTCAAATTGGTACGCTGATTTTGATGGTGCTTGCGTGCATATTATAACTCAACATCCGATTCCTGAATCGGTGCGCCGATGACACGTTCGATTTCCGCAGCGTTGATGTTGTAATTGAGTAAAACATTGTAGTAGTCAAGTTGGGCATTAAGGTAAGTATTTTCGGAATCTTTAAATTCGATGGCATCGCCCAAACCTACCTGATAACGTCTGAAAGCCTGATACTGTTGTTCTTTTGCCTGCTGGAGCGCAAGTTTTGAAACTCTTATACTGTCAAATGAGTTCATAAGATTTATATATGCGCTTTTTACATCAAGATACACATCTTGTCTTTCTCTTTCGTAATCCGCTACTGCCTTTTTGTAAGTTGCGGTTGCTTCATCAACCTGTTTTTTGAGCCTCATAAGATTAACGTTTGAATATTGTAATTGCGCACCGATTTGATAACCGTAATCGCCGTTAATTTCACGACCGCCGTACTGATATGAACCAAAGGCATTTAAATTAGGAGTATAAGCCCTTTTTGAAGCCCTGACAGTAAGTTCTGCCGCATCCATTCTTTTCTTTGCCGACAAAAGCGAAGGTCTTGATTCCTGCGCAGTTTCTATTAAGTCAGTGAAATTAACAATATATTCTTTTGTGTTTAGTTTATCTTTTAGTACAACCCCTGCAAGTTCGGGAATACCAACCGCATTGGCAAGTTCTACCGCTGCAAGTTCCAGTGTATTTTTTGCTTTAATCTCGTTTAACTGTGCTTTCCCAAGATTGTATTCCGCATAAGTTACGTCGATTTTCGGCTTTTTACCGATTTCATAGTACGCTCTTGCTTGTTTTAACTGCAATTCGTAATCTTTAACCGTTTCTGCATAAACTTCTTTTTGTGCTTTTGCAAAAACCATATTGTAGTACGCAACTTTTACGTTATAGATAACGTTTTCAATGCTTGTTTCGGCGTCATAACGTGTGGATTCATAGGTTCTCTTGGCATAATCAGCCTGTGCTTTTGTCTTTCCAAAGTCAAATAAAAGCATATCTGCAGAGATATTCGGAACATAAAACATATTGTATTTTTGCGGAATCATACTTACCATTTTCCCGCCCATAGTCATCAACATGTCGTTTCTTGAATAACTTACTCCGGCCGAGAGTGTCGGGAAATAATTACTCCAGGCCTGACCGATTTTTGTTTTATAAATTTCAGCATTACTTATTGCTGACATAATTGTCGGGTTGTGAGTGATGGCAAGTTTTATACAGTCATCAAGACTGACCTCCGGCGGAAGACTTGAGGTGTCGTAAAAATTAATTTTACTGTCTATGACGGGAAATTTTGTTTCATACATTCCTTCTGCTTCCTGCGAAGATTTTTTCTTTGAAGTATCTTTAATCTTTTGTTTCTTTGCTTCCTGTCGTTTGTTGAATTTATGTTTCTTTTCGGGCTTAACTATTTCTACAGGCTCAACATTTTGAGTTGTTTTGGCTGATGCAAGCACCTTTGCCTTATCGTTTTTAATCTGTTCGACAATTTCTTCATCTGCCATGTTTATATTGACTTTTTTGGCAAGTGCGGTGTTTAAACCCATTGCAGTTATTGAAATTATCAACGCTATATTCAAAATCTTTTTCATAATATTTCCTTTGTTTGCCGTTTTATCGGCATATTTTATTCTTCATAAGTCAATTCTTCTTGTGTAATCGGGTGTTTGGGGAATTTATCAACAAATTCCTGAACGATTACATAGAATGCAGGTGTTAAAACTGCACCCAAAGTAGCCGCCGCAACCATACCGCCAAATACGGTTGAACCGACTGAAATTCGTGAATTTGCACCTGCTCCGCTTGCAAAAATCATCGGTAATACCCCGATAATGAATGCAAGTTCGGTCATCATAATTGCTCTGAAACGCAGTTTTGCAGACTTTATTGCGGCATCACGAACCGAAAGTCCGTTATCCTCGTGTTCTGTTTTTGCAAATTCTACAATCAAAATAGATTGTTTTGCGGCAAGACCGATTAATGTAATCATACCAACCTGTGAATAAATATCAAAAGCCTGATTTATCATTAATTGGAATACCAAAGCACCCAAAGCCGCAACAGGCGAAATCAAAAGTACCGCAAACGGTATTGTGTAACTTTCGTACAATGCAACAAGGAACAAATATACAAAGACCAGAGCAAAACAAACTATCATGAGTGTTTGCCCCGATGCTTCCCTTTCCTGTGCTGAAGTTCCTGACCAGTCAAAGGTCATATCTGACGGCAGAACACGTTTTGCAACATCTTCCATCGCCTTCATGGCATCACCCGAACTTTTACCGGGAGCCTGCTGTCCTTGAATTTGAACGGATGTATATAAGTTATATCTTGTAATTGATGCAGTACCGATGGTTTGTTTTAATTTTACAAGCGACAGGACAGGAACCTGCACTCCTGCTCTGTTTGTAACGTAAATTCCTTCCAAATCGGTCGCTTTATTTCTAAATCTGCTCAATGCCTGCAATTCAACCTTGAATACACGTCCGTATTTATTAAAGTCGTTTACATAGTATGTACCGAGCATTGAGGCAAGAGTTGCGTATAATTCCTGCAAATCAACATTCTGCGCCATTGCCTTTGCATAATCAATATCTAAGATATATTGGGGAACATTTGCCTGAAACGTAGTGTTTACATTTGATAATGTCTTATCCTGATTTGCTTCCATAATGAGCTTGTTTGCCCATTGCTCCATATCCTGCGGAGTATAATCACCTTGTGAAAGCATCTGAAATTCAAACCCGCCCATCATACTCATACCTTGAATTGCGGGAGGTGAAAATGATA
>Ga0256405_10011082_pt1 | contig 11637 bp, 12 predicted proteins | sample RumenRJG_02DNA_FD_189096 | JGI IMG/M metagenome (GOLD analysis project Ga0256405, IMG submission 189096) | Bovine rumen microbial communities from Lethbridge, Alberta, Canada - RJG_02 | ecosystem: Host-associated > Mammals > Digestive system > Stomach > Rumen | place: Canada: Alberta...
GTAAACATTAGCGATACTTTTTAGTGTAACTTGTCGTGTGGCAACTACAAAGTTACTAAAAATATCGCTAATTTCCTAATAATCAGGCTATTATTTTTGAATTGTTTTCGTCGAACTCACGTTATTATAGTCTTGCATGCACCAAACCTGCTTCTGACTCTACCTCTTCTAAACATTCTTGACACTCTTCACAGAACTTAAACTTTTCGTCTATCTGATAGCCTTGCATTTTCTCTAACTCTTCTGCTTCTTCAGCTATACTACAATTGCTGTTCCAGTCAAGATGATATATGCCAGCCTTCTCATCAACCAAAAATGTTTCACACTCAAAGGCATAATGGTTTCTATATCTATTACTGTAGTATATAGCCACAATACCCAGTATAAGTAGGACAACACCCCAAACTATCGTTAGTTTATATTTGAAGGGCTTGGGGTCTTGCTTTTCTTTACGCCAATATTCCTTTTCAGGTTCTTCGACTTCAACTTCTATGTCCAATAAGACTATAAGTGCCAAAAGGTAACCAATAAAAAGCAGAGAATAGCCGTTGGTTAGATTTACAAGGCTGCTTATTATACCAACATGAAAGAAATGTGACAGAACATACAAAACAATTAAGACTGCTGTCCCAATCAAAGATACTAACAAAGCAATACCTTTAAGTTCAGCATAGGTGTTTTGCCCCAATAAGTTAGATATAAATGACTGTTTTTGTATCATATGCTGATTGTTTTGTCTAATAATCACACCAATACCTCTCAACGTTTTTTAAACAATGAACTCAGGATAAAGTTCCCAATCTTTCTTTCCAATCCAGCTTTCGACATGGGGATACCCGTTTGTCTCGCAATCTTCTGTTTCGCTTGCGTTATTCCCAAGGCTCGTTTCCATGAGAAACTGAGCCCTGGGACAGGAGTTGATTTCTTACTCATGATACATTATTCGTTTTTATATACGCAGATGGATTCTCATTAATTTTGGCAAGTTCTTCCTCTCGCCACTTCTCTATAGCAGTATTCAGAAGTTCTGCTTGAGTTGTGGCAATTTTATCCATTAGTTCTTTGTTTGCAAGGACTTCCGCTTCAAGTCTTTGGCGATTCTTCTCTGTGGAAATTTGAATCTCAGTATTTATATTGTCATTCAAATCAGAAATACGTTTATCTGACATAACTCTAATTTTATGTTTCTCTGCCTCCAGAATTTTCTCATATGAGCCATCAGCAACCATCATCCTCATTAACGTTGGAGCACACTCAATACTTACAAAAAGAAGCGTAATGAAAAATGAAACCCAAAACAATTTAGGAATTTCCAAATGAGGTTTGAATTTTATTGATGTTAAATTTGAAAGAGCCTCATAGCGAACACAAAAGCCTTCCTCTTCGTTACCTTTTTTTATATCATCTCCCGTTTTTTTCGTATTAGCAATTATTTGTTCTCGGATGTCTTTGAGTTCAAGTTCATGAGCATCTTTCCAATCTTTTTGTTCTTTTTCAATATCTTCTTTCAATTTTTTCTTTGCTTCATAGATTGGTCCTTTTCCCATTTTCCCACTTAAGGAAGAGCCTTCCTCCTCTTCTTTCAAATCTCTGGCAGCTGTTGCCAATCTGTCTGTAATGTCCTTATATTCTCTTTCAAGCAGATTTCTTCTATCGACCAATGACCTATTACCTTCTTGCGCAATCAGTCTAGTTTCATTAGTTCTTTCAATATTATCCTTAACTAATTGGGAATTTATTCTGTCCTCAAAGATTTTCATTTCAAGTGGAGTGGAAATAACTATGCCCAAGAAAATAGCCAATAATATTCGAGGAAGACCAGACTTAAATTCTTGCCAACTAATAGTTACTTCACCATCTGAATACATTGTATTCACAATCAATCTATCAAGATTGAAAATTATGATGAATCCCCAAAATAATCCAAAAAGAACTGAAACTATTGTATCATCAAACACCGTAGATATTGCGTAGCCACCAGACAAAGCTGCCATGCATGCAGTAGAAAAAATTGTACCTCCCATTCCTGCATATTTGGCCCATTCTGTTGGACATTGTTTCAAAACATCCCTATTTACTCCAGCACACCACCATAAAAAATTATTATACCAGCCTGCTTCTCTTTCGTTCTCTATGAATTGTCTATTATTCTCTTCCATCGTTATTTCCTTATTAAATTATTATACACTCTTTTTATTGCTCTCTGTAAACTAAACCCTGTTGAGGGTAATGGAGGTGATAACTTCCTAAATAATCCCAATTCTGTTAAAGATTTAACTCTAGGAACTTCTGTCTTTATCCAGTCTATGTCAATCGTTGGGAACTTCACATCTGTACTGAATCGTGGTTGCTTAATCGTGATCGAAAGATTGCTTACGAAATTGGGCATGGGTGCCATTATTGACTTAACAAAAGGTAATGGCAGCATCTGTACAGGCTTCTCGTAGGCCTTTTCTCCAAACTCATCCTTGACTAATAACTTGTATATTGTCGTTCTAGTTGGTTCGACAATTAACGTACCTTCTGCTGGTTGTTCTCCATAGCCCTCTAGTTCTATTGATTGCGCATGTTCAACTTTCCACGAAAGGACAACAGGGAGGTGAGGATATGAAAAATCCTTGTCGGCCTCAAATTGCACAATACTTTCGTCATGAACGCCTATCTTAATCTCTTCAGAAAATGTTGTGGAATTGTCTATGGCTAACGCTTCAAACCTTAAAACCTCACTTTCGGCAGGAGATAATAATATCATTCCACTTGATTCTACATTGGCTTTCCCTTCTGGTGTAATAAGGGTAACAGAATGAGCAAAACGAATGTTCCATCTCAACTCACAGGTCTCATTCTTACCACGCCTCAGTTTAGGTTTAGAACATGAAATGTCGAAAGAAGGCTTATCAATAACTGATACGGATATTACTCTTCTCGCTTCCCCACATGGATTTGAAGCTACCAACACGAAATCACGCAATCCTGTATTCTCACATAGTATATCTTGTGAGAATATCTGATCTGGTATCTCTTCTCCGTCTAAAGTAACTTTCTCTGCATCTTTTGTAGACCATGTCAGATGAACTTTGTCTCCTTTAAAGACAGAGTTTCCACTATTGGCCATATTAAAAGATAACTCAGGAGGATCTTTGTATAGTTTCTCCTCAAAGTCACCCGTTTGTTCATTATAAACTAAAAACATCAGAATATAAATTAGTTACGAAATCTAAGACTATTACCCAAATAAGATATAGTAATTTGACTATCTTTACTTACCATAGAAGAAAGAAGATTCTGAGCGAGAGGGTCAACAATATGTTTGTCTATTGTTCTTTTAATGGGTCTTGCCCCCATTTCTGGCTCATACCCAGTTTCAACCACATAATTGATAGCAGTATCATCAATTGTGATGTTTATACCATTTTTCGAGAGTTTATCCTTTAATCGTGTTAATTGCAACATAGCAATCTTACGTATTGCGTCTTTTGTAAGGGGATTGAACAAGAGAATCTCATCTATTCGATTCACAAATTCTGATGATACTCTTTGCTTTAGCATTTGTACAATTTGTTGTATAATAGCTGGTTTCATTTCAGCAAAGCCTTCTTCTCCAATATGTTCAACGATAGACATAGCACCCAGATTCGAAGTCATGATAATAATGGTGTTCTTGAAATCCACAACATGACCTTGACCGTCTGTCATTCTACCATCATCCAGCACTTGAAGCAATGTCTCAAAGACTTTAGCATGTGCCTTTTCTATCTCATCTAGCAGAATTACACTATATGGCTTTCTTCTAACAGCCTCAGTTAGTTGTCCTCCTTGATCATAACCCACATATCCTGGAGGTGCGCCAAATAATCTAGAGACAGAGTGTTCTTGCTGATACTCACTCATGTCGATACGAATAATCAGGTCTTGACTATGGAATAAATATCGAGCCAAAGCTTTTGCCAATTCTGTTTTACCAACACCAGTTGTACCCAAGAACAAGAAAGAGCCTATAGGTTTATTACTATCGCTAAAGCCCATTCTATTTCGACGCACTATATTAGCAACAGAGTGGATTGCTTCATCCTGTCCTATCACAGAACTTTGTAAGTTAGCCTCCAAATGCAGCAGTTGGTTTGCCTCATCTTCTCCCAATTCTTCAACAGGAATTCCTGTCCAATTAGTTATGACTTTCCTTATATCGTTTTCATCCAATGACATTTTGAGAAGAGGATTTTTCTCTTCTGAGAATTCATGGATCAATTCGTCTATACGGCTTTCCACTTCATCAATGCGCCTTTGCAATTGGGCCGCCTGATCATAATGATTCAAGTTCTCTTCTTGCTCTCTGTTGATTTTATATCTTTCGAGTTCGTCTTGAAGCGTTTGGATTAGTTCAAATTGCTGACGTTCATTCCTCCATTTCGCATTAAGCGTATTTTCCTTTTCTCTCAATTCGGCTATTTCAAGATCTATCGACGACAGCAACTGATTATTAGACAAACCATCCTGCAAGATTGCTTGCTTCTCTATTTCTTTACATCGGATCGTTCGTGTTAGGTCATCAAGGGCTTCTGGCACAGAAGAACGTTCCATTCTCATTCTTGAAGCGGCCTCATCAAGCAAGTCTATAGCTTTATCTGGAAGAAATCGATCAGTAATATACCTGATAGACAATTTTACTGATGCAACAACCGCTTCGTCTAGAATTTTAATGCGATGATGACTTTCAAACCGAGACTTAATACCGCGAAGTATAGCTATCGACTCTTCTTCGTTTGGCTCGTCAACTACAATCTTTTGTAAACGACGTGCAAAGGCCTTGTCTGACTCTATGTATTTCCTGTATTCTTCAAAAGTGGTTGCGCCAATTACTCTTATCTCACCTCTGGCAAGCTCTGGCTTGATGATATTTGCAGCATCCATCGCACCTGATGTGCGTCCTGCACCTATCAGCAAGTGTATTTCATCAATGAATAAAACAATATCTTTATCAGATTTTGCTTCCTCAATGATAGACTTCAGACGATTCTCAAATTCACCTTGCATACTTGCCCCTGCAATGAGTAAAGACAAATCTAATGTGTAAATTTTTAAGCCTTGCATGTCCTGAGGCACATCCCCTCGAACGATTCGATGAGCAATCCCCTCAACGATCGCCGTTTTGCCTGTTCCTGGCTCACCAACAAGAATCGGATTATTTTTCGTCTTTCTTGAAAGAATCTGCAAGATCCTTCTTACTTCATCATCCCTTCCAATAGATGGTTCTATGATGCCATCTGAGGCTAAAGCATTCAGATTTCTTGCATATTTTGATAAAGAGGATGGACTACTTTGTGATTCTTCTGCTTCTGATGGACTATCCAAATTACCGCTTCGATATGTTCGTACTGCTTGAATGATTTTGCTTTCCGTCATATCATACTGACGAAGGACATCTGACAAATCATTCCTAACTTTAGCAAACGCCCAAAAGATGTGTTCAACCCCCGCAAGTGATGATTCTGTTTCAGAAGCTAGCTGTATGGATTTCTGTAAAATTTGGCTTAATCCATTAGATACTTCTGGTTGACAATTCTGTCTTTGCTCAATAGTTCCTAACGTATCACTAACAGACTGGCAGAACATAACTTTATCTACTTCAATTTGTTGTAAAAGGAAGAATACCATATCGCGTGCTTCTTGTATGATAGCGACCATCTGTATAGAAGGAGTCACTTCTATATAGCTGCAACTTTGTGCAATCGAATGTGCCCGTTGGATTGCATTTCTTGCTATAGGGGTAAACCTTGAATAGTCCATTATATTTTAATCAATATTATCCAACCCAGTTATTTGATTTAGAAGCATTTCGTCCTCGTCGCCCTCATCAAGGGCAATATGTTTAGAACACAGAGGACAATTATCTACTTTTTTGATCTTTGCACCATACCAACGCAAAATAGTTGGTCTGTTTCCTGCATTTGGTAATGGTGCCCAATTAGCGTGTCTTCTTTCCCGTCGATTGGCCCACATATAATAATCATAGACAAGTTCGTCTTGCAAACAGGAAATTCCAGACTCTTTTCCTCTAGAAAGTTCCATCAACGTTAGTTTTACCATCAGATTACAGATTGGTTCAATATCTGACGATAGTCCAACCTGCACCATAGCCTCTGCATCTTCTGGAGAAGTATAGGAGGGGAGCTGTTCTTTATTGGTTATCTCTTCTGCAGTTGTATCATACCATCCTGCACCAATCAAGCAACAATAACATGGACCTCCTGGAGTATATTTAAATACGTCACCACCTTCTGCCCTTGTTACCGCTCGTCCAAAGATTCCCATCTTTTGTTGTTTTACTAATGCTTCCGAAATATTGAATCGACTTGTGTTGTTATCTGTAGCGCAGATAACAATATCTGCTTTGGCTATCTCGTCATTCAGTAATTGCAAGTCATCATTGATGTCTATGGGGAACTTTTTTACGTGAGCATAAGGATTCTTGCCGACAATAGCATCATAAATCGCATCTGTCTTCAAACGTCCTAAATCCTTGATAGTACAAGTATGTCTTGCCAGATTATGGAGTTCCACTCTGTCGAAATCGAACAAAGAGAAATTGCCGACTCCTGCTTTTGTTAATTCTATCGCAATCTGTGAACCAAAGCTGCCTAAGCCAACAATCATTACCCTCTTAGATTCAAGGATGTTCACTTCCAAAATACCTTTACTCCGAGAATACAAGTCATCCTTTGATGGGACATAGTTAACGTTTCTCTCAACCAGTTCCCCATTAACGACCTCAAATACTCTTGTTTTAAAATTGTTTACATAAACGACAAAAGAGTATTTTCCACTTTCCCATAGAGGACGGTCTGCATCATTCTCAACATTACTTCCTCCTAAGGTAAATATCACTCTGCCAGTTTTGCCAAAAGAATGATTATACGGCTTCATCTTAATATGAATCACCCGTTCGTCTTCCCACTCATAAGAAACGCCTTCTTCGCTAGCATTTCCGTTTGAGAGGAAAACTTTCAAATCTTCTCTGTCGAGATAGATAATAGGTAGGCTATCCATAACTTATGCAAATCCTTTTTCTGTCATTTCAGTTACGACATCACCAACATGAGCCGAACCTTTTGCAACTTGTTCAAACTCACCAGTATCTGGATTATAAACCAATTGGGTCATTGTGCCACCCTGATTCTCTCCTTGTCTTTTGATTTGTTCACCAAATCTTTCAAATTCTTGCTCGTTCATAATTATTATATTTAATCTTGATGATTCAAATAATAGTCCATATTATGTCCTGTTTGAAGATGTAATTCATACATCTCAAGCCAGAGACGACACTTTACGTATATTTTATAGATAGAGACCATTGGGGTCCATGAAGTTAATCCATAATGACATATTCTAGTAAATCCATGTTCACTATCTAAAGTATGCATTGCAGCACTACAACCACTCATCGGATTTCCATATTTTGTCTTAAGCATCTTAGTAACAAATGCTTTAGGAATATTATTAGGAAACTCATCCAATTCAATACGAATTGTGTATATGTTTCCTCGATTCGTTCTTGCTGGCAGAACGATATACGGTTTAGAGGTTTCCATATCCATAAATCGATAACCATAACCTGGTAACTTTCGCCTCAGAACATCTTGTTCTGCTCTTAATCTTTCTTTGTCCATCATAAGCCAATAGTTTGATTATAATAGTTGATAAAATCATTATATATATCACCTTTGTAATTCCATGCAACGTTTAATTCTGAAATCGAATTGTTTGAATACCTTCTTTTCAATCTTGGAGATTGGTGAGGAAATCCCTCGGGGAAGAAAATAACGTCAATGCAGCCATTATCTACCTTAGTCAAATAGACATATCCCTCTTTGTCTTGTTGAATGGTACAATTTCCAAGGGTATCCATTATTTGCTTAAGGATTTGGCGGTTCTCCTTGATACTAAACCAATATGATTCTTTATACTCTGGAGGAAGATTCTGTTGCGATTCCGTTGAATATACGTTCTCCATATTGGCCTGTAAAGTCCTTGGATGAACCAAAAATGGTGCCAATTCATTATCAATAAGTTTTCTAAAAGGGCTCTCAATTTCCTTAATACACCACTGAGCTTTAACATAATTCTGGCTATACTCAGAAAAATTAAAAGCATTCAACGTGCTACTGGTGTTAGTACAGTTCCCGATACATAATAGGAATTGCATCAAATGCTTATCACGAATCGTTGAAAGCATCGTATTCGCATCATGTCCACTAGGCTGAGCCAATCCCAGTTGATGATGAGAATGCCATTCTCCAATATGCTGAAGTCCAAAATGCTCAACAATAGGCCGCCCAACACGCGTCAGGTAATCAACATCTTGATTAAAGAATGCTGATTGATGGTTTGCATGAGGGCCAGGACCTATGGCATATAATACAACTGGCACCTTGTCAGCTGTCCAAAAGCCAAACAATTGACCACCAGTTTCTATGTTTGTACTATCCAATATACAACGCGAGATGTAGTCAAACTCGCTCTTATAAATGATAGCGATAGATGCTGGTTGTTTGGAAATAATAGTCGAATCTACATTAATAGGATTAATACAATTTGTATCTACAAAATCTGATTTTCGAGGATACTTTTCTTTATTTCTCCTTTCCTTAAATTCTTTAAGATGTTTTTTCTTCTTGAATATTCGTATATCCATACCTATAATGTAGATACATATTCCGCTTAGCTCCTCCAGCAGATTGTTCTTAGTATTGGTTCACGACATACATAAAAAGAACGTGGAGCCGATGCCTTGTCGCTCGCTCCACTCTGTAAGGCCTTCGTATTACCCGAAATGTCGAAACGAGCAACGCAAACGCCCCACGCTGAATGATATATACATTTTTTTAGATAACCATTCCACAGGACATCGGCTGTTGCGTTTGATTCAGACATTTCGATAGAGGTTGCGAAGTTCTACAGAGTCAAAGTCAAAGCGCTTAGCAAACGCCTTTTACATATATGTCATCCCAAACATCTAATACATTTGAGTATGTATCGTCAGCATGGAACATTTGCAAAGATAGGAATTTGTTTTTATACTTCCAAACTTTTCGGGATAAAAATGTGGAAAATTATTTTTCACAAGCCTTGTGAAAAGGGAAGGAGAGGGTAGGGACAAGAAAAAAGGAAGCCTTGCGCGCCTCCTTATATTATTATTATTATGGTTAACTGATTATCAGACATAAATCACATCGCGATTAATATTGGATTTGAAAAGAGGACGCAGGGAGTCGCGAAGTCTTACCAAATCAACCTCGCAGCCAAAGAGTTGCTTCAAAGCTTCTTTCAACTCGTACATCAATTGAAGTGTAGGCTTTTCTTCGCCATGAAATCGATATCCAAAGTAGGACGTGCCTGAAAGCCATCGTGAGCATAGAGCAATGCACCACCCTTCAAAATGAACTTATCCTTATAGTCGCTGACAGAAAGTCTGTACAATAGTCGCTCTTGAAAATAGCGTGAGATAAGCAACTGCGAACTGTATTTCTCTGCACGAGAGATATTAAGCAGACGCTCTTTTACTGACCTTCCGTAGTTTTTGATCGTTTTTACCATACCGTTAGATCATATATTTTACGAGTTCGTCCATACGCTTGCCCAACCGCATGGCATTGGCGTAGGCATAAAGACGTGTGATGTCACTATCTTTTCGTGAAAGATAGTTGCGCAGAATCTCAGAACTGACATCTATTCCAATCCTGTTACGATACTTGACGGCATCGCAGACGGATACATCTTTAATATCGTGGCAGCCTTCTTCCGTTTCGACTCGATGATAATCATGGATTGTCTATTTCTCTACCAGAATATCATGTACCAACTTTCGCAGATCCTCCTTATTAGGCAGAAACAGCTCATATTTCGACACAAACAGATTCGAATCCATGCCATACGTGGCGTACTCTACCATCAGTTCATCTTTGTAATGACTCAAGATGATACCAATAGGAGGATTATCTCCTTCCACATTTTCCTCTTTAGCAAAATAGCCCAGATACATGTTCATCTGCCCAATGTCTCTGTGCTTCACAGCTCCACGCTTTAAGTCTATCAAGACAAAACACCTTAATATGCGATGATAGAACACCAGGTCGATATGGTAATGGGTGTTGTTGATGGTCAATGGGTATTGACGCTTGACAAACGTGAAGCCCTTGCCCAGTTCCAGCAAAAACATCTGCATATTGTCAATCAACTTTTCCTCCAAATCTTTCTCCTTATAACGCTTCTTTTCTTCTATGCCAAGGAACTCAAGCGTATAGGTGTTCTTCACGACATCCTCTGGCGTCTGCACCTGCTGCCCTTCATGAGCCAACGTCAGGACACCCTGTTTATCCTTGCTAACAGCCAGACGCATAAAGAGTCCGCTCTCTTTCTGACGATGCAATTCATTTACAGTCCATCCCTCAGAGATGCATTCCTTCTCATAAAATTCTCTCTCAAGCTGGTCATCTATAGTTACCAATTCACAGATGTGTGACCACGTCAATTTGTCAGATGTCTGACAAATTCCATTAGTCTGCAGATTTGGAAGCCCAGATTTGTCAGATGTCTGACAAATTGGATACATAAGGTAGAACTTCCTCATGTTGTTCAGGTTAGGCCGACTATATCCACGCCCAACTCTTGCCCTCAACAGCTTCGCAAGATTCGACAACAGCGATGTGCCATATTTCGCTTTTGCATTGCCCTGTTGCTCAAACTCCACGATATACTGCCCTATTCTCCAATAGGTAGTCTTTATAATCTCATTGATACTGACAGCCAGCGCCTGCTTACCTTCTTCTATCACCGACACTATTTTGTCTGCCAAAGCCACCAGCTCAGGATCAAGCAGTTCAACTTAGTTCTGGTAGCATGAGATAGGTGCCAGCCCCTGCTGTCTACACACGAGAGATATTAAGCAGGCGCTCCTTTACTGACCTTCCGTAGTTTTTGATTGTTTTTACCATACCGTTAGATCATATATTTTACGAGTTCGTCCATACGCTTGCCCAACCGCATGGCATTGGCGTAGGCATAAAGACGTGTGATGTCACTATCTTTTCGTGAAAGATAGTTGCGCAGAATCTCAGAACTGACATCTATTCCAATCCTGTTACGATACTTGACGGCATCGCAGACGGATTTTTCCATATCGTATATCTTAACTTGAAAGCCCTCGATGACGGTTTCTGAAATTCCAAGTTCGAAAACACTCTTACTCAAAAAGAATAGTTCAATGGGAGGGTATTCGGGCAAGGTAACCTTTCGACTTCGTTCAATGGCAATACAATAAGAAAGGGGAATCTGGGTAGTCAGTCCATAGTGTGACCATGCAGAATACGCACACAATATGCCACCAGGAACAAGTCGTTCTACGTCAATCATTGGTTTCGCCAATCCTTCATTGAGCGCATAGATGCCTTGGCGCACACGAACAATAGTTCCCTTTTCAACCTCATACAAAAGTTGGTTGTAAAGGGATTTCTCCTTTGCTTCTGCTGAGGATATATATCCTCCGTTCTGGCTGATGTACTCCTTGATATTCATCTTTCATTAGAAATAATGCTGCAAATATACTGCATTTTTTTGAAAGTGCAGTAGTTTTGAAGGAAA
>Ga0256405_10011083_pt1 | contig 11635 bp, 9 predicted proteins | sample RumenRJG_02DNA_FD_189096 | JGI IMG/M metagenome (GOLD analysis project Ga0256405, IMG submission 189096) | Bovine rumen microbial communities from Lethbridge, Alberta, Canada - RJG_02 | ecosystem: Host-associated > Mammals > Digestive system > Stomach > Rumen | place: Canada: Alberta | collected...
TTCTTTGCCGTATTTTATCGTTATAGTTTTTCAGGCTTGAGCCTTGGTCATGTGCGCTTTCAGGGAAGCAAGGGCACGGCGGTGGAGATTGTACAGATTAGGAAGGGAGACTTCCATTTCTTCTGCCATGAACTGCATGGAAAGATGCTCACGGTATAGTCCGACCAGCAGGCGGCGGTAGCGTTCGTTCGGCAAACTGTCCAGCGCATCGGCTATGGCATATTGTTTCTCGTTCGGTTGCCCGGCAAACAGGCTGTCCTCGTCCGAGAACTTGTCCATCTGTTCCGGCTCTATATTGATTTCGTGCCTGTCGTGCCAAGGGTCAAAATGTGTTGTTGTGTTCATGTGCGGTTGTGTTTAGTGTTAATAGATTCGTGTTTATATATACCCCTCCATATATAAGTCAAAAAAGACCTGAAATCTATCACCTTAAAAGCAACTTTTTTTCATTTTTTTGCAAGAGCAAGTAAATTGCGGTTGAGGGTGACGGCTACTTGCTGCATGGTGTGTTCTGTTTTGTCTTTGGTGAGGTTGCATGCCCAGATGACGATTACCTGCCAGCCAGCATTCATCAGTTCGTTGTAAATCCTTGTATCCCTAGTTCTATTCCTTTCTATCTTGTCTTGCCAGAAGGCGGTGTTGGTCTTGGGCAGTACGAACTGTCTGCATCCCTCATGTCCGTGCCAGAAACAGCCGTTGACGAAAATAGCCGTTCTATATCTGCGCATCACTATATCCGGCTTGCCCGGCACGCTCTTGACGTTCAGCCTGTACCGGTATCCGTGCGCCCACAGCCATTTCCGGACCAGTATCTCCGGTTTGGTCGCCTTGCTGCGGATATGCGACATGCAGCGGTGGCGTTGTGCAGGTGTCAGGACATCGGGCATGGGATTAGAACTATTGCTTATTCCAAATTATATCATTTGCAAACACAGCCAGCAATTTTGGAGTATCTTTAATTACCCAATACTTGAAACCCAATAACTCTTTATCAATTGTCAACTCTTCTCTTACTGCGTTTTCTGTTTGAAGATTCGGATTGGTTAGATAATCCAGCACGATTTTATTAAATGCATTGAATTTTTGCTCCACTTCTTTGTAGAACTCTTCCTCTCTCTTCTTACGCAGTTTCGGGGAATATGTGCCATTAAAAATACGATTAAGCAGTTTTATGGTTTGTTGCGTAGGTATAGATGTGTCTGAAGAGACAAATAGTGCCGTTCGGTTAATGGAATCTATGCGTTGTTCTATGACGTCTTCAATATTGACTTGATTAGGATTCAAGATATCATCAAAGTTTTCTTTCTTTTTCCCATTACAATATCCATCAGATAACAATAAATTTGTCCAATTGAATTTCAATTCTTCAAAATGTTCCTGGCTTTTTAAATGCTCAACTTGATAAAACTGCTTTACTTTCATCTCGCACAAATAACACTTATCATGTTGATCAGCAAATAATTGATCCAGCACATCCTGTCCATCGTATTTGATTTGAGCAACTAATGATGCAGGTGCAGACTTGTGTTTATATTCGCGTATCATTTGTCAAGGTTATTAAGTATATCTGAATACTTTATTCTTAATTGTCTATATGCTCCCACAAAGTCAGGAGAAACTGCTTCTGATATTTTGTTCAATTCTTCAATCAGTTGTTTGATTTCTCTCTTCTCTGACGGGCTTAATTCGTTCTTTTCCAGTAATTTCTGTAGTTTGCAAAGGCGCATCTCCATAGTACTTGACTCAGTACTTACACCAAAATAACCTTCGGCTAATATTTCGTAGGAATAATCGGTTAAATCTTCCAGTACTTGTCGATGCTCTAAATCATATATGCTGACATTGGGTATTGAATTCAAGACAAAAGGCGAGTGAGTAGTTACTATGAACTGGATATTGGGAAACATCTGCGTCAGCATAGGCATTATGAGTTTCTGCAGTTCAAGATGAAGATGAGTCTCAATCTCATCAATCAAGACGATACCTTTTTTATCATATACACTTGAAAAAGAACTGTTGTCATCTTGCATCTTCAAAATCAAGTCGGCAACAATATCAATGATAGCAGCATATCCATCCGACATTTGTGTAAACTTAAAGTGCTTTTTGTTCGTCTCAATAAAGAACTGATATGAACGCGGGTCAAATATCAAGATTAATTGTTTGTCTTGATAAATGGTACGCATCAGCTCTTGAAAGTCATCGAACCATTGCCCTAATCTATCGGCTTCCTCCATTTGGTTCTCATTACGGAAAAGGGCCTCTTGAATCTTCAAGTCTACAAGAAAGTATAAAAATTGATCCGTGGACGATATTTGAATTTGCTGATTTTTCCTGAATTCCGGTTTTATTGGATTCTTTGGCTCTTTTAAGTTAACCTTTCTATCAGCAGCATAAAATGCTAATAACAGATTATTATCATTATATGATTCCACTATTGATTTTATATTTTCAGGCGAAAGACTGATTTTCCTGTATAAATCTTCTTTTTGATTAGTTATCATCCTAATGGTTTCTAACCATGAAGCCTTATGTTTAGCATCTATGTGTGACAACTGATTTGCATAAAGCTTTATGTTGTCGTCATAGGATAGACAAGAGAGAGATCTATCATCCTTGATTTTGTTTAGAAAATCCACAAGCGCATTCAGTAATACTGTTTTGCCGCTTCCATTTTTACCTGTAATCATCAAATGGGGATGATTGGCATCTGCAATTTTGATGTCAAAGTCTTTCAAATGAAAAAGTTCATTGACATGAATGTTGGTAATGTAAGGTTCCATAATTTATTATTTTTACACATTTATCGAATTATATATTCTTTCACCCCATCAGTTCGGACCAGGTTGTGAAGAAGGGTGTTGTTGTCTGGTTGCCGCGTTTGAGGCCGGGGATGTTGGTGTATTCCTGCGAACGGGTGGTGTCCAGTTCATAGACCAGATAATAGTCGTGTCCCAGACTCTCAAAGCCTTTCTTTTCCAAGTCGGCTTTGGACCAGAAACGCGGACCTTTGCCTTTCAGTTTGTACAGCGTACCATCTTTGCCGTTATGCAGCAGCACATAGCGTGCATTGACTGCGTCCGGGGTCAGGATGATAGAGCCTTTCTCCTCGCCGGTACGCAAGTAACACAAACCGGTCTCTTTCATCCTTGCTAACTTGGCGGCAGGGGCGTAATTGACTAAAATAACGGTGGAGGCATTGATATACTTCAATCCCCGTTGCGGAACGGCATCCCTCACATGCGCGTACACGTTCTTTTTCTCTATAAGAATTGATTTCAGGTGGTTGTATAATTCCTGGCCTTCCGGCTCGAAGTCCGGCGTTTGGGAGGACTTTTCCTCCGAAGCCAGTCCAAACGGAAGTAACGGAAAGGCTCCGATATTGATTTTTTGGACAGAAGCGGAGAAATACCTCGTCACATCGCCTTTTGCTCGTCCGGGGAACAAGATATACCCTCCGATTATTTCTTTGTTTCGCGGTCTCTCTTTCTCGTCCATGCCGTAATAGATGGCATCCCTGTAGCGGTGCATCTGGTTGATGGCATCGCTTGGCGGATAGTCAGCTCCGAGTAACCGCTCTTTGCCTTCTAACTCCTTCTCCCAATCTGCCGCATCCTGTTCTTCCACTTCTTTGTCCAACTGAGGATCGCTCCATACACGGTATTTGGCATCGAACAAATAGGTCAGTTCCTCTTGACCGGGCTGATGGATATTGAGTACAATATCCGGGCGGTTGTCGGTAGTGAAAGTCCGTTGTGTTCCGCTGTGCCGGTTGTAAATATGCTGGTAATGCAGAGAAACGTACCTTCCTGACATTCCCCATTCTTCCGGATAATTGATATGAAGCGTATAATCTATTTTCCTCTCTTTGCTGTAATGGATAAGAGGTCCGTTGGGTTCGTCGGTATCCAGTTCATACTGTCCGTTGTTGCTCAGAATACGGCAGATCATGTTTTTCACTTTGATGAAACACCAAAGCTCATAAATCTCCCATATCTGCATTACGCCTACATTGGTTGTGCCTTCAAAAATATCGATCCCCTTCTTCAGTTTGAGCCAGTCTTTGTACACTTGCTGGTAACCCATGCGGCTTTGCAAAACCAGCGATTCATGCTGCATGCCCTCGAACCGCCCTACATGACTGAAGAACGGATGACGCAGCAGACGGGTTATCGCCGCCTGGTGTTTCGTCCATTTGTCCCGCAAACTGTCGGAGGCTTCCGTATTGTTTTTGGTCAGTACTTTGGAGAACACTTCATTAAGGCGTTTGCCCACATTCTGCAGGGTGTATTTGACAAAGCGGTTTTCCATAGAGTTGACTGTGGTGTCATATACTTCGTTGCGGAAATAATATTTGTCCAATACGCCTTCTTTCTGTTTCTCATGGTATGTCTCTTCCATCGCCGGTGTCCATCGGTGAATACGGTCTGCTTTCTTGTACTCTTCAATGGTCCGTACTTTGGAATGGGGATTCTTGATAATCCGGATGATATTCTTGATATAGTCGGCAGCCAGATTCTCAAACACTTGCATCCATATCTGCAGGTCTTTGGACCGGTCACGGCTCGGACTCATCTGCTGAACGGTCAGGCTCAGGTAGCGGAACACATCTTTCTCCAACTCGCGGTTGACGGTCTGCAGAATGGACTGGTAGTCGTTCTTGACATCCAGTTTCGGAGAAACCACATGAAAGGCTATAAAATCTTCGTGCCGGATACCGTTCTTGGTATATACTATGCCTAACCGGAACAGACCCGGTTCGTTCAGAAAAGACAGTCTGCCGGATATGGTGCATGTCGTTCCGTTGCTGTCCCAGACGGTTTTGAACGCATCCTCTACATCTGCCCGGACATGTTGCACATGAGCCGAATCTTTGTCTATGCCCTCAAAACGGACACTTACCCAGTATTCGTTAGTCTCATAGATGACAGGCCATAACTCTTTCCCTGTCGCGGGTAGTAATTCATTCGGAATATCAGCAGGACGGTAGAGATCCAATTGGTATTTGTCAGAAGCCGCATATTTGCAATAGGTGTACGGGTTAACAGTCGCTCCCGTCATCTCTGCACGGTAGCGGAGTCTTCCTTTGAAACGCGTCCAGGCACTGTCCGTACTTTGTTCGTCGGTGGTGATACGGACAGCTATGCGTCTGTCGCTTTCTTGTAAACAATATTGCAAAACCTCCTGCTCTCTCATAGGCTATACGATGCAGGATATTATGGCCAGAAGCGGGTAAATCCGGATTCCAGCCGGCGGTTCATTTCTCTGAGTTTCTCTTGCGATTTCGGACCTACCACCTTCATCAATCGGCAAAGGCGGTTGTTCTCGTCTTTCGCGTTGCCCAGCATATCTTCATCGCCCTCAATACGGGGCAGAATCTTCATGAGTGTTATCTGGTCCACTGCATCGTTGATGGCATCATCCATTCCCTTGCCGTCATCCAGCAGCACGCCGGCGTAAATAACCAGTTCGTTCAACACCCGGTAACTGACCACAAACGGAGTGCCTTCTAATACATCGTTGATAGCACCCAGTTTCTCAGATAATTGCGTCTTTAGCATTTCTTCCTCTGTTGGATGTTCGTCCAAAACCTCATCGGCATTGACATACTTGGGTTTGAACTGCTCTATCTTCCACACATTTTCTTCCGGCAGATATTCCAAGTCATTGGAGTGCCCGAACATCTCTTTCAACTCGCCTCCGTTCATCTCAATCGTCATAGCCCTGTCAAGCACCTTGCGACTGAACTGATGGGTGGTGTCATCCATATTGACCGTTCCGATTACAAAGACGTTTTCCGGCAAACCGAGACCTTTTGTCTTTAAGGTCGGATTGGTGTAAATGTTATAAGGTACGTTTTGTTTTATATCGGGGAACCATTGAGTATAAATATATCCGTCTCCTCTATCTGCGTCAGGTAAATTTTCAAAGTATTTAGCTTTTACCAATGCGCCTGTCTTTATTCCTGATTCGGTCTTTTTGCGTGTCTCCAATACCGAGAGGAACTCTGCAAAATACTGTTCAACGGGTGCAAGGTTCATTTCGTCTAAGCAAACAAAGAACGGGACTTCGGGAAACATCATCGCTTTGACAAGGAACTTGACAAAATCGGTGTAGATATATTGTCCGGCGATGTTGCTGTAGTATCCAAGCAATTCCGAAGAGTCGTGCCAATTCGGTTTCACTTCAATCATGCAATAGTTGCCTGGTGTTGTCCCGTCTTGGTCTTGCAAGAACTCTGGACAGCTCTTGAAAGCTAATTCCCGCACGATACGGCTTTTTCCCGTTCCCGATATACCTGCCAACAGCATAAAAGGCTTCGTCCGCAATGCCGTCAAATAGGGGAGATATGAAGAAGCACTTACAGACTGTGTGCTTGATTCTAGTACAGTATGATTGACATTCTCTATTCCTAGTATCATCTTTGCCATCATTAGCAAAGTGGAGTCATAGCCATATTCATATTTGTCTAATTCGCTATTTCCGCTTAATTCGACCCTTGCTTCTCTTGGCAAAGCAGTCGGATGAGATTGTAAATAAAGTGTAAATTCTTCCAACAAAGCCTTTGAGATAGTACGAAGACCAGTAGCACCTCTATTTGTTGATTTTACTATATAGCATAAGCGATCTTCATCGACAATAAAAATCTGACTATTATCAGAATAGTCACCTATTTTTAATTTATACTGATTCATAGTATTATATATTTATGATTTACATTATTTGTAATCATTTCGCATAACTGAAAATCCTCGCTGGATTATTGCAGCCGTATGTCTTTCTGCAAATAAAACAACAAATCAGCTACTTTCCGGTAATTCGAATTATCAGTGTGAAGAATTAGTGAATTAACGATTTCTACACTCGTTTGTAACTTAAGTCTATTATACAAAAGATGGAAATCCGATATTGTTTCAGGATTTATCACATTGCGAAGAATAGCGACTAATGCATTATTGTAAAGTTTAATATCATCTTCAGAAAAGTCATTCAATGAGATATCATGCTCGTTATGCCAATGACTGGCATCTTCCGCACTTGTTGGTAAATGTCCGAAGCCAATAGCCTTAGTTAAGGAATACCTTCTTATGAAATCAGCTGAATTACATGCGAGTAAGAATAATCGTTTATCGGCTAATACAGAAATATTTACTTGATTGAATAATTCAAAATTATCCCGAACACTAGCATATAGTCCTTTGCTATTACCGTGTCCTAAAAAGATAAGCGTATCTGCATCTGTTATGGTATCATGTATTTTTGAAATAGTATCTTCTTCGCTATCTGCATCGTAACCAACACCTTCTGCTGAAAGAGTTGTGCAAATATATTCATATAACGGTTTTAAGAAATCCGTGGAACCGTCCTTCTCCTGAGAATATATACAAACAATTTTACTCATGATTGATGGTTACCATATATGCAAGCGTTTGACGAATTAATTCTTCCTGAAACTCGCGCCCTTGTGGAGTGTCAGATTCTATTTCTATTCCAATTTCCTTTAATGTTTTTCCGTTGAAAGGAGGATAACATGATTTAAATATCACATCCGGAGCACACTCTTTAAGGACATTAATCAAATGCTGTTTATAGCATATTTCTGGATTACGGAAATATTCTATTACTTTTTGCTCATATCCTTTGCCACTTACAAAATCATTTATTTTTGCAATTTTTGCTAAATCACGAATAACAGTATTAATATCTGTATCTTCCATTTTAGCCTTCGTCGGCAATAGTGATAAGATTTGTTTAATGGCATCTTTAATTGTCGCAGAATATAATATCTTGTAAATTTTCGGATGTGTTTCTATGAGAGCTAAAATTATATCCACACCAGTAAAAGGATCCTTTCTTGTAGCAACCTTATAATCAGAAACAATGATTGATATATCTAATGTATCGATCAAATTTTTACAATCAGAAACAATGGCATCTAAATCCAGACCAGAATGATCTGATTTTAGGTATTTTCGATCTGTCGGTTTGACAAAAACAGGAACAATTTCAACACCTTCAGCCCCTAAAATACGTAGCACGTGCGTATTGAAATACTCTTCCTGATTGTCATCATCTATTATTAAGCAATGTGTTCTCATATGTCAAATTCTATTCTAAATGTTGCTCCTTTTAGATAAATATTATTTCCTAAGAACGAGATTTTCCCTTTCATGTCGTTTACTATCTTTTTTACCGATGCAAGCCCTATACCAGATCCTCCATAGCGAGTTGTTACACCTACGTCAAACATATGCTCCCCTATAGCGGGGTCTGAAACTCCATTACCTGAATCCGAAAAATCTACTATGTATTTATCCTTTTCTTGGAAGATATTTATTTGTATCTTATCTGCATGCTCTTTTTTCGCATTGCTTATCAAATTATCCAACAAAACAGATATATCCAACAAACTATATGCACCATAATATTCTACATGATTATCATTAATAATTTTAAAATCTATATTTCTAAAGAGCACTTCTGAACATTTGTTTATATATTCAACAATATAATCTGATAGATTTATTATCTCTTTATCAGCGAGTTTTTTTATATTTGCTTTAGTTAACAGACTTGCGGTGCTTAAAATTTTATCAAAGAAAGCGCGAATGACACCCATTTCACGAATTAAGTCTTTTGATATTGAGTTGTTTGATTCTACGATGCTATCAATTTTTTCAAATGCAGGTTCAATTTCTGCTGCATATACATTTATGATATGTATAAAGGATTCTTCTTCCTCAGAGATGGTTCGCGTGGATTGCAAATACGTGTTGGCTTGTTTAATTAAATCTCTTTCCTTTTCCGCTTGTTGTTGCTTTTTTTCTGCCGCAGAGATTCGGATGTTTGCATCTTGTTTTGTTTCCTCTATTTCACTTTGTATTTTTTCTAATTGTTTTTTCAGAGTTTCAATAATATGCGTTTGTTCTTCTATTGTTTTTTTATACTGTTGAATCTCTGCTATCGCTTTAGAGGTTGCCTCTGTTGTAGTATATCTTGAAAAAGCTGCCAATTGTTTCTCCAATTCCTCACTTTCTTCCGCTTTTCTTCTTAATATTTGTGCCAAAAGTTCTCCAGATACTTTTTTGTTCTCGAAATCAGATAGCAACTGAGAAAATTCTTGTTCTGCCAATGCTTTTTCCTCCGTGATTTTTGACTCAATCAAGTCTTCATTAATATACAGTTCTATCACTTTTTGAGGATTGGCATTGATGATATAATGAATACTTTCATATATCCTACGACGTTTTGTATTAGAATCTTCTTGATACTTTAAATCATTCTCAACAAGCTCACCACTAATAATTTTCTTCTCAATTTCTGAAATTTTGTTTCTGTCCTCTTCCGGAATACTATCCCAATTCAGCCCATCAACAACATACCTTTCCAATCGTCTTAATACTCTATAAAACAAGCCATTTTTTTTATTCGTAAGTATGTCATAGCTATCGTTTTTTACCAATCCTTCCCTGCTGGAAACAATTTGAAAGCTTTCATCTACATCCAATATCTCTATCTGACCGACTACGTCACGAGCACTAATAAAACGTGCATAGCCTTGTGCCCGTCTTTGGTCAAGTTTCAGCCAATCATCGCCAAATTCTCCATACGGAGGTATTCTGAACCCATTAAGGAATAAAAATATTGAGCCGTAATCCACAGAGCGAATACCTGTTTGTTTGGTAAAAAATGCTTTGGCATAAGTATTAAGAAAATACAAAGTGATTTTGAAATCCTTGATTGACGGATAAAAATCCGAGACTTCTTTGACCCAATATATAGTTTCCCCTTTATCCTTGAGAGTTGTTTGTATTTGAGTACCGCCTTCTATTGATTTGCATTCTATACTCGTTGTTTTAAAATCAAGTTTCTGAAAAATAGTATTTTCAACCTTACCTATAAACTTATCATTCTCTTCCTGCTCGGCATTCTCCGCCAAGAATTCCGGCGCGCTGAGGTATATACCGAAATCGTTCTTCTCAAATGCCTGATTGGGGTTGATGAGTTTTTCGAGATACTTTTTCAAATTTGATAATTTGTCAGTTATCCAACGATTGCCATCATATGAAACCCAATTGCTGCGCAATTTTATAATTTCTAAGACAACCCCATGTTCAAAAGGCAGAATACCACGCTGCAACAGTTCCGAAGAAGTTAACTCTTCATAATCCAAAGCTATAGATTGTATTTCTGTATCTTTGTCATTTATTTCAAATTTTTTCCAATCTATCTTTAGAGCAATGTATGTGTCGCCATCTTTTTTAGAGTATAGATTAAGATATTTGCCTAATCTGTCACATGAAAAACGTCCAACTCCTTTGGCTCCCGCCATTAACCGATCATATTGTCTGGATTTTGTTTTTTTCTCGGAATAAGCAATATTTAACCATTTTTCACGAATATCAACAATATCCATGCCTACACCATCGTCGGTTATTATTATTCTTGAGGTCTTATGTGAATAGCTTTCTACCTCGCTATCATCGTTGTCTTTGAGGTTTAGAAATGATATCTCTACCCTTTTTGCATCAGCATCAAAGGAATTCTTGACAAGCTCAAGAATAGCAATATTATCATCATTGATAAGATCTTTACCAATGATACTTTTTATTTGCACATTTGTTTTAAAATGTAATTGTTCCATAATCACAGATATGCCATTAAGATTTTCCCTGCTTGTTCAGCAAAGAGAGGAGGGATAGCGTTTCCTATTTGCGAATAACGCGGTACTTCAAGTTTGCGCATTTTACCTCCAGTTGTGTATTTCTTTTTGATCTCATACCAATCAGGGAATGACTGTATTCTTGCACATTCTCGTACAGTCATGACACGCGGTTCCTGATAGTGTAAATAATCATCTGGAAGGCCAGTTATCGTTGGAGAAATGTCATCGGGGTTCAAGACAGTAAGTCCGCGTTGGTGGATTCCCCATGGCTCGCGAGCCTTGCCATCTATGCGTTTGCCGCGAGTCGGATATTCCTTCAATAAGCGTTTATAACAAGCGCGTTTTTCTTCTGTATGGTGAGCGAAACTATGGCTATCTGGAACAGCATGGGTTGTTGGATAATCTCCACGCATCAGTATTTCGTATGGCGTTAATTTATCATCGCTATATAGCCCGGACATAAATCCCTTTCTATCAGGGGTGGGGTATTCTCCATTAGCTTGCAGTAAATCAGAAATGGCTTCTTTGATAGTTATAGAATCGGATAAACCTTTTTTTTGAAGGAATTTACCTCGATTAGCCATCAGTAGTTCCTCAAAGTTGTCCGGCGTGCCGAGGGTGTCCTGAATTCCTACCAATATAAAACGCTTGCGGCGCTGCGGTACACCGTATTTAGAGAAATCGATAACAAAGTCTTTGACGTTATAATTGAGTTTCTGCAACTCGCGGATGACCTTTTGCGAATAAGGCTCTGCATCGCTGTTTTTCTTCTTGTCAAAAGCGAAGGTGAAGCCTTTTACGTTTTCAAAGAGAATCATCTTAGGACGGACATAATCGATGAAACGGATATAGGAGAACACCAACTGATTGCGGATGTCATCCTCTATGCGTTGCCCAGCCATTGAGAATCCTTGGCAGGGCGGGCCGCCCGCCACTAAATCGACCGTGCCGCGCAAGTTTTTCAGTTGT
>Ga0256405_10011084_pt1 | contig 11635 bp, 12 predicted proteins | sample RumenRJG_02DNA_FD_189096 | JGI IMG/M metagenome (GOLD analysis project Ga0256405, IMG submission 189096) | Bovine rumen microbial communities from Lethbridge, Alberta, Canada - RJG_02 | ecosystem: Host-associated > Mammals > Digestive system > Stomach > Rumen | place: Canada: Alberta...
TCTGGTAATCATCCTGGAAGAAACTGTCGAAGATGCTGTTGGACGTTCCGGAAGAGACCCTTACGTTTACCAGGCATACAAGTTCCGCCGGCTCGATGGGAAGGTCTCCGGCCTGCTGGGGAATGATCACCCAGCTGCGGAGCAGGGCTGCATTGTATATCTTGTCATCATATGATTCCCGATGGAATTCTATATTCGTCGGAGCCTGGAGTTCCTGGCTCCAGAAACCGTTGAACGCAGGCAGCTTGGATTTCTCAAACCCGGCTATGTTAACCCTCTGGTACAGTTTGAGGGAGGCTGTTATCGGCTCTCCTATGACTGCGCTTGTCTTGCTAAGGGAGAACCTCAGGAAAATGTCTCCGTCAGAGATCCTGCCGGTAGCCGATGGAGTATCGCCCGCAGCGCCACCCGCGGAACCTGAAGTTCCTCCGGATGACGGAGCGCCCTGCCGGGAAGACGATGCATTCGTAACGACCTCGACGGACGGGGTCCCCGACACGATGGTATTCCCGCCGACCTTGGCGCTGGCAGGAGCAAGCCGGAAGGTTCCGGTCTTCTTCGGAATGAGGATGTAGGTATATGTAACCTGGGAATTCTTGGTCCTCTTTCCGTTGATGATGCTGATGCTGGTCGACGTACCCTTCTGGGGACCCCAGACCAGTTGGAAATCGTCGCCCGCGCTCCACTCGAAATCGCTCGGGGAGTTTTCTCCGTCGATGACGAATGTGACATTGAACTGTTCGTCGACTCCCACAACGTTAGGCACATCAACTTTGATGGAGTTCTGCGCAAATGAGGTCAACATGCACAGAACGGATACCAACGATATGTATAACCTTCTCATATTCCTTATTCTACCAGTTCTTTTCCTTCTGCCTTGACTTCAATGCCTCGGCTTTCTCCCTGTTCACCTTGTCCTGGGTGTTCTTCTCCCTTGCCTGGATGGCGCGCAGCATCTGCTGGGCCTGCTGGGGAGATATCTTTCCCTGGTCCTGATTATCTTGATTATCCTGTCGGTCTTGGTCCTGGTCCTGCTGGTTCTGTTCCTGCTGATCCTGGTTCTGGTCCTGCTGGTTCTGTTGGTCCTGCTGGTTCTGCTGGTCCTGCTGGTTCTGCTGGTCCTGCTGGTTCTGCTGATTGTCATTCCCGCCGCCTCCGCCGCCTTTCTGGTTGTCGAGCATCATCTTGGCATAGGCATAATTCTCTTTCGCTTCAAGGTCTCCCGGATTCAGCAGCAGGGATTTCTTATAAGAATCCACGGCCGTCTGCCAGTCCTTTTCCTGACATGCGACATTTCCCCTGTTGTAAAAGGCGGACGGGGCATGGGGGGTAAGGACGACTGTCTTGGAGACCGTATCCAGCGCCTTGCCCGCTTCGGAGAAATTCTCCTGCCGATACAGTGCCCCTGCAAGGTTGTAGTTTGCCGCGATGGATGTGGAATCCTTCACCAGGGCCTTCCTGTATTCGATTTCAGCCTCCTTCCAGTTCCCTTTGCGGAATTTTCGGTTGCCGGAACGTACGTCGCGCCTATCCGCCTGCGCGGAGACATCCAGGGCCGCAGCCGCCATGATGAAAATGAAAAATATGAATCTGTATCTATTCATTGCATGGAATCAATTGAACAAACGTCTGAGAGCCTTACGTTCCCCGACCAGCATCTCGATGACCAGAAGGGCCAATGCGATTGCGAAGAAATACATGAACTGCTCGTCATACTCTTCGAATACCACTGAACTGAACTCCTCGTCCTCCATCTTCCGTATCTCGTCCACGATGGGATTCAGGCCGAATTCTTCGTTACCTGCGTGGATATACGCACCGCCTCCGGCCTCTGCCACAGCCTTTAAGGCTGATTCATCGAGCCTTGTTACGACAATATTGCCATCCCTGTCTTTCAACAGGGTCCCGTTCACCGGAATCGGCTGCCCCTCCGGCGATCCGACACCTATGGTGAAAACCTTGATCCCCATCTGAGCGGCCTGGCGTGCGGCTTCCTCGGCATCGTCCTCATGGTTCTCACCGTCCGAAATCACGATGATGGCGCGGCTGTTCTCACTTTGGGTGCTGAAACTCTTGATAGCTGTGGTAATCGCGTCGCCGATGGCCGTCCCCTGCACAGGGACCGAAGAAGTAGAAATCGACCCCATGAACATCTTGGCGGACACGTAATCAGTTGTGATGGGCAGCTGGACGAAAGAAGTACCGGCAAAGATGACAAGTCCGATCCTGTCGTCATGGAGACGGTCGGTCAGACGGGATATCGCCAACTTCGCCCTTTCCAGCCGGTTCGGAGTATAATCCTTGGCCAGCATGGAGTTGGACACGTCAAGGCAGACCATGATTTCAGCTCCCCGAGCCTTGCGCTCACTGAGTTTCGCACCTATCTGGGGCCTTGCGAGACCTATTACGAAGAACAAGAATGCAAGGGAGAACAGCACCATTCGCACCCAGCCCTTTGCCCCGGAGAATGACGGCATGAGGGCCTTGGTAAAGTTCTCCTCACCGAAACGTCCAAGCCTTGAGCGGCGTTCCGCCCTCATGAGGCCGTATGCCACCAGGAAGACCGGCACCAACAGCAGGAGGATGAGATACTTGTATTGAGCGAACACTATCATGGCAGCCTCCTTATTACAAAAAGTCTGAAAATGACCTCCAGCAGCAGGAGGATGAGGGCGGCCAGTCCGAATCCAGGGAAGAGTTCCTTATACACCGGGAAGCTGTCGATAGTCACCCGGTTCTTCTCCATCCGGTTTATCTCGGAATAGATTTCGGAAAGGGATGTGTTGTCGGTCGCCCTGAAGTAGCTGCCTCCCGTCGAGGAGGCAATCTTCTTCAGGAGGTCTTCATCAATCTCCACGGGAAGGTTCTGCATTTCCACCCCCCACGGGGTCATGACCGGGTAAGGAGCCGTGCCGTTGGCCCCGACCCCTATGGTATAAGTCCTTATCCCATAAGTCTTGGCTATCTCGGCGGCAGTCTCGGGGGCCACTTCGCCCATATTGTTGACACCGTCCGTCAGCAGGATGACGACCCGGCTTTTGGCATCCGAATCCTTCAGGCGCGCCACCGCAGTCGCCAGTCCGTTCCCTATGGCGGTACCATCATCGATCAGGCCGGTCTGGATCTCCTTCATGAGGTTTATAAGGGTGGCCCTGTCCGTGGTAAGGGGGCACTGGGTATAGCTCTCACCTGCAAAGACTACTATACCCATCCTGTCCGTCGGTCTCTGGGCTATGAACTTGATGGCTATATCCTTTGCGGCATTCAGCCTGTCGGGATTGAAGTCCCTGGCCAGCATTGACGTAGATACGTCCATCGCCAGCATTATGTCGATTCCCTCAGAGTCCACCTTTTCCATCCTGGAAGACGATCTCGGCCGCGCAATCGCAACGATTATCAGGCAGAGGGCCGCCGTACGCAGTATGAAAGGCAGATGCCTGACCCACGCGAGGATATTGTTCCCGCCCTTCTTCCAGGGAATGAGGGAAGGAACCCTGAGATGCGGCCTGCGGTCCTTGATTTCAAGGTAGAGGTAGTGCCCGATGAGAAGGATGGGCACCGCCAGGAGAAAAAGGAGTTTCGGATACTCAAAGAACATTATCCGGCTCCTCCCCAGCCTGTGAAGTCTGATAGGTTGATGTCACGAAACGGACAGCCGTCGGAAGGGCGGAGGCATTGTCCTGGTCGGAAGCGGTATGCTTCGCGAATTTCACCATGTCCGCCTTTTCAAAGAGGGCCTTCACCTCATCCCTGATATCTTCCGGAATATCCCGGCTCCCTTTCAGCTCGGAGAAGATTTCCGCAGTGGTCATCTCCACGGCGTCCACGCCAAACCTGTGCTCTATGTACTCCCTGAGGGTATCAGTTATTCCGGAATAGAATATCTTCTGTTTCTCGGGAGCCCAGTATTTGTCTCCCCTGAACCTGTCCAGCTTGCGGAGGGCAACGATATATGCCGGTTCATTGTAGATTTCCCCTGCGGCAGCCTTTTTCCTCATTTTCCAGAGGCAGACGGCGAGGATGAGCAGGATGGCCAGGGCGTAGAAGCCAAGGAGCCAGGGAAGTATTTCCTTGAAAGTAAGGGGATACCGGACCTGTCCCTTGATATCGTGGATCACGTAGGCGGTTGTATCTATCTGGAATCCTTTTACCGACAGGGTCTGGGGATTGAATACGAGGGTATCGACCACATCCCCCGGAAGGACCCTCCGGACAGCCAGGGCGGGAAGTTCATAGTCACCTTCGTCAAAAGAGGTGATGACGATTCCGGCCTGGATGTCGAAAATCCTCTTCGCGCCCTTTCCCCGGCCGGTCTTCATGGTCTTCAGGGTATCCACTTTCCATGGAGAAACCACTTCTACGCTGTCCCTGATTCCTTTGGAGAAATCCTGGAGCATGAGGCCCGTTCCCTCAGCCACGTCCCTGAGCACGAATCCATACACGAACTGGTCGGCGATAAGGGCCGTATCCCGGGGCTGGAGAGGCTTGAGAAACGAACCCTCAAGCCCAATCACCCCTCCCTGGGCGAAGGCCCCCGTACACAACGGAAGGGCCAGGACGGTCAACAATATCCTTTTGAAGAATTCCATAATCCAATCCCTATCTCCTGTCGAAAAATGCCTTCAGGCCTTTCACATAATCCTGGTCCGTGGCTATCGACACATTGTCTATCTTGTATTTGTTGAAAAGCCTGACTCCTTTCGCCGAAGCATCGGAGAACCACCTTCCATAGGCTTCCCTCATCTTGCGGGAAGAAGTGTCGATCCATACGGAACGGCCGGTTTCCGAATCCTTGACATGCACCAGGCCGACATTCGGGAGGCTTTCCTCCCTGGGATCGTAAACCTTTATCACCGAGATGTCATGCCGTCCGGCGGCGACCTTCATCGCATCCTCATACAGGGGATTTCCGTCCGGGTCCGCATCGAGCATGTCAGAAAGAATGAATGCCGTGCATCTCTTCTTTATGGCGTTGGTCAGGAACCTGAGTGCCCCGCCTATATCGGTACCGTCCGAAGCCGGGGTGTATTCGATAATCTCGCGGATGATGTGAAGAAGGTGGCTGCGGCCTTTCTTGGGAGGAATGAACTGTTCCACCCTGTCGCTGAAGAAGAGGGCGCCCACCTTGTCGTTGTTGATTATGGCGGAAAATGACAGGACGGCGGCGATCTCGGCAATCATTTCCCTCTTGGTCATCCCCCTGGTGCCGAACAGTCCGCTCCGGCTCACGTCGATCAACAGGACGACCGTCATCTCCCTTTCTTCCTCGAACACCTTCACATAGGGCGAACGGAGACGGGCGGTCACATTCCAGTCCATGCTCCTCACGTCATCGCCGTACTGGTATTCGCGCACCTCGCTGAACGCCATTCCCCTTCCCTTGAAGGCGGAATGGTATTCCCCGGCGAATATCTGATGCGACAACGCCTTCGTCCTTATCTCTATTTTCCGGACCTTCTTCAGGAGGTCCGACGGAGTCCTCGATTCTCCCATCTATCGTTTTATTATTCCTGGGATAACCTGCTAAGGGACGGCCACCGCATTGATTACGTCGGCGATGATGGCCTCGGAGGTGACGTTCTCGGCTTCCGCCTCATAGGTGAGGCCGATACGGTGCCTTAGGACTTCGTTGCACACGGCCCTCACGTCCTCAGGAATCACATAGCCCCTCCTCTTGATGAATGCATATGCCTTGGACGCCATCGACAGGGAAATGCTGGCGCGCGGGGATGCGCCGAAGGAAATGAGGTCCTTCAGTGAAGCCAGGCCATAGTCCCCCGGTGTCCTGGTGGCATAGACGATATCTACTATGTACCTTTCTATCTTCTCGTCCATGTAGACATCCCTAACTACTTCCCTGGCCCTGACGATATCCTCTGGCCTGACCACCGGACTGGCCTTCGGGAACACCCCCGAATTGTTCATCCGGATGATCAGCTTTTCTTCTTCCTTCTTGGGGTAATCCACCACCACCTTCAGCATGAAACGGTCCACCTGGGCCTCAGGAAGGGGGTAAGTACCCTCCTGCTCGATGGGATTCTGGGTGGCCATGACAAGGAAAGGCTCGGGAAGACGGTAGGTCTCGTCACCGATGGTAACCTGCCTCTCCTGCATCGCCTCGAGCAGGGCGCTCTGGACCTTAGCGGGAGAACGGTTGATTTCATCCGCGAGGACGAAGTTGGCGAAAACAGGCCCCTTGTGGACCACGAAACTGCCGTCTTTCTGGGAATAGATGAGGGTGCCGGTGAGGTCGGCGGGAAGGAGGTCCGGAGTGAACTGGATCCTGCTGAACCTGGCGTCCACAGCCTGGGCGAGTGTATTGATGGCCAAGGTCTTGGCAAGGCCCGGCACTCCTTCAAGCAGGATGTGTCCGTTGGCCAGAAGACCTATGAGTAGATTGTCGACCAAATGTTTCTGCCCCACGATCACCTTTCCCATCTCCATCGTAAGCAAATCAACGAACGCGCTTTCCCTCTGGATGCGGTCGTTAAGTTCCTTGATGCTTGTGCTCTCCATAAAAACGAATTATTTTAATATTTTTGCATTCAAAACAACCTCCATGCGATACAAGGTCATCCTTTCATACGACGGATCCCCGTTCTGCGGCTGGCAGCTGCAGCCGGATGCCGACACCGTGCAGGAACGTCTCGAGAAGGCTCTTTCAACTCTCCTGAGGACCGACATACAGGTCACGGGGGCCGGAAGGACCGATTCGGGAGTGAATGCCATAGGCTACACGGCCCACTTCGACTGCCCTTCGGGCACGGACCTCGACGCAGGGGTTTTAGGCTACAAATTAAATGCCATCCTGCCTTCATCCATAAGAGTACATGAGGTGCTCCCCGCCGGGGAAGATTTCCACGCCAGATTCGACGCAAGACTGCGGGAATATACATATTTCATCCATCGTACGAAGGACCCTTTCATGGACAGATACTCCTGTTTCTGTCCATATCCGCTGGACCTTGACGCTATGAACAAAGCGGCTGCCACATTGGTCGGCACCCACGACTTTTCCTGCTTCCAGAAGACAGGAAGCGACGTCAGGACACCTGTATGCACGGTGTATTCCGCCGGATGGTCCACATACGTTCCGGACCACGTGAAACTGATGGGATATCCTGCAGAAGAAGGCGGCTACCTGTACTTCAAGATTTCCGCCAACCGGTTCCTCCGGAACATGGTCCGGGCCATAGTCGGCACCCTGATTGAAGTCGGGAGAGGGAAAAGGACTGCGGAATCGGTCGTGGGCCTGCTCCAGGGAGGCGCTCGCGGTGATGCCGGGGAATCGGTTCCGGGGAAAGCGCTGTTCCTCAGCAAGGTGGAATATTGACCTTTTTAAGCCGACAGACATAGATATATACGAAAAAAATGATTATCTTTGCGTGATTGTGTCCCATCAGGTGCGACACGAATCCGGACAGATAATTAAATAATCGTATAATACTATGTTGTTCAATCTCTTACAGACAACTATCGACACAACCTTCTCCCCTGAGCTCGCACAGGCTGCCCAGAGCGCGGCAGCCGCTCAGCCCGAGACAGTCGTCCAGTCCTATTCCCTGATCGAAATGGCTTCCAAGGGAGGCTGGCTCATGCTCGTGCTTCTCCTTCTCTCGATCCTGGCCATCTACATTTTCGGCAAGAAGTGGTACATGATCCACAAGGCCCAGAAGATCGATCCAAATTTCATGAAAGACATCAGGGATTACATCCTCGAGGGGAAGACCAAGAGCGCCCTCACGCTCTGCAGCAAGTACGACTCCCCTTCCGCCAGGCTTGTAGAGAAAGGCATCGAGCGCATTGGAAGGCCCCTGTCCGACATCCAGACGGCAGTGGAGAACACCGGCAACGTCGAGGTGGCAAGGCTTGAAAAAGGCCTCGCGACCCTCGCCACCATAGCCGGAGGCGCCCCCATGATCGGATTCCTCGGAACCGTCATCGGAATGGTCCAGGCATTCTTCAACATGGCAAACGCCGGCACGAACATCGACATCGCCCTCCTTTCCGGCGGTATATACACTGCCATGATCACGACCGTAGGCGGTCTCATCGTTGGTATCCTCGCCTACTTCGGATACAACTACCTCGCCGCCCAGATCTCGAACATCGTCTTCAAGATGGAGAGCACCACCATCGATTTCATGGATCTGCTCCACGAACCCGCTTCCGAAGAAAACGAACAGTAAGCCATGGCATTCAAGAGATCGACAAAGGTCATTTCCGAAATCGGCAGCACGTCGATGACCGACCTCGTGTTCCTGCTGCTGATCTTCTTCCTCATCACCTCCACGCTTGTGAACCCCAACGCCCTCAAGCTCCTGCTGCCCAAGAGCACCGGGCAGGTAAGCGCCAAGCCTACGGTGAGCGTCTCCATCAAGGACTGGGGAGAAGAACGATACACCTACCATATCAACGGCGAGGAGACTCCCGTTCCCTTCGAGCAGGTCGAGGACAACCTCATCAGCATACTCCAGAGCGAAGAAGACCCCACCTTCTCAATCTACTCGGACGAAAGCGTTCCCATCAAGGAAATCGTCGGAGTGATGAACATCGCCAAACGGAACCACTATAAAGTGATACTGGCCACACAGCCGGAATAGCAGGAAGCCATGAAACAGTACCTGAGGGAAAGACAGAAAAACGAACGGACATCCAGGATAGTCGGCCTCGTGGCGACGGCTGTCGTATGGGGTGTGGCTTCGTCCTGCCTTGCCTTTACAGGTTTGAAATACATTTATCCACCTCCCGCCGAGCAGACCTTTGTCATCGACTTCACGCAGGAGGAAGATCCGGTGCAGGTCCAGCGCCACGGGAGGCAGCCTATGGCTGACGATCCCGACAGGACGAAACCGATCGAACTGGTGCAGAAATCGGAATCTGCCATCGCTGCAAACACGAAGAGGAATTCCACTCCCGCCACCAAACCTGACGATTTCGGAGACGTGGATGTCCCTACGCCGAAGCAGGAACCGGAACTCGACCCTCGGGCCTCATTCCCCGGGATGAGCAGGAAGGACAGTTCATACACTGCCCCCCACTCAGCGGAGGAAGCCTCCGGCAATTTCAAGGAAGGCCAGCCTGACGGGAATGCCAAGGTCGCGAGGACGGACGGTACGCCCAACGCCCATGTCAAGGGGAGGAATACCCTGGGAGCCCTCCCGAGGCCATCCTATCCCGTCCAGAAGTCCGGTATCGTGGTCGTCAAGGTTTGGGTGGACAATTACGGCAACGTCAAGAAGGCGGTGCCCGGAGCCGACGGGACCACCGTTACCGACGACAAACTTTGGGCTGCAGCGCGCAGCGCCGCCATGAAGACACATTTCAACGAATCCATAGATGCCCCTGCAATGCAGGAGGGTACGATAACCTACATCTTCAAGCTGAAATAAGAACTATTCGGAAAAACTTTTATTAATAATGGCGTGAGCCATATAAATCGCCTTTGAGGCACACACGAATCATGGAAGAAAAAAACAACGGCGGACAGGAAAAATCCACTGGAAATTACACGAATGAAGGCAGGAAACTCAGACCGAGGAAGAAAGTAGGTTACGAAAAACCCTACGGAGAGCACAGGCCTTACGGAGAACGCAGGTCATCCGGCGAGTACAAGCCGCATGGGGAACACAGGTCTTATGGAGACAGGCCCCAAGGCGACCGTAAACCCTACGGAGAGCGCAAAACCTATGGAGGACGGAAACCATATGGTGAGCGCGGCAGTTTCCACGGCCATGAAGACGGCGACCGCAAACCTTTCGGAGAACACAGGCCCTTCGGCGAGCGCAAGTCCTTCGGTGGCCATAAACCCTTTGGCGAAAGGAAGCCTTACGGCGAAAGAAGATCATCCGGAGAGCACAGGCCCTTCGGTGAGAAACGGTCCTTCGAAGACCGTAAACCCTTCCACTCCAAGAGGAATGAGCCCCGCTTCACCCCTACCGACGAAGCAGGGATCAATGAAATGCTGAGGAATAAACCGGCGATAGATCCTTCCTCCACCGATCCCGGGACGGTACAGACGCCCATCAAGGAAGTGGAAAGGCTCAACAAATTCATCGCCAATTCGGGAGTCTGCTCCCGCAGGGAGGCAGACACATATATCCAGGCAGGTGTGGTTACCGTGAACGGAGAAGTCGTCACCGAACTCGGAACCAAGGTCAACGTCCTCACCGACGATGTCCGCTTCAACGGGGAAAGGCTCAAAGGGGAAGCCAAGGTTTACATCGTGATGAACAAGCCGCGCGGCTATGTCACCACGGCCAGCGACCCCCATGCGGACAAGACGGTCATGGACCTGATCCGCGGCTGCAAGACCAGGGTATTCCCCGTAGGACGGCTTGACAAAAACACCACCGGCGTCCTGATGTTCACCAATGACGGGGAAATCGCCGAAATGCTCACCCACCCTTCTTTCAACAAGAAGAAAATCTATCAGGTAATCCTTGACAAGGCCCTCGAAGAAGAAGACAAGGCCAGGATCATGGAAGGGGTCGAGCTCGGCGACGGTGTCGTCAAGGCTGACGAACTGGAATACATAGATGCCGAAGACCACAGGAGGCTCGGAATTGAGATCCACTCCGGAAAGAACCGCGTTGTCAGGAGGATCTTCGAATCCCTCGGCTACACGGTCAAGGCCCTCGACAGGGTTTATTTCGCCGGCCTCACGAAGAAAGGCCTCCAGAAGGGCGAATGGAGATATCTCACGACTGGAGAAATCAATATCCTGAAGATGGGTGCCTATGTCTAAGGAGCACAAGGCGGGATTTGTCAACATAATAGGGAACCCCAATGTGGGGAAATCCACCATGATGAACGCGATGGTGGGTGAGAAGCTCTCCATCGTCACCGCCAAGGCCCAGACGACGAGGCACAGGATAATGGGAATCGTAAATACTGAAGACTGGCAGATAGTCTATTCGGACACGCCTGGTATCCTGAAACCGAACTACAGGCTCCAGGAGAGCATGATGAACTTCGTGGACGCCGCAATCGGAGACGCCGACATAATCCTGTATGTGACCGATACCATCGAGAAATGGGACAAGAATGCGGCCTACGTGGAGAAGCTTTCCCGTATTGAAGTTCCCGTCATCGTCGCCATCAACAAAATCGACATCAGCGACCAGGAGAAGGTCACCGCCCTGATGGCCGAATGGAAGGAAAGGCTTCCGAAAGCGACGGTCATTCCCGTATCCGCCAAAGAAAGGTTCAACCTCGACAGCATCCTAGACACCATCATTGGCAGCCTTCCCGTCTCGCCACCATGGTTCGACAAGGATGCGTTTACCGACAGGAACCTGAGGTTTTTCGCTTCGGAGATATTCCGTGAAAAGATCCTTGAGAACTACCGGGACGAGATTCCCTACAGCTGCCAGGTCGAGATCGAGCAGTTCAAGGAGGGAGAGGAAAGGTATGAGATCAGCGCCGTCATCTACGTGATGAGGGATTCCCAGAAGGGGATCATCATAGGGAAGGGAGGGTCCGCCCTCAAGCGGACCGCGACCGCCGCAAGGATGGAGATGGAGGACTTCTTCCAGAAAAAGGTGTTCCTGACGACCTTTGTCAAGGTGGACCCGGACTGGAGGGACAAGAAAATGGAACTAAGGAAATTCGGATACGAAGAGTAAAATTTGTT
>Ga0256405_10011085_pt1 | contig 11634 bp, 8 predicted proteins | sample RumenRJG_02DNA_FD_189096 | JGI IMG/M metagenome (GOLD analysis project Ga0256405, IMG submission 189096) | Bovine rumen microbial communities from Lethbridge, Alberta, Canada - RJG_02 | ecosystem: Host-associated > Mammals > Digestive system > Stomach > Rumen | place: Canada: Alberta | collected...
CGGTGTTTCGATACATGGCATGCCGAAGTGAAAAGAATTAGAATAGAAGTATGGATAAAAATGATTTTTTCGCTCATTACCCAATACGTAAAGAAGATTCCAACAAGTACGATAACGGAGTAGTGGCTTTCATCTCGGGCTCCTACGGCATGGCCGGGGCGGCACTGTTTAACCTGCTTGGCGCAAGAAGCGTGGGAGCATCCTATATCCACAGTTTCCTTCCGGATTCCATTTATCCGATCGTTGCGGCCTATGAGATGTCTGCCGTATATCATCCATATGATGAAAATGATGACGGGCTGATCGAAAGGGCATCTTTTTCTAAGATCAAAGCCGTCGCATTTGGTTCGGGGACGGACAATCTGCCGCATGCCAGGAAATATCTTGAGGATCTCATTGAAAAATGCGAAGTGCCTTTGATCGTCGATGCCAAGGGACTGCGTCTTCTTTCACAGGCGGAAGAACTGTACCATAAGGCTGATACATTGATCCTGACGCCGCATATGGGTGAGTTTTCTTCCCTTTGTCACATGGATACTCATGAAATAAACAAAGACAGGAAGCAGATCGCCGTCAATTTCGCAAAGAAGAATGAGGTCATCCTGGTGCTCAAAGGTCCCGAAACGCTGGTCATCGATGCCAAAGGGCAGATCTATGAGAATCATAGCGGCAACTGCTGTCTTGCCCGAGCGGGAAGCGGCGATGTGCTCACCGGCATGATCACAGGGCTCTGTTCCTTATATGATGACCCGTATCAGGCGGTGCAGGATGCCGTCTGGCTGCATGGCTTTCTGGCAGACGAAGCGATGGCTTGCCATTCAAAGGAAATCTTCGATCTTTCCTTATATCCTGAGCTTGCGGATCGGTTTTTCTTTGAAAGATGAACGTTTTTCTTTCTGTAAAAATCCATTTCCGTGCAGCAAACGGTTAGCCTGTACTAACCATTATACCGATTGATATAATTTCTATGTAAATTTATATATAAAATTTCTGTTTTTTATATGGATTTCATTAATCTAGGAGGATTACATTATGGCTCATTTGCAGGAAGCGGCGGTTAAACAGATCACTGAGATCTGTGAGCGTTACAAAGACGAAGAAACACCGCTGATGATGATCTTGAGCGACATCCAGAAGGAATATGGCTATATCCCTCTTGAGGTCCAGGAACTCGTATCGGAAAAGACCGGTATCAGTGTTGCTGAGATCTACGGTGTCGTCACTTTCTACTCTTTCTTCTCCTTGAAACCAAAAGGAAAGAACGTTATCGGCTGCTGCCTTGGCACGGCATGCTATGTCAAGGGTGCTCAGCAGGTCATTGACAAGTTCTCTGAGATCCTGGGCATCAAACCAGGCGAAACTTCGGAAGACGGTCTGTTCACGCTCGATGCATTACGCTGCATCGGTGCTTGCGGTATCGCTCCGGCTGTTCAGATCAACGGAACAGTTTATCCGAAGATGTCTGTCGATCAGGTCTCTCCATTGATTGAAAAGTATAAAAACGGGGGTGCTGCGTAAATATGGAAAAGATCCGCTCTTTTGAAGAACTGGAAGCCAAGCAGGCTGTATGTACCAAATGCATGGAGGACAAGTTCTCCGGAAACGACGGAAAAAGACATGTCGTTTTATGCGGCGGTACCGGATGTCTTTCTTCTCATTCCGATAAGATCAGAGAAAAATTCTCTGAGATCATCAAGGAAAGAGGATTGGATGACAAAGTTACTGTCAACCAGGTCGGCTGTTTCGGTTTCTGCTCTCAGGGTCCTTTCGTAAAGATCTTCCCTGAAGATACTTTATACAGAATGGTCAAGATCGAAGATGTTGAAGAGATCGTTGAAAAAGATCTGATCAACAACGAGATCGTCGATCGTCTGCTTTATGTCGATCCTGTCACAAAAGAAAAAGTCTCCAAACAGGACGATATCGAATTCTATAAGAAACAGATGAGGATCGCTTTGCACGGCTGCGGTGCGATCGATCCGGAAAATATTGAAGAAGCATTGGGTTCCGAAGCTTTCAAAGGTCTGGCTAAGGCTCTGAAGATGGACAGAAAAGCCGTCATTCAGGAAGTCCTGGATTCCGGACTCAGAGGAAGAGGCGGTGCCGGCTTCCCGACAGGCAGAAAGTGGTCTTTCGTACCGGACATCGAAGGTCCGAAGTACCTTGTCTGTAACGGTGATGAAGGCGACCCGGGCGCATTCATGGATCGTTCGATCCTCGAAGGCAATCCGTTTGCAGTCATCGAAGGCATGATGATCGGCGGTTACGCGATCGGTGCCCAGAACGGTTACTTCTACGTCAGAGCTGAGTATCCGATCGCTGTCAACAGACTCAGACTCGCCATCAAAGCAATGGAAGAAGTCGGTCTTTTAGGCGACAACATCTTAGGTACGGACTTCAGCTTCCGCGTTCATATCAGACTCGGTGCCGGCGCATTCGTCTGCGGCGAAGAGACTGCACTTCTTAACTCCATCGAAGGCAAGCGCGGTATGCCTAGACCTAGACCGCCGTTCCCGGCTGTCAAAGGCTTATGGGGCTGCCCGACCTGTGTCAACAACGTCGAGACGCTCGCAAACGTTCCGTTCATCTTAAGAGAAGGCGCTGCCAAGTACGCTTCTGTCGGTACGGAAAAATCCAAGGGTACGAAAGTATTCGCATTGGGCGGCAAGATCAACAACGTCGGTCTGGTCGAAGTACCGATGGGCACGACTTTGAAAGAACTGATCTACGAGATCGGCGGCGGTATCCCGAATGGCAAGGAATTCAAGGCCATCCAGACCGGCGGTCCTTCCGGCGGCTGTCTGACTGCCAAGAACCTGGATACTCCGATCGATTACGATAACCTGATCGCAGCTGGTTCCATGATGGGTTCCGGCGGTGCGATCGTCATGGACGAAGACAACTGTATGGTCGACGTCGCGAAGTTCTATATGGAATTCATCTGCGATGAGTCCTGCGGTAAGTGTTCTCCATGCCGTATCGGTACTAAGAGGATGCTTGAGATCCTGACCAGGATCACCGAAGGCAAGGGCACTCCGGAAGACCTCGATGCTTTGAACGAGCTGGCAAACAACGTCAAGACCAATTCGCTCTGCGGCCTTGGTCAGACGGCTCCGAACCCGATCCTTTCCACGATGGCTTCCTTCAAGGATGAATACATCGCTCATATCGTTGACAAGAAGTGTCCGGCTCACGTCTGTAAGAACCTGATGTCCTATGTCATCGACAAGGATAAATGTTTCGGCTGCCAGATGTGTGCTAAGGGCTGTCCGGCTGATGCGATCCATCATATCACTCCGCAATACATTGCTCCGGGCAAGAAGCTTCCGGCGATGTATATCGACGCTGACAAGTGTGTCAAGTGCGGTGCATGTATCGCTACTTGTAAGTTTGGTGCTATATCCAAGCAATAGGAGGGAGAACAGATGGAATTAGTAAATATCAAAATTGAAGGCCAGGAATATCAGGTCGAAAAAGGTCTGACGATCATGGAAGCCGCAAAGAAATGCGGTTACGAGATCCCATCCTTATGTTCATACAATCATGGCGAATGCTCACTGGCATCCTGCCGTGTATGTCTTGTCGAAGCACAGGAAGGCAAAGGACCGAACCGTCTTGTTGCCTCATGTGTCTATCCTGTTTCCGAAGGCATGAATATCACGATCGGTTCTCCGAAGGCAACGACTGCCAGAAGGACTTCCGTCGAACTGCTGCTCTCCAACCACAACCGCAACTGTCAGGAATGTGACAAGAACGGCAAGTGTGAACTGCTCCATGTTGCGCAGGTCACCGGTGCAAGAGAGAACATGTATGTCGGCGAAAAGACAGAAACGACTGTCGATATGCTGACACCTTCGATCAAACGTGATACTTCGAAATGTATCCTCTGCGGCAGATGTATCGCAAGATGCGGATCCGCTCACGGTCTTTCCGTTCTGGGCTTTGAAAGAAGAGGCTTCAGAACGATCGTTGCTCCGGCTGAAAACAGATCTTTCAAGAATTCTCCATGTATCCTCTGCGGTCAGTGTACGACAGTATGTCCGACCGGTGCACTCATGGAAGTCTCTGAGATCGATAAGGTCGACGCTGCATTCAAGGCTGGCAAACATGTCGTCGTTCAGGTCGCTCCGGCTGTCCGTGCTTCCTTAGGTGAAGAATTCGGTTACAAGATCGGCACACCTGTTACCGGCAAGATGATCGCTGCTTTGAGAAGACTCGGTTTTGAAAAGTGCTACGATGTCAACTTCGGTGCTGACCTCACGATCATGGAAGAGGGCACAGAACTCTTACACAGATTATCTGAAGGCGGTACGCTGCCGATGATCACATCCTGCTCACCGGGCTGGGTCAACTACGCAGAATACTACTATGCAGATCTCCTGGATCATCTTTCAAGCTGCAAGTCTCCTCACCAGATGCAGGGTGCCATCATCAAATCTTACTGGGCAAAACAGAAGGGTTATGATCCGAAAGACGTCTTCGTCGTATCGATCATGCCATGTACTGCCAAGAAGTTTGAAAAGGAAAGACCTGAAATGGAAGTCGACGGCATCAGAGATGTCGATGCAGTCCTGACGACAAGAGAACTGGGCAAGCTGATCAAGCGTTCCGGTATCAACTTCAACAAACTCCCTGACGAAGAATGGGATCAGGACATCATGGGTGAATACTCAGGTGCCGGTGTCATCTTCGGTGTCACAGGCGGTGTTATGGAAGCTGCTTTGAGAACTGTCTACTTCAAGCTGACCGGCAAGGAATACGGCAAGATCGAATTCACTGAGGTCAGAGGCCATGAAGCCGGCATCAGAGAAGCTGCGATCGATATCAACGGCACAGTCGTCAATATCGCTGTTGCTTCCGGCATGAAGTCCGCTAAGGTCCTGCTTGATGAGATCAGAGAAGGCAAGTCCAAATATGCGTTCATCGAGATCATGGGCTGCCCGGGCGGCTGTATCAACGGCGGCGGTCAGTCTTATGTCAAGCCTTGCTTCTTACCGAACGAAGACGACGACATCCTTGATACTTACAAGGAAAAGAGAGCGAAAGCTTTGTATTCGGAAGATGAAAGACAGGTCATCAGACAGTCTCACAACAACAAACAGATCCAGGAATTATACGAAAAATTCCTTGGCGAACCGAACTCTCATCTGGCTCACAAGCTCTTACATACGAGCTACAACGCCAACAGAGAAAGATTCGAGTAATCTGGATCATCCAAAGATCAGGGCCGGCAATTGCCGGCCTTTCTTTATGTGTTCAGCTATCTGTTATACTTATATAGGTATGAATTACTACAAAGATATATTAAAGAAGATCGAAGAACTGATCGATCAGGGAAATCATGAAGACGCAAGACGGCTCATCCTCAATGAGCTCGATATGCCGTATGTCCCGAAGGATTTTGAAGAAACGCTCCACGATCTGCTTATGCAGATAAACGACACCGATAAAAACGTAAGAAAGTTCTCGGAAGAAGAGATCCTTTCCTTTCTGGATAAGGATGAAAAGTATCAGCTGATCGCCGTCAGTGAATTGGACAGGATGAACCTGCGCAATCACCTTGATGTCATTGCCCGTTATCTGATGAATGAAGAGCGAAGCGTCAATGCCAAGGCCTTGCTGATCGATTCTCTGATCGCCCAGCAGATCGATGAACCGTTTCTGTATAAGTCCAAAGACAAAGAGATCAGTTTTGTGGCAAAAGACCTGAAGAGGGCAGACCAGGGAGAATGTTTTGAAAAAGTGAAGCAGATCCTGGAAGAAGAATTCATGAAAGAGCCTTCCAAACTGCGCCTTGCCATGCAGCTTTTATATAAGGAGGCGATGCTTTGTCTTCCTGATCAGCTGGATGAAAAAGATAGTGCTTTGATCGGTGAAAAGATCATCAATTTCATCAACGATGCCTTTGATAGCTGATGATTGCTAAAACATTGACAGAATAGGCTTTTATATAGCAATTAGCGGATTTAAATGATATTATAAATAAGACTTTAAAGGAGTAAATGATATGTCAGAATATAAAAAAGTTGAAAACGCCAAAGCGGAACTGACCTGCACATTGGAAGGTGAGTCCTGGGAAAAGGCAAAAGAAGCTGCTTTCAAAAAGCTGGCGGCTAAAGTAGAAATAAAAGGTTTCAGAAGAGGCCAGGCACCTAAGCACCTCGCTGAAAAGTATATCAACCATAACGAAGTATTGCTGGATGCTGCGGAAGCACTCGCTCAGGGTGCTCTGGATGCGGCGATCAAGGAACATGATGTCACTCTGATCGACAGACCGGAACTCAAGGTCGATGATCTCAATGATGAAAAGTGCGTCATGACTTTCGTCTGCCCGGTCCTTCCGGATGTCAAAGTCGGTGATTACAAGTCCCTTGAATACAAAGTTGCCGATGTCGAAGTCACCGATCAGGAGATCGACGATCAGATCGCTGCATTATTAGACCGCAAGGCTGACCTGGAATTAAAGGAAGACGGCGTCGTTGAAGATGGCGATACTGCAGTCATCGACTACGAAGGCTTCTTAGGTGATACTCCATTTGAAGGCGGCAAAGACGAAAACCATGACCTGGTCATCGGTTCCCATACCTTCATTCCTGGTTTCGAAGAGCAGCTCATCGGCATGAAGTCCGAGGAGACCAAGGACATCATGGTCACTTTCCCGAAGGAATATCATGCAGCTGACCTTGCAGACAAGGAAGCTCGTTTCACTGTTACGGTTCATGAGATCAAGAAGAAAGTCCTTCCTGAACTCAATGATGAATTCGTCAAGGAACTCAAGTATGACAACGTCAATACGGTTGATGAATTAAGAAACTACACAAAAGAAAATCTGGAAAACAGAAAGAAATCCGAAGCGGAAAGAAACGCTGACAACGATCTGATGGATAAGCTCGTTGAGATCACGGAAGTCGAGATCCCGGAAGCTATGGTCAAGAGCGAACTTGACAGCATGATCCAGAACTATGAAGCAAACATGATGCAGCAGGGCTTATCTCTTGCACAGTTCTTAAAGATCACGAATCAGACAGTCGATCAGCTCAGAGATTCCATGAAGGATGATGCAAACAAGCGTATCAAGATCAATCTTGCTTTAAGCGAAATCGCCAAGAGTGAGAATATCACAGTAAATGACGAAGATCTCAAGAAAGAGTATGACAGAATGGCTGAGATGTACTCTATGAGCGCGGATGAAATCAAGAAATACGTTCCGGAAGACACGCTCAGTGATGATCTTAGGATGCAGAAGGCATTAGATTTACTGAAGAAATAACAAAAAGACGCTTTGCGTCTTTTCTTAAATTCAGGAGGTAATTTATGAGCAAATATTCTTATCCTCTATTATGCACCCGCGGTGCTGTCGTCTTTCCGATGCAGGACCTGGCTGTCGAAGTCGGCAGACAGGCATCGATCGACGCAGTCAACTATGCGAATGCTTACCAGTCAAATATCGTTCTGGTATCCCAGAAGGATCAGACAGTCGATCTTCCGGGACCGGATGATGTATTCAATGTCGGTACGATCTGCCGTATCAAGACCAGCAGGGAAAGAGATGACCATCTCAAGGTCGTTTTCGCCGGTCTGACCAGATGCCGTATCACCAAACATTTCATCAAGCACGATGTCAATTTCGTTGAGATAGAAGAGATCCATGATGAGGTCGAAGACGAGTCCGCGATCGAGAATCTGACCAAGAAGGCTCTGGCGGAATTCAATGTGATCGCACAGAAGTTTGCCAGACCGGGTTTCCCGATCCGTCAGTTCACTGTCTTTGATTCCGTTCTTGCTTCTGTCCTGGTCGATACTTTTGCCCAGATCTACATCCAGAACGTCGAAGACAAACAGCTCTTCCTGGAAGAGGAAAATGTAAACAGGCGTTTACAGATGATGCTGTCCCATATCGAAAAAGAAAGAAATATGGACAGGATCGAGCAGGAGATCAACGAAAAGGTCAAAGAAAGCATCGAAGACGGCCAGAGAGACTACTATCTGCGTGAGAAGCTCAAGGCCATTAAGGATGAACTCGGCGGCAAGGACGGCGGTTCGGATATCGATGACCTTCGCGAGAAAGTTGAAAACGAACCGTATCCGGAAAACGTCAAAGCAAAGGCCAGGGAAGAATTCAAACACTACGATATGCTTCCGCCTTCGACCGGTGAGACCGGTGTCATCCGTACGTATCTGGAATGGTTATTGAACATTCCGTGGTACCAGAAATCACAGGATAACGACGATCTGGAATCCGCATCCAAGATCCTTGATGAAGACCACTACGGTCTTGATAAAGTCAAGGAAAGGATACTGGAATATCTGGCAGTCAAGCAGATGACCAATTCTTTGAAAGCACCGATCATCTGTCTGGTCGGCCCTCCGGGTGTCGGTAAGACTTCGCTTGCCAAATCGGTCGCCAGAGCTTTGGATCGTAAATTCGTCAAGATCTCTCTTGGCGGCGTTCGCGATGAAGCGGAGATCCGCGGCCACAGAAGGACATATTTGGGCGCTCTGCCGGGCAGGATCATTCAGGGTATGAAGCGTGCCGGAACGATCAATCCGGTCTTCCTGATCGATGAGATCGACAAGATGGCGTCAGATTATAAGGGTGATCCTTCTTCCGCAATGCTGGAAGTACTGGATCCGGAACAGAACACACAGTTCTCCGATCATTACCTGGAAGAACCGTATGATCTTTCCGATGTCTTGTTCATCTGCACGGCAAACTACCGCGACAATATACCGCCGGCTCTTTTGGACCGTCTGGAGATCATTGAATTATCTTCCTATACGGAATTTGAAAAGCTCAATATCGCCAAGAACCATCTGATCAAGAAACAGGTGGAACTCAACGGTCTTAAGACCAGCCAGTTTACTTTGAATGATGACATGATCTTATACATCATCCGTCATTACACCAGAGAAGCCGGTGTCAGACAGCTGGAAAGGACGATCGGCAAGCTTTGCCGTAAGAGCGTTCTTGCGATACTGAAAGAAAAGAAGAAGTCAATCAGAGTCACCAAGAAGCTGATCAACGAATGGCTCGGTCACGAGATATTCGACTACGGTACCAAAGAAAAGAAGGATCAGGTCGGTGTCGTAACCGGTCTGGCGTATACTTCCTTTGGCGGTGACATTTTGCCGGTCGAAGTCAATTACTTCGAGGGCAAGGGCAATCTGATCGTTACCGGTCAGCTGGGCGATGTCATGGTCGAATCGACCAAGATCGCCCTGGACTTCATCAAGGCCAATGCCAAGAAGTACAATATTCCGATCGAATTCTTTGAGAAACATGATATCCATATCCACGTTCCGGAAGGCGCCGTTCCGAAAGACGGTCCTTCGGCAGGCGTGACGATCACGACAGCCATCGTTTCCGCTTTGACGCAGCGTGCCGTCAAGAAGGATCTGGCGATGACCGGTGAAGTGACACTTCGCGGCAATGTGCTTCCGATCGGCGGGCTGAAAGAAAAATCGCTTGCGGCTCACCGCAGCGGAATCAAGACGATCATCATCCCTAAAGGCAATGTGAAGGATCTTGACGATGTGCCTGAAACGGTCAAGGCCGATGTGAAGTATATCCCGGTCGAAAAGGTCGATCAGGTCATCAGCGAGGCTTTGCTGTGATCAGTTTCGTCTGTTCGGCAAAAGGGAAGGCTTCCTTTCCGGATACGGAAAAGGAAGTCGTCTTTGTCGGCCGAAGCAATGTGGGAAAGTCTTCTTTGATCAACGCATTGTATAAGAAGAAGCTTGCCTACGTCGGAAAGACGCCGGGCAAGACAAGACTCATCAATTTCTTTGATATCGATGGCATCTATACCGCCGTCGATGTGCCGGGCTACGGCTATGCCCGCAGGTCCGACCAGGAAGCGGTGGAATTCGGGAAGATGATGGATGAGTATTTCACCAGAAAAGACAAGATCGCTTTGGTCATCATGATCACGGATGCCAGGATCGGTCTGACGAAGGATGATGAGGATATGAAGGAATATCTCGATGAACATGAGCTTCCTTACATCATCGCCGCCAACAAGACAGACAAGCTTTCCAACAATCAGCTGATGAACAACAGACATAAGCTGTATAAGGACATGGACAACGTGGTCTTCGTTTCGGCGGAGAAAAAGAAGAATATCGAGCAGATCAAAGAGAAGATCGATCTCTCGCTATAGCTGATTTGCCTTATTGCAGAGGATAAATTATAATTGAATAGACGTTGATAAGAAGGAAGTAATCCGGGCGGGAACATAGAGATATAAGGGTTGGTGGAACTTATACTGGTCAGGATGAAAATGTTGTCTTGGAGTCTACGAATGTACGTGTGCTCGCGTTAAGAGCTTGAGTTAGAAACTAAGGTGGTACCGCGCAGATCGCGCCCTTTGACCACCTTTTTTATTTCAGGAGGATCGCTATGCTGGAAAATAAGTATGAACCGAAAAAAGTAGAAGAAGGCAAATACCAGGAATGGCTGGATCATCACTATTTTGAATGCGGTGATATGTCCAAAAAGCCATACTGTATCGTCATTCCGCCGCCAAATGTCACAGGCAAACTGCATCTGGGACATGCGATGGATAACACCATTCAGGACCTTTTGGCCAGATACAACCGTCTGAAAGGCTTTGATGTTCTGTGGGTACCGGGTATGGACCATGCCGGTATCGCGACACAGGCCAAAGTCGATGAGCGTCTCAAGAAACAGGGCGTTTCCAGATATGATCTGGGCAGAGAAAAATTCTTGGAGAAGGCCTGGGAATGGAAACATGAATATTCCGATTTCATCCGTTCGCAATGGGCGAAACTCGGCAATTCCACGGACTACAGAAAAGAACGCTTCACTCTCGATGAAGGTCTTTCGAAAGCCGTTGCCAAAGTTTTCGTAACCTATTACAACGAAGGTCTCATCTACAGAGGCAAGAGAGTCATCAACTGGGACCCGGAAGCCAAGACCGCTTTGAGCAACATCGAAGTCATCCACAAGGACGTCGAAGCTTACATGTACTATCTCAAGTACAGGATGGTCGATTCCGATGAGACGTTCGAAGTTGCGACGACCCGTCCGGAAACGATGTTCGGCGATGTCTGTATCGTCGTCAATCCGAACGATGAAAAGGTCAAGCACCTGATCGGCAAGAAGGCATACAATCCGGCGAATGGCGATGAACTTGAGATCATCGGCGATGAATACATCGAGATCGGTTTTGGTACCGGCATCATGAAGTGTACACCGGCCCATGACCCGAACGACTATCAGATCGCATTGCGTCATCATCTCGATATGCCGATCTGCATGAACGAAGACGGCACGATGAACGAACTCTGCGGTGAATTCAACGGTCTGGACCGTTTCGAATGCCGTGAGAAACTGCTTGAAAAATACAAACAGGACGGTACGTTCGTCAGAGCGGAGAAGATCGTCCACTCCGTCGGTCATTCCGAAAGGACCGGCGTCATGGTCGAGCCGTATCTTTCCAACCAGTGGTTCGTCAAGATGAAACCGCTGGCGGAAGATGTCTTAAAGGCACAGGAAAACGAAGAGACAAAGATCAATTTCTATCCGAAGCGTTTCGAAAAGACCTTCAATCAGTGGCTGGAAAACATCGAAGACTGGTGCATCTCCAGACAGTTGTGGTGGGGTCACAGGAT
>Ga0256405_10011087_pt1 | contig 11634 bp, 14 predicted proteins | sample RumenRJG_02DNA_FD_189096 | JGI IMG/M metagenome (GOLD analysis project Ga0256405, IMG submission 189096) | Bovine rumen microbial communities from Lethbridge, Alberta, Canada - RJG_02 | ecosystem: Host-associated > Mammals > Digestive system > Stomach > Rumen | place: Canada: Alberta...
AGTCCGTGAAGCAGTCCTTCGCCGCCGAGCTGACGCAGGAGAACATGGAGCGGAAGGTGGCGTCCCAGGTGAAGATGGAGCGGCATCCCGTGGTCCGGATCTGCCCCCTGTTTTTGAAGGACTTCATCATGAAGACCCTGCAGAGCGTGTCCATGAAGCGGCGGACCGTGACCCTGTCCAACGTGGGCCGGATCGCCATGGCGGAGCCCTTCGCCTCCTTCATCGACCGGTTCGACGTGTTCAACTCCAGCTCGTCCCGGCAGATCTGCATGTGTACCTTCGGGGACAGGATGACCCTGACCTTCTCGACGGTCTTCTCCGAGCATGAGGTGGAGAGAGCCTTCTTCCGCCGCCTGGCGAAGGTGGATCCCGACATCGTGGTGGCCGCCAATTATCTGGTGTGACGGAGGGTGTATGCGCAAAACGGTTCTGATCGCTTTCACGGACGCGGAGCTTGAGGCGGCGGCTGTCCGGGGCGTGTCGGAGGCCTTCGGGGCGTCCGTGTACTATTATCCAATCGGTCGTCCGTCGGATTTTCTGGACGTTCTGGCCGCAAGGACCGGATTCCCGGAGCCGGACGCGGTGATCCTCTGCCTGCACGGGGAGGAGGGCGAGTTCCTCATGCCCGGACTGGCGGAGGACGTCTATGGACCGGAGGAGCCCCGGGGACCCATAGGACCGGAGCTGATCCGGAAAAACCTGGGAATCCGCAACGGCGTCATCGTCTCCACGGCCTGCACCACGGGGATGGAGGAGACCGCCGCCGCCTTCCGGGAGAAGGGAAACTTCTACGCCGGGCCGTCCGGTTATGCGGAAGGGACCGCCGCCCTGATATTCGCCGTGCGGTTTTTGTACGAATTCCTGGCGAAGGGGACGGATCCCGGGTGTGCCGTGAAGACGGCCGCTTCCATCGACGGGGAGACCGGGATGTTCGCCTGCCGGGAGGATTTGTCATGAAATGGACGAAGGAAGAGATCCGACGGATCGCCCTTGCCCAGTCCGCGGAGGATCACGGCTGCTCTCCGGAGGATTTTGAGGCGGACGCGCACCGTTTTTTCCCGGCCTCGGTGCGGAAAAACGCGCGGGTCTATCTGGATCAGCCGGCGGTGCTGGACATGACCACCTACGGATCGAACGTGGTGGTGACCTGCGATCCCGCGCTGACGGAGGGCGTCCGGGGCCTGCTGGAGCGGGAAGAGGAATTCTGGCAGCTTTTCGCCCCGGAGGGTGTGCGCGCGCTGGACGATCTGCTCGCACCTATGGGCGCGGTCCTGTCCTATGCCACGGCCTCCTTTCTCCCGGATCCGGATGAGATCGGGCGGTTCGACGGCATCTGCCCGTATCGGACGCGGATCCTGGGACCGGAGGACTTCGCGCCCCTGTACCGGCCGGAGTGGTCCGACGCTCTCAGCGCGAAGCGTCCCCGGCTGGACCGGATCGCGGTCGGCGCGTACGACGGGGATACGCTTGTCGGATTGGCAGGAGCCTCGCAGGACTGCCCGGCTATGATGCAGATCGGGGTCAACGTCCTGCCCGCGTACCGGGGACGGGGGATCGGCGCCGCGCTGACCAACCGGCTGGCCCGGGAGATCCTCGATATGGGACAGGTGCCCTTCTACAGCGCGGTCTGGGCCAATATCCGGTCCACGGGAAACGCGGTCAGGGCCGGATTCCGCGCGGCATGGGCCTCCCTGTCGGCGGTCAGGAAAACAGATCCCCATGGGGAGACAGGATGGAAGGAGGAGGAGTGATATGCAGCATTGTCCCGTATGCGGCGTGCGCACGGACGGGGAGAGAAAGCGCTGTCCTCTGTGCGGCCACGTGCTTCCGGACGCGCCGGAGGCTGAGGAATCCGCCGGGGTCTTTCCGGTGATCCCGGTTCGGCGGACCTACGACATGATCTTCCGCATCTCCACCTTCGCCGCGGTGGTGATCCTGCTGGCGGCGGCGGTGATCCATCTTCTGTACCTGCCTCACATGCCCATCTTCACCATGATCATCCTGGGGACGGTTGGCGCGTGGATCACCGTGAACGTGGGCGCGCGGAAGAGGAAGAACATCGCCAAGATCATCCTGTGGGAGGGCATCATCGCGGTGCTCATGTGCCTGCCCTGGGACTGGACCACCGGCTGGCACGGCTGGAGCTGGGGCTATGTACTCCCCGTGGTCAGCGCCGGGCTGGCAATCTTCTATTTCGTCATGGGCATCGCGGACAGCCGGCGGCTCGGCACCTACGCGGGGTATTTTCTCATCACCCTCTGTGGCACGGCGGCGGTGGCGGTCCTGTATTTCACCGGACACATGACGGGGCTGGCGGCGCATTTCGGTCTGCTCTCCATGGCGGTCTCCCTGGTCCTTCTGCTGGCGCAGGTGATTTTCCGGGGAAAGCATTTCTTCTCCGAGCTGGGGCGCTGGATCCACCTCTGAGTCGGATTTTGGTGAAAAAATAGCCGGATCGTCTTGCATTTGCCGGGTCCGGATGGTATAATCTGCTGTGATGATTCATTTCCCGTATGAAAGGATGTCTCCCATGAGCAGAATCCGTGTTTGTTCCTTCAATATTCTGACCGACAACTGCAGAGGAGAGGGCCCGAGGCGCTTCTCCGAGCGTTCAAAGCTGATTCTGGACGAGTTCCTCGCCTACGAGCCCGACCTCATCGGCTTCCAGGAGACCCAGCCGCCCCAGAGACAGTGGCTGATGGACAACTTCACCGACTTCGAGGTCTGCGGCGTGGGGCGCGACCGGGATCTTCTGGGCGAGAGCAACGTGGTGCTGTACCGGAAGAGCCGGTTCGATCTCTGCTTCCTCGAGACCTTCTGGCTGTCCGACACGCCGCGCATCCCCGGGTCCCGCTTCTCCACCGACCAGAGCGACTGCCCGCGCATCTGCACCTGCACCACGCTCAGGGACCGGGAATCCGGAAAGTGCCTGCGCCATTACAACACCCATCTGGACCATGTGGGCGCCTTCGCTCAGGCCCAGGGCATCTCCCTGATCCTGAACCGCATCGCAGCCGATTACGCGGAGAATCCCCTGCCCATCGTCCTGACCGGCGACTTCAACGTGACGCCCGACAGCCTGGTCTACAAGTCCGTCGTGACCTTCACGGGATGCGGAACGCCCCTCTGCGACGTGACCGCGGACGTGGGGACCACCTTCCACGGCTTCAGAAAGGACTGGCCCGGCTCGAAGATCGACTACGTCTTCACGACGCTGCCCTGCGACGCCTCGAAGTCCTTCGCCGCCCGCAACGAGCGAGACGGTCTGACGTTCTCCGACCATTATCCCGTGCTGGCGGACGTCGAGCTCTGAGACGACGGCGCGGAACGGAGGTTAGCCTATGAAATGCCCTGCCTGCGGCTGTGAGAAATCCCAGGTCATCGACAGCCGTCCCGTCGAGGAAAACAACAGCATCAAACGCCGCCGCGAATGCCTGAAGTGCAAGGCGCGGTTCACCACGTACGAGATCATCGACCAGCAGAATCCCTTTGTGATCAAGAAGGACGGATCCCGGGAGATTTTCGACAGGAACAAGCTTCTGGCAGGGCTGTACAAGGCGTGCGAAAAGCGGCCCGTAAACCCCAAGGAGGTGGCGGACTGGATCGAATCCCAGATTCAGAGCCTGATGAAGTCCGAGGTCACCTCCAACCGCATCGGCGAGCTGGCCATGGAGCGGCTGAAGGAGCTGGACCCCGTGGCCTACGTGCGCTTTGCCTCTGTGCACCGGGAGTTCAAGGACATCGACACCTTCATGCGGGAGATTTCCGAGCTGAAACAGGAAGGAAGATAACATGCGTCTGTACATCGTCCGCCACGGCCACCCCGTCTACGGCCCGAAGGAGCAGCTGACCGACGTGGGACGGAAGCAGGCCCGGGCTCTGGTGCCGAGGATGCGCCGCGCCGGGATCTGCCGGATCTACGCCTCCCCTCTTCGCCGGGCCATCGAGACCGCCGAGCCCACGGCCCACGCCCTGGGATTGCCCATCTTCATCGAGACCTGGTGCTCCGAAAATCTGGCCTGGTCCCGCTTCACCCGGGATCTGGGCGAGGGACGGCGCACCTGGGTCTGGAACGTGGACGACATCGGGGCCTTCGTCCGGGGAGCCAACCGGGAGGCCGGGGACCGCTGGTACGAGATCGGCGCTATGTCCGCTGTCGCCAACGGCCGGGACGGATACGCCGCCCTTCAGAGCGAGTCCGACGAGTTCATGGCGCGGCAGGGGTACGTCCGGCAGGGAAACGAATACCGGATCGTGCGGCCGAACGATGACCGGGTGGCGGTGTTCTGTCATCAGGGCTTCGGGCTCTCCTGGCTGTCCCACCTGCTTCGGATCCCGCCGAACGTCTTCTGGGCGGAGTTCGACATCACCCACACCGGCGTGACCGTCCTCGAGTTCTCCAACCGGAAGTGCGGCACCACCGTTCCGAAATGCCTCTGCCTCTCCGACATGTCCCATCTGGCGGAGGACGGCTGGGCGGACAAGCGCTACCACACGCATTTCATGATCTGACAGAATCGCGGCTGTACCGTTTTCCGGCGCGGCCGCTTCCTTTCACGAAAGGAGGGATCGCCCGTGAAGCCGGAGGACCGGAAGCGTATTCTGCGCTGGACGGGGATCTTCTCCCTTCCGTGGGTGATCCTCGGAGCGCTCTTGTGGCTGGTGACCCGTCCCGAAAAGCCCGTCCCGGGGACGGAGACCGTGGTGGAGGGCGTCGTGGCGGACCTGGCGACGGCGCCTTATCACGACGGCCCGACGCAGCCGTATGATCCGTTTGCCAAACACAACAGAGCTTGCCTGACCCTGCGGTATGACGACGGCACGGAGGAGCTCTTCCGGGAGGCGGACGTCGGCGCGGAGGTTGATCTGCCGGACCGGAGGGAAAACCCGAATCCCCGGGTCCGGGTGACGGTGGCCGAGGAGCGCGGATGCGAAAGCCGGGTGTTCACAAGGATCGAACTTCTCCCGGACCCTTGACAGAATTTGAATTTTATGCTATACTTGTCCCGTTCCGCACGAATGCGGGACAGGAAGCCGCGAAGGCATGCGTCTCAGGGATGACAGGGGAGGTATGCCGTTTTTTTCATCGTGTCAGCCGCGGCGCATTTGAATCAACGAAAGGAACGGATTTATGAAAACGCTGTATATCGGATGCAATATGGGCGCGGCGGGGGACATGCTGACGGCGGCTCTGTGCGGGCTGATGCCGGATCCGGAGGGATTCGCGGCGAGGCTCAACGGACTGGGAATCCCCGGCGTGGTCTATGCGCTGGAGCCCTCCGTGAAGTGCGGCATCACCGGCCTGCACATGAAGGTCACCGTGAACGGGGAGGAGGAGGAATCCGAGGACGTTCACGGCCAACCTCATGATCACGAGCACGAGCATGACCACGAGCATGACCATGAGCATGAGCATGACCATGAACATGAACACGATCACGAGCATGAGCATCACCACGACCACGATCATGAACACGATCATGACCACAGCCATCACCACCACAGCCACACCTCCCTCCACGGCATCGGCCACATCGTCCGGGACCATCTGGACCTGCCGGAAAAGGTGAAGGACGACGTCATGGCGGTTTATTCCCTGATCGCGGAGGCGGAGAGCGCGGCCCACGGCGTCCCGGCGGAGGAGATCCATTTCCACGAGGTGGGCGCCATGGACGCGGTGGCGGACGTGACGGCGGTGTGCCTGGCCATGGCGGAGCTGAATCCGGACCAGGTGGTGGTGTCTCCCGTCCACGTGGGAGCCGGTCAGGTCCGGTGCGCCCACGGGATCCTGCCCGTTCCGGCTCCGGCCACGGCGTACATCCTCCGGGACGTCCCCACCTACGGCGGCGCGGTCATGGGCGAGCTCTGCACTCCCACCGGCGCGGCGCTCCTGAAGCACTTCGCCTCCCGCTTCGGGGATCAGCCCGTCATGCGCGTGGAGAAGATCGGATACGGCATGGGGAAGAAGGACTTCGAGGCGGCCAACTGCGTCCGGGCCATGCTGGGGGAGACGGAAGCCGGAACCGGGGAGGCCGCGGTGCTGTCCTGCAATCTGGACGACATGACTCCGGAGGACGTGGGCTTTGCCATGGACGCCCTGTTCGAGGGAGGCGCGCTGGACGTCTGGACCGCCGCCGCGGGCATGAAGAAGAACCGCCCGGGCTGGGTGCTGAACGTCCTGTGCAGGCCCGAGGACCGGGAGAAAATGGTCCGCCTGCTGTTCCGCCACACCTCCACCATCGGCGTGCGGGAGGAGACGGTCCGGCGGTACACTCTGGAGCGCAGGACGGAGACCGTCTCCGGACCCTGCGGTGAGATCCGGAAGAAGATCTCCGCGGGGTACGGCGTAACCCGGGAGAAGTACGAATACGACGATCTCTCCGCCGCGGCGAAGGCCTCCGGGAAGAGCATCGCGGAGGTGCGGGGAGAGCTGGAATAAAGATGTCCGCTTAACGGAGAACGGGCAATCATAAATAACGCGGCGAAGGACAGATAATCCTCCGCCGCGCGGCTGTTTATTGAGGGGCTCTGTGTCCGGATCAGATGATCTCCAGCTCGTCCCGGGAGGGAAGCGGGGGCAGATTCTCCGACGGATGGTCCAGATAGAAGTAGGCCACCGAGGAGATGTCGTCCTGCAGGGGCAGATACCGCCCGCCGGAACGCCAGCCCAGCGCCTGGATCGTGACCTTCAGATCTTCGGAGAACCGGATGGGATCCGTCAGGTGCCAGCGGTAGAGGGAGAAGCGCTGGTTGGAGTCGTACAGGCAGTCGGGCTTATAGGGGATCATGCCGGAATAGGGAGTGGCGAACCTCTCGTAGGCGTGCTCGTTGTCGAAATTGTACGCCCCGCAGAAGTAGTCCTCCGTGCCCGTGCCGCAGATGGTGGGGAAATCCCGGTCGCCGTCCATGTAGAACTTGATCTCGCCCTCACCCCACCAGTTGTTGTTGTTGACGCCCCAGAACAGATAGGTGCCCACGTACTGTCCGCGGCCCTCCACGCCCTCCAGAATGGTGTGGACCTCCTTGTAGGGCAGGGGATTGGACCGGCGGAACCGCGCGTGGAAGTACCCGGCGTTCTCCGGCGTCTCGCCGAGGTCGTAGTCGATCTGATAGTACAGCACGAAGTCCTCATCCGCCAGGTTCTCCACCGTGATCCGGCAGGAGCGGCGGAAGGGCATGGGCCAGTAGCAGTTCAGACCCTGCCGCGGATTGACGCACACCGCCAGGGAGCTCATCTGGGTGAAGCGGGGAACGTAGGCGTTGGCGAAGAAATCCCCCAGCGGGACCTCAACGGAAGGGACCTCGGCGCCGTCCCAGTAGAAGCGGAGCACGGCGTACCGTCCCGGGATCCCCGCCGGCGTCAGCCAGATGTGGTTGATCTGCCCGGAGCCCTCGATGTCCGCCATGGTATAGAGGCTGTGGGGAGCGATCCGGACGGAGGGGGAAACCTTCCAGCACACGCCCAGCTCTCTGGCGCAGGACTCTCCCGTTCCGTGGACTGCCCGGCCGCCGCCTCCCTTGGATCCGTCGAAATTCTCCGGGCTGATGGAGCGGGTCGTCCTCTCCCGGATGGATGCGATGGAGCTCATGCCGAAAACGTCTGTCATGTCGCGCCTCCCTTGAATGATGGAATGGATTGGGTGCTTCTATTATGACATATCCCCGCCGGGATTGCAAGAGGGCGCAAAAAAATATTGTAATCCACGGGAAACTGTGGTATAATGAATACAGTAACAAGACATACAGGATCAGACATGAACGATAAAAGCATCTATGCCGTGACCGCGGGGAGCCCGGAGGAGACGGAAGCCGCCGGAGCCCTGGTCGGACGCGCCGTTCTCCGGGCGGGAGGAAGACCCTTCCTGGCCATGTACGGGGATCTCGGCGCGGGGAAGACCGTGTTCGTGCGGGGACTCTGCTCCGTGCTGTCCCCGGGGAGCCGGGTGAAGAGCCCCACCTATACCCTGGTGAACGAATACCGCCGGGGACCCGTCCCCGTGTTCCACTTCGATCTGTACCGCATCGGCGGCACGGAGGAGCTGGACGGCTTCGGGTTCGACGACTATCTGTCCTCGGGGATCTGCGTGGCGGAGTGGAGCGAGAAGCTGGGTGCGGACCTGCCGCCGGACGCCGTGACGATCCGCATCGAAAAGGAAGGGGAGGACCGGCGGCGCATCACCGTGGAGGGCCTCGAGCTGACGCCGGAGGAGGGACAATGAAGATACTGGCCGTGGATTCCTCGTCGAAAACCGCCGCCGCCGCTCTGCTGGAGGACGGCGCACTCCTGGCGGAATCGTCCGTCCGGACCGACACCCACAGCGCGGTGCTCCTGCCCATGATCGAGGACATGCTGAAGGCCGCGAAAACCTCCGTCCGGGAGATCGGGCTCATGGCGGCCGCCGCGGGTCCCGGATCCTTCACGGGCGTGCGCATCGGCGTCTCCCTGGTGAAGGGACTGGCCTTCGCGGACCAGATTCCCTGTGTCGGCGACTCAACGCTCGAGGGCATGGCGTACAATTTCGCGGGGATCGGCGGTCTGGTTGTCCCGGTGATCGATGCCCGGCGGGGCACGGTGTTCACGGCGGTGTTCCGGACCGGCGCGGACGGCTCCGTGAATCGGCTGACCGAGGACGCCCAGATGCCCCTCGGAGAGCTGATGGAGCTCATCGCCGGACGCAGGAGCGGAGACGAGCCGGTCTGTTTCACCGGGGACGCTTACGAGGCCGCCCTGAAGTGTGAAAACGCCCCGGCGGGATGCGCCGTCACCCCGGCGAGGCTGAGGGTCCCTTCGGCTTACGGCGTCGGACTCCGGGGATGGGAGCTGTTCACCGCGCCGGATGCCCGGGCCGAGGAGTTCACGGACGCCGCCCTGGTGCCCGCCTATCTGAAGAAATCTCAGGCGGAGCGGGACCGGGACGAGCGGCTGGCGGCGGAGAAGAGCGGGCAGGACTGAGGAACGGATACGGACGGAGCAAAGGAGGAGCATCATGGAGAAGAGAACCGTGGCCATCGCGGCAGACCACGCGGGATACGCCCTGAAGGAGGCTTTGAAGGTCAGACTGGCGGAGGCCGGATTCGGGGTGATCGACGCCGGGACCGACTCGGAGGCCAGCTGCGACTATCCCGTATACGCCGAGGCCGGATGCCGGAGGGTGCTGGACGGGGAGGCGGAGCTCTGCATTCTCGTCTGCGGCACCGGGGCCGGCATGAGCATGGCCGCCAACAAGATCCCCGGGATCCGGGCCGCCGCGTGCTCCGACGTGTTCACCGCCCGTCATATCCGCCTGCACAACGACGCCAACGCGCTGTGCATAGGCGCACGGGTAGTGGGCGAGGGACTGGCCTGGGAGCTGGTCTCGGCGTTTCTCTCCTCCGGCTTCGAGGGAGGCAAGCACGCCCGCCGCGTCGGTCTGATCACCGCCCTCGAGGAGAAGGGACGTTCTTCCGGACAGTGAATCCCGCAGGCGCGGGTCCGAAAATGAAAATCTTATGCCACTATATATGAAAGGAGAATCCCCATGTCGAACTATGTCGTTACCATTGCCAGACAGTACGGAAGCGGAGGCCGCGAGGTGGGCCGTCTGCTGTCCGAAAGGACCGGTCTCCGGTTCTACGACAAGGACCTCATCACCATGGCGGCGCAGAAAAGCGGAATGAGCTCCGAAGCCCTGCAGAAGGCCGATGAGAAGGCGGCCAACAGCCTGCTCTACACCCTTGCCCTGGGGTCCTCCATCTACAACCACGGCGTGGAGCACGTGAACCTGCCCATCAACGACCGGCTGTTCGTGGTCCAGTCCGAGATCATCAAGGACCTGGCCTCCTCCGGCGAGGGCGCCATCATCGTGGGACGCTGCGCGGACTACGTGCTGGCGGGAAGGCCGGATCTGATCCGGGTCTATATCACCGCGGATTTCGACTACCGCGTGAAGGCGGTCATGGAGCGGCACGAGCTGACCCAGAACGCCGCCCGGGACCTGATCGTGAAGACCGACAAGCGCCGCGCCAACTACTACAGCTACTACACCGGCGAGAAGTGGGGCCGCGCGGACAAATACGATCTGGTGATCTCCACGGACCGCGTCGGACTGGACGGGGCCGCCTCCCTGATCGAGGCCTATATGGCCGCCGTGGAGCGCAAAAAGTAATACGATCCCGGGGCTATTCCGGAGCCGCCGTACGGTTGTCGAGCCGCGGCGGCTCTTTTTTTGCCGTTTCCGGGCTCCTCCGTCATACAGCCTCCCCGCGGCGCATAGGATAGGACAGGTCAGTCCGGAGGGAGGGGTATGGCGTGGGACGATCGGCGTGGGAAACGGCGCTCGGATGCCTGCCGGAGCGGATCCGGAGGGAGGTCGGGCGGTGCGGCGGCGGAGGAGAGGGCGTGGAGGAGATCCGGCTGAGGTCCGGCGGACTCTGCACCCTGACGGTGTCGGGCCGGAGCCTGAACTGCGGGATCACAGCCTCTCCGGAGGACATCGCCCGGACGGCGGAGCGCCTGTGCGGCGGCTCCCTGTACGTCCACGCAGACGGCATCCGGGAGGGCGTGATCGCCGCGGAAAACGGGATCCGGACCGGAGTCGCGGGAACGGCGTCGTCGGAGCGGGGCGGCGTGCGGTCCGTGCGGGACATGACCTCCCTGTGCCTGCGCCTTCCCAACCGCAGACCCGGCGCGGCGGATCCCGTCCTGCCCTTCGTCCGGCGCGGGGAGAGCGTGCTGGTGTGGTCCCGGCCGGGCATGGGCAAGACCACGGTCCTGCGGGAGGCGGCGGCGTCCCTGGGCAGTTCCCGGGAGATGCGGCGGCTGGCGGTGATCGACACCCGGTACGAGCTGTCCGCGGGGCTTGAGGAGGACGGGCCCCTGACGGCGGATTTCTACCGGGGATGGCCCCGGGAGGCCGGGATGGAGGCGGCGGTGAGGACCATGTCCCCGGAGATCCTCATCTGCGACGAGCTGGCCGGGGAGGGAGACGTCTTTGCCATGGAGCGGGTCCGTGCGGCGGGCGTCGCGGCTCTGTGCAGCATCCATGCCGGAAGCCCGGATGATGCGGTCCGGCATCCCCTGGTCCGGAAGGGACTGTTCTCCGTGCTGTGCGGCGTCCTGCGCGGAAACGGAACGTCCGGCGGGGAGAGTTCTGTGGATCCGGAGTGGCCCGTGCTGTCCCGGACGGTCTCCGGAGGCCGGATCCTCGAGGTGCGCCGCCGTGGCTGAGGCTCTGATCCGGGTGATGGGCGCGGCACTGCTTCTGCTGGGGGCGGCCGGAGCGGGATTTTCCGGGATCCGGAACGGACGTGAGCGGATCGGGGAGCTGGAGGCGGCGCTGGCTCTGGTAAGGCATATCCGGGAGAGCATCGGGAGGCTGACCGCGCCGCTTTCCGAGATTTACGCCTCCTTCGCGGATCCGCGTCTGACGGAGAACGGATTTCTCACCCTGCTCCGGACCCGCGGCATGGCGGAGGCCCTTGAGAAAACGACGTGGCGCATGCCGGAGCGGGACCTTGAGATCCTGCGGGATCTGGCGGGGCGGCTGGGACGGGGCTTTCCGGATGAGCAGTGCGCTCTGTGCCGATACGCGGAGGACCGGCTGGAGGAGGATCTGGATCGGCTCAGAAAAGCGGCTCCGGGGGAGGAGAGTCTCT
>Ga0256405_10011088_pt1 | contig 11633 bp, 7 predicted proteins | sample RumenRJG_02DNA_FD_189096 | JGI IMG/M metagenome (GOLD analysis project Ga0256405, IMG submission 189096) | Bovine rumen microbial communities from Lethbridge, Alberta, Canada - RJG_02 | ecosystem: Host-associated > Mammals > Digestive system > Stomach > Rumen | place: Canada: Alberta | collected...
ATGCTCTTTTCCGGACAGTCGCTCACCATCAATGTCGGCGCGGGCGGCAGCAATAGCGATGGCACCAGCCCATTCCCCTCGGGAACGCAAGGCGGAACTTCGACGGTGGTGTTCCCCAACGCCTCTCCGCTTGTCGCCTATGGTGGCGGCGGTGGCGGCGGGTTCCAGAAATCTCCCACTGCCGTCACTGACGGTCATGTCGCCTCCGGCGGCGGCAGTAGCGGAGGCGCATCGCCAGGCACGGACGGTGCCAATTACAATTCGACCTACGGCCATGTCGGCGGCACCTCTTCATTCAACCTCGGCGGCGGCGGCGGCGGCGCGGGCACGGCAGCCTCCGGCGGCAACGGCGGCGAGGGCGTGGCGAACGGCATTACCGGCGTCAATGTCGTCTATGGCTCCGGCGGCGGCGGCGGCGCCCGCAACTCGGGGACTCCCGGCGCGGGTGGCACGAACGCCGGAAACGGTACGAACGGGAACGCCACCGTGCCCGCGTCGAACGGCGTGGACGGCACCGGCTCCGGCGGCGGCGGCGGCGGATATACAGGCAACCCGAACGGCGGGTTCGGCGGATGCGGCACAATCATCCTCGCTTTCGAGGAGGGCGTGACAATCGGCCAGCCGACGGTGGAGTCGCTGACGGTTGCCTATCTGGGCGACACCACGCAGCCCAGGGTTTCGGCCGCCTTCGGCAACTCGAAGCCCGGCGGGATATACTCCGCGACGGTGAAGATGTCGTTTTATCTCGGCGACGGCACGCTGCTTGAAACGAATATGTACTTCTCCGTGATGGAAGGCGATACCATCGAATGGACTGTTCCTACGTGCGTCCAGCCCGGGGCGGAAGTCTACGCCCTGGTCGAGGTTTCAAGTGTAGGGGCGGTTGACGTGAACCGGCGAGAGGATTCCATGGCCACGGGCAGCCTTTCGCCCTACTACGGACATGGCGGCGGCGCGGGTGTGATCCACGCTCGCCCCGGCGCGACCGGGCACGGCGACGGCAGCGACTGGTTCAACGCCTACACCGACCTTCGCGTCGCAATTGACAACCTCTCGTCGACACGGTCGGAGGTGTGGTTCGCGGGTGACGAGGCCGAGGCGGTAGTTCCCACCACCATTTCCCCGGCTGTGCCGGCTATAATCCGCGGCGGTTTCGTCGGCACGGAGGACGAGGCGGCGGAGCGTGCGCCCGGCGCGCTCTCCACGATCGACAAAAATGGCAAATTCGACTGCCTGACCTTCAACAACTCCCAGCCCGTGACGCTCGACGGCTTTTGGCTCAAGCGCGGACAATCCCACAACCTCAACAAGAGCGGGGCGGGCGACATCACCGTCACCAACTGCGTCTCGAGCGACGCCTCGGGCCTGGCGCAAGGTCACGGCGCCTACCTCGTCGGCAGCTCGACGACGGTGGCGAGGTTCGCCGACGTGCGCTTCTCGAACCTCTTCGGCGGCGGCCAGGTCAACTCCAACAAGGGGACAACGCTCTACCTCGAGACGTTTGCGCGGGTGTTCATCGATGACTGCACCTTTGCGACCAACGGCTGTAGCTTCAGCTACGGCTTCGGCAACTCGATGTACGACCAGGACGGCGCGGCGCTCTACGCCAACAACGCGCCGCTCACCGTGCGCGGGACTCGCTTCCTCGGCAACCGCTCGCAGGCGCTCACCGTCGCCTCCACCGGGCGTGGCGGTGTGGTGCGTGTCACTGGGGCGTGCGGCGCGACCGCCTTCACCAACTGCCTCTTCGTCGGCAACGAGGTGGTTCACGCCTACCAAAACACCAATGAGTACAAGAGCAATGCGGCCGGCATGCTGGCGGCAAGCCCGTCTTCGGGCTCGGTGGACATCGTCAACTGCACCTTCGCGATGGGATTGGCGGCCTTAACCTGCGGTCCGGCGGCGGTGGCTGCGCGCGCCGGCACGGTGAACGTGGTGAACAGCATCTTCTACGGCAACACCAACTGCGCCTGGAACACGGCCGGCTCCGACATCCACGTCGCGGCGGGCGCGACGGCGAATGTCTCCTACTGCCTCTTCGAGGACGACTCCGCCGGTCGCATCGTCTGCGCCGAAGGCGGCACGGCCAACCTCGCGACCTCGACCTTCGTCTACGGCAATCCGCTCTTCGTGACGGATTCCGCGCCGTCCAGCTTCATCAAGGCGGCGAAGTTGGCGAGCACCGGGGATTCCATCCTCCTCGACGAGAACAAGCTTGGCGAGCTGACGGCGTTCAACCCGCATATCCGCGGCGGACTCGGCTACTTCGACGAGAAGACGGGGGCGCTGGTCGTGGACTTCAAGACCCGGGAGCCGATTTCCCCGGCTCAGGACACTGGTAATCCGGCGGCGATCTTCTATGCTGGTGAGCCGAACTGCCAATATGGCTGGCACGGACGCCGCGGCAACCTCGGCTACTATGGCAACACGCCCTGGGCGACGATGAGCGCCCGCTCCGGCTTTGTTTTGGTTGTCCGTTAGTTTGCAAGATCGTCAGTTCACCTTCCTGCTGTCGCGCCAGTTTCTGGCGCAATCGTGCTTGGCATGTGATTGCCACGGGGGTAGTTCCTGTGTGACGATTGCGTTGTTGTAATGTTGATCAAGAGGTCATGATTGACTCAAGAGATCAAGTTGTGGTATAATGCGTTCTGTCCAAGGAGGTTGCGATTATGCCTACAACATTGAATGTCAACGAAGCCAAGGCCAACTTTTCGGGAATGCTCGCCGAAGTCGAGTCGGGGCTTGTGTCGTTTACAATCATGCGCTATGGTCGCCCGATAGCAAGAGTAGTTCCCGTTGAGCGGACGCGCAAGATTCGCCCGATTCCGGGCTATGGAAGCAAGATCGCGATAAAGGGCGATCTTTTTGCCGATGATTCGTCGTTATGGGAGAATGCGTGATGCGGTATCTTTTGGACACATGTGCGCTGATATGGCTTGGCATGGGTGGCGGAGACCTCAGCGCAAATGCCAAGCGGCGCATCGGCGTAGCGTCTTCGCTTCACTATTCCTCTATTTCCGCATGGGAAATCGCGCGGCTGCAAAAGGAGGGGAAGATCGTAATTCCCAGCGATCCGGCGGCGTTTCTCGCAGACCTCTCGGACATGTACGGGATATCCGCGATTCCTCCGAATGATGACATAATGCTTCGCGCCGCCCAGCTGCCCGACTACCACAGGGATCCGGCGGACAGAATCATCATTGCGACCGCTATTTCCAACGGCATGGCCATTGTCACCGGCGATAGCAAGTTTTCCCAATACGGCGTGACTACCTTTTGCTGAATTTGGCGTCTTTTACCGTCGTTTTTCAAAGCTTGTATATTGTGCGGCCAAGCCGGATTTTGGTATAATGTCTCCAACACGAACGGGAGTTATTATGGCAACTGTGAAAACGTCCGTATTTGCAAAGGGCAATTGGCTCCGTTGTTTAATCGCCTCTGCTGCGCTGCCCGTGGTAAGCTCTGCTCACGCCGCAGCTGACTGGTCGATTGGACCGGTGACGGACTGGGCCGCCAATCCGAGCAACCTCCTTTATACCGCGACAATCAGCACTTCCAGTTTGGCCAATCTGGCCGACGGCAAGCTCGAGGCGTTCGGCAGTAACGGCAATGTTGCAAATAATGCAGTTGTATCGTGGACGCTTTCCGGCCCCAGTACCGTCTATGCAGTCAATGTGTTTACAAAATACAATGATGCAGGACGCGACGGCATTGATGTCGCAAAGCTCGAGGTGAAGTGCTCCGGTTCAGACGAATGGGTCGACCTCGGCGCAGACGAGGTCGAGTATGCCACCCTTCATCTTGACGGCGGTAACATCGCCCATGATGGCCATAGGGGGTCGTTCTACGCGATCTACAAGGATGCCGACAACGCCCCGCTCGCGACGGATGTCGTCGCCTTTCGCGTCACCTTCGGACCCAACCAGGACAACAGCAAGACTGGATACGGGGAATTGAACTTGTCGGATATTCCGATGTAGGATGGCAGCTCTCGGTGACGCAGCCGTCTTCGCTGCTTGGTTCCATAACGATATCGCCGTCTTCGCCGGACGGCTTTTACGCCGACGGCACAGTGGTCACGCTTACCCTCGACAAGACGAATGACGTCGAATTCATCAAGTGGACCGGCGACGTGCCCGAGGCCGACATCGCCACGGAGCCGCTTTCCCTTACGATGAATCGCTCCCGGAATGTCTCGATGATTTTTAAGGCGCCGTATTTCGTAGTGGACGGCTCCTATATCACCGACGGCTGGCAGAAATACAGCATGACGCTTTCCGGCAGCGAGATCAGCGTCACCGGGTGCTCTTCCTTGGGCAGCAACAGCGTTATGGACGCCTCGCTGCCGGTGAAGGGCGGATATTCGATTGTCTCGATCGGTGGCTTCCTCAGCTCCGGTGTGAAGAAGCTGATTCTGCCGGAGACGATAAAAAGGCTCGCAAATAACGCGTTCGCCGCCTGCAGTTCGCTTACGAGCGTATCTCCGATGTTCCCCGACTCGCTTACTACTTTCGGCGGCGGGTGTTTCGCCAACGCCGGCGGTTTTACAGGGAATGTCCGCATCGGCTTTGGAACCGACTCGGGCGGAGCGCCGCTTCCGATTACGTTCGGGATTCATGACACCACCTCTGCCGGCATACAGCGCGGGCTCCAGTTCCAGGGGCCGGCACTTGGGCCAGACATCTTGCTTGGCCCAGGCGTAACGGCGATTCCGTCTTACACCTTCCGCAACTGCTCCATCGTGACCAACCTTTCTCTCGGCGCCAACTTGTCCTCCCTCAAGGCGAATGCGTTTGAGCAGCTCGGCAAAAGCGCCAATGCGAGCGTCGTGTTCGCGGGCGACAAGCCGACGCTTGAGGCCTCGGCATTTTCGGCTACGACTCCCGCCAAGGTTCGCTTCCTCGTTCCATGGAATGGCGGTAGCAAATACCCAGCGTGGGCGGCGTTCCTGACCGACACAGCCAAGGTGATGCCTTGGGCGGATCTTTCGGCAGCGGACAAGGAAACCTACGAGGCCAACTTCCCTGGCAAGATGGCGACCCACAATCCATACGGCAAGGTAATCTCCTCTGAAGATGGTTTTCCTGCCGGTTCGTGGGTTTGCGCCACAAAATCCTCTGGCTTCGCGATATTCGTGCGGTAGCGTTTCCGACTCTTCTCGAAGACGACGCAGGGGAAGACGGACTTCGACCCGCGCGACTACGGCGTCGAGAAGACCGGGATCGAGCGCATCTCCTTCGCCAACGTCTCCATGGAGCGCATGCATACAACGCCCGTCGCGGTTCGGGTGTTCGAGGGCGCGGAGGACGACATCGACTTCTGCCGCGACATCTCCTTCTCGAACGTGGTCGCGCCCACGCTCACGGTCGAAATCGCCTCGCACACGGTGCAGTCCGTGACCGTCCTCACCCGCAACGCGCCCGAAAACAAGTAACCCCTGATTTGATGGGTGGGCGGTTCGGGCGGATTTTGGTATAATACGCTGCATATGAATAGACTGATTACATTTGCCGCGGCGGTTGTTTTGGCTGCCACGGCGTCGGCGGAGAATGCGCCTGGGAGCTGCGAGGTGCAGGTCGGCGACTGGGCGATCGGCGGAACGTGCTCGGTTCGCCGCCACGGCGGCGGCGACTGGCGGCTTGGAGCCGAGGCACTGCCGTCGGGGACGGATGGCGTCGCCTTCGTCCGCGTCCGGCTCGAGGCCGACCAGCCCGCCAAGAAGCCGATGTTTTCGGTTAAGGTGCGCCTCCGTGGCGGCGAGGCGCGTTCGCTCTGGCGGCCTTCGTGCGGCTTCCGCAGGCACGACAAGGCAGGTGTGATGCCATACGAGTCGCATGCCAGGTTCATGAGCTGCGGTGCGCAGTGGATGCCGCTTTACGCCTTCTTGGACGCCGAGGACATGAACATCCTGACGCTCGCGTCGTCGGAGTCGCGCGACCGCGTCGTCTTCCGCGGCGGAACCGAGGAGGGCCCGAACACGCTCGTCGCCGAGTTCACCTTCAACACGATGGACTGCGAGACCCCCACGAACCGCGCCGAGGTGACGGTGAGGTTCGACACTCGCCGGCTCGCCGCCGACAGCGTCCTTCCCGCGGCGTCCGCCTGGATGCGCGCGGCGGATCCGGCGCCAGAGCGCCCCGTGCCCGACCTTGCGTTCGAGCCGGTCTGGTCGTCATGGTGCGCATACCATTCGAGCATCACGGGGGAGATCGTCGAGCGCGAGGCGGCGGTCGCCCGGTCGGTCGGGCTGAACGCGATCATCATAGACGACGGCTGGCAGGTGCCGCGCGGAAGCCCGTTCTATGACGGCGAGAACCTGCCCAGCGAGCGCTACTCCAGTGATCTCGCGGCGCATGTGGCGCGGCTGCACGCGGCGGGCACGAAGGTCGTCCTCTGGTATCCGGTGACGCTGGTGACGGACAATGTCAGGAACTTCCGGGACTATGACGGGATGATGCTCTGCCGGCGCTCCTGGGGCCCGTACGTGTGGGATCCGCGTTTCGCGGCAAGGCGCGAGTTCTTCCACGGCCGAATCGCCGCGGCGATGCGCGACTGGAAGGTAGACGGCCTCAAGCTCGATTTCGTCGATTCCTGGAGCCCGGACTACGATCCGTTCACGCTGCCCGACGTTTCGCAGGGTCTGGGCGGACGAGACATCCGCGACCTGATGCCGGCAGTGGAGAAGACGATGACCGAGGCAAGGGAGATCGTCTCGGGGTTCCGCCCCGACGCGGCCATCGAGTTCCGCCAGTGCTACATCGGCCCGCGGATGCTCAAGTGCTGCACGCAGGTGCGCGTGCAGGACTGTCCCGGTTCGCTCGCCGAGATGCGCATCGGCATTGCCAACCTGCGCCTCACCTGCGGGCCGAACGCCGTTCATTCCGACCCGATCCAGTGGGAGCTCGATGCATCGGCGACCTCGGTGGCGGAGTCGATCCTCGCGTCCATCTTCGGCATCGGACAGTATTCGGTCCGTCTGACCGAGGCCCCGCCGGAGCATCTCCGGGTCCTGAAGCACTGGGTGGCCTTCACCCGCGAGCATTCCGCCGCGCTCTACCGCGGCGATTTCCGCGTGCAGGGGCTTTCCTCGGATGCGCCGGTGCTCGTCGGCGAAACGGCGGATGAGCGCGTCGTCGGCGCCTACAGGCCGGGCTTTGTGGCGGACTGCGGCATGCCCGACCGCCGGATATTCGTCCTCAACGGCACGGGTGCGACGAATGTCGCGGTGCGCTTCCGCCTTCGCGCTGCGTGCTACGGCGGACAAGTCGGCGCGGCGGTGAAGGGGACGGTGTTCGGGCCGGACGGAACTCGGCTCGGCGACGTCGCAGTCCCGGACGGACTTTCCGAGATCGCTTTGCCCCGCGGCGGCATGCTTTGCGTTCCACCGAGCCGTCCATGATTTCTTCCGCGGCGGATAAACAGGTTGGGCTTTGCCTGTTGAGAAGTTGAAAAGTTGAAAGGTTGAAAAGTTGAAAAGTCGGACTACGCGGCAGTTACGCGACCCATTGTCCCCCGGATTGGGACGAAGGGCGTTCCTTGTGTCTGGTGCCGCGGCGCTTGCCGCGGCGGGCGCCGCGCGCGGCGGCGATGATCCGGCCAGGACCGCCGGCGCGGCGAAGGCAGCCGGCGAGTTCGATGTCTGCGTCGTCGGCGGCAGTTGCACCGGGGTGTTTGCGGCGGTCCGCGCGGCGGCGGCGGGGATGCGTGTTGCGCTTGTCGAGCGCAACTACTTCTTCGGCGGCACAGCTACCGCCGGCTTCGTGCCGGTCTGGCATTCGCTTTTCTCGCTTGACGGCTCGCGGCGGATCGTGGGAGGATACACCCAGCAGGTTATCGAGCGACTTGCAGCGAAGGGGCTTGCCACCCTGCACGACGCTAAGGACGGGCGTTCCGAGTCCGCATACTGCTTCTTCAACACCGCGGCGCTGCAGAGCGAGCTCGACCGGATGGTGATGGAGGGTGGGGTGCGGACCTTCTTCGGCGCGAGTTTCGTCGCGGCCGATGACCGTCCAGGCCATGTGACGCGTGCGGTGATCGAGGACAAGTCCGGCCGCCGCGCGATCGCGGCGAAGTTCTTCATCGACTGCTCCGGCGACGGCGACCTCGTCGCGCGCGCGGGGTTCGAGACCTGGATGCCGCCGCGCGAGCGGCTGCAGGCGCACACGCTCTGCGCACTCGTGACCGGCGTGGATCGGCTCCGCAAGAAGCACCCGAAGTTCTCCTTCGACGAACTCATGAAGCCGTCGAGCGGCGCTCGGCTCAACCATGTTTTCCAGTGGTGGGCTCCGGTGCCGGGCTGTCCCGAGACAACTTTCCTCGCCGCCACCCGCGTAGCCGCCTGCGACCCGACCGACGCGGACGACCTCACCCTCGGGATGTTCGAGGCGAGGGAACAGCTCGGACGCATCGTGGCGGCGGCGAATCGGGTGTTCCCGACCGACGGCCCCGGCTTGCAGGTGGCGGCGGTCGCGCCGGAGCTGGGGCTGAGGGAGTCGCGTCACCTCTGCGGACTCTACCGCGTGACCGGCGAGGACGTCCTTTCCGGCCGCGAGTACCCGGACGTGATCGCGAAGGGCACCTACCGCGTCGATATCCACGAGGGCAAGGGCATCAAGTTCCGCTACCTCGATGGGCGCGAGTGGGAGATGCTGCAGGACCTCGCCACCGGCGAAATCAAGGTCCGCAGGGGCAGGTGGCGTCCGGAAGGGCCCAACCCCGAATGCTACCAGGTGCCGTATCGGGCAATCGTGCCGAAGGGCTCCGAGAACGTCCTCGCGGCTGGGCGCATGCTCGACGCCGACCGCGAGGCGTATGGCGCCCTGCGGGTGATGGTGAACTGCAACCAGATGGGCGAGGCGGCGGGTGCGGCGGCGGCAAAGGCGGTGAAAGAGCGTCTTGCCGCGCCCGACGCCTACCCGGGCTTCGTCTCCGCCCCAGCTTAGAGGGAATTGGGGACTGTCCCCGCGGCAGATTTTGACAGGATTAACAGGATTTACAGGATTAACACACGGATTTGTTCGCGATACGTCGATCACAGATGGCGAAGGTCGTAGACCTGAGCAAATCCGTGTGTTATAACTATCCCCGAGCCAAGCGGTTGACAGTTCAACCTTAAACATGATATACTACACCTCGAAATGTTTATACACACTCTTTTCTTGACAGAAAGAATGAATATAAACACTTAATATTGGAGGAATTGAATGAACGAAGATATTCTTATGCTCAAGGAATTGTCCGATCGGCTGGTTTCGGGGACAAAACTTGATTTTAAGCGCTATCTTTATCCGAAGATTGACTGGCGCAATCGCTTTGTCTGCCTCAAGGGTGCGAAGGGAACAGGCAAGACGACGATTCTCCGGCAGTTCATGAAGGAAGAATTCGGCCTATCGGAGTCGGCGTACTATCTTTCGTTTGACCATTTGTGGTTCACCAATCACTCGGCGCTGGATCTTGTCGATACGTTGTACAAGAACGGCGTCACCCATCTCTTCATAGACGAGGTCCATCATCTTGCGCACTGGGAGACGGTTGTCAAGAACATCTTCGACTTCTATCCCGATCTGCATGTGGCATACAGCGGTTCGTCGATACTGCGCATGGGCAGCCGGGAAGGGGACATGGCGCGGCGCCAGGTCTGCTACGACCTGAAGGGACTGTCCTTCCGCGAGTTCCTTTCGTACGAGGACGTAAAGTCAGTGGAGCCGGTCGGGCTCGGAGATCTGCTTGCCAACCACCGCGAAATCGCCGCCGAAGTCACGCGCGGGATTAAGGTCATCGCGCAGTTCGCGAAATACATGGAATACGGCTACTATCCGTTCTACAAGGAGTCACCGAGCGGATACTACCAGCGAATCGTCGAATGCGTCAACAAGGTCATAGAAAGCGACCTTCCGATAGTCGAGGATGTGACCCCGGCGACGATAAGGAAGACGAAGCGCATGCTTGCCGTCCTTGCCGAGAGCTGTCCGCAGGAGCCCAACATGAAGGCGCTTTACCGCGAACTCGAGACCGACCGCAACCAGGGGCTGAAGATGCTCGACGTCCTCGAGCGGGCCGAGCTCGTCTCGCTCCTCAAGACGGAGAAGGACAAGCTCAAGCGGATGTCCTCGCCCGAGAAGATATATTGCGACAACGCCAATCTGATGCGCGCGCTTGTCCCGCGCGCGGACGTAGGCACGCTGCGCGAGACGTTCTTCGTGAATCAGCTGCGCGCAGCGGGGCATACGGTGTCCAGCCCGGCAAAGGGCGATTTCCTCGTGGACGGAGAATGGCTATTCGAGGTCGGCGGCAGGGGAAAGACTTTTGACCAGATAAAGGACAAGCCTAAAAGCTATGTCGCATACGACGATGTGGAGGTCGGCTCGGGTAACAAGATCCCGCTTTGGCTATTTGGATTACTCTACTGATTCGTACGTATTTGTTCGCGACTACGTCGCTCACTGACGGCGAAGGTCGTAGACCTGAGCAAATCCGTGTGTCATAACCTTCCCAAGGCTCCGCGGCCGCGGCATCGTGGAATCGCGGAATCGTTGCCAGATTCGGTGGAATTTGATAATATACGCATCGTGTCGAAAGACGCATGCTCAAAAACCAACTGTAGTCACCACATGAACAGAGTCAAGAGATTCGTGTATGGGGTCGTTTTTGCCGCGGTCGCGCTTGGTGCGACAAGTGTGGCAAACGCCGACAATGTCTGGACCTACTACGCCGCCGGCGCTGACGGCAATCCGACGGACGCCGCCTGCGTTGTCCACGGCGAGTGGATCATCAAGACCAATGCCTCTGGCACGAACCCCGCAAATGGAGCACTTTGGCTTGACCTGATCGTTTCCGCACCGGCGGACGGCATTCTCGACTTGCGCGACGTCGTTCTCGTCGGGACTAACGGCAAAACCGTGCTCGACAATGTCCCTGTGACGAGTATGAGTTTTCCCAGCAACAATAGCAAGGGCTGGGATTCCGCCAATATTGTTGAAGTCTATGCGAACAACCTTGCCGGCTACGGTGAACCGTTCGGACGCAGCGGCGCGGCCAACACCCGTCTCATGCATCTTGCGAGCACAACGATGACGGCAATCACCGGCCGCTACTGCAACCTCACGAACCTCGTCTTGAACATGCCGAATGCGACGGCCTGGAGTCCTGGCGGTTTCCACAACTGCTCGCTCACGAATGACATTGCCGAAATCGTCCCGCCGTGGTTGCAGACAATCGGGAACAACATGAGCTCCCTTGGCGCCGGCGTGACGGGGACGCTTGTTCTCACGAACCTGTATGACTGCGGGAGCCAGGGGGTGTTCCCGGCTGGCGTTTCCGCAGGATACTTCGTGTTCAATGGAACCGACCTTAAGACGCAGCCTTTCCGAAACGCGACTGGGCTGAGAGACTTCGAGCTTGTCGCGCCCGTCTGCACCAACTTCTACCTCGGCTACAACAGCAGCAACGTAACCAACATAGTTCTCGACGCGCCGCTCGTCATATCTACGCACAACAAGACGCAGCTGCCGCTGGTTCCGGCGGCGAAGTCGTCCGTCTGGTTCAAGAACGCCGCGCTCGGCATTGACGTGGTGCGGGCGATGGTTTCGGGCGTGACGGCCGTCGCCGCGAGCAAGAACCAGGACAAGAACTGC
>Ga0256405_10011089_pt1 | contig 11633 bp, 8 predicted proteins | sample RumenRJG_02DNA_FD_189096 | JGI IMG/M metagenome (GOLD analysis project Ga0256405, IMG submission 189096) | Bovine rumen microbial communities from Lethbridge, Alberta, Canada - RJG_02 | ecosystem: Host-associated > Mammals > Digestive system > Stomach > Rumen | place: Canada: Alberta | collected...
CAGATTATAAATTAATAATTATAAATTAATGGGTGAAGTTGGGATGGGAATTTTTGAAGTTAAGAAGTTATGAAGTTAAAGGAGTTAAGACGAATGATAATAATATTTTAAGTTAATGGGTGGTATTAGGGTGGGGATTTTTGAAGTTAAGAAGTTATGAAGTTAAAGGAGTTAAGACGAATGAAAATTAAATTATAAGTTAATGGGTGGTATTAGGGTGGGGATTTTTGAAGTTAAGAAGTTATGAAGTTAAAGGAGTTAAGACGAATGAAAATTATATTTTAAGTTAATGGGTGGTATTAGGTTGGGATTTTTGGAGTTAAGAAGTTATGAAGTTAAAGAAGTTAAGACGAATGATAATAATATTATAAGTTAATGGGTGGTATTAGGGTGGTATTTAAGAAACTTACAAATTATGAAAAAAAAAGATACATTTATGAGAACACGGGATACAGCTTTTTTCATAAATTTGCAATGTGTAACTAATAACAACTAAATATTATGAAGAAAATAGCATTGTCATTATTGATGGGAATCAGTGTAGCATGTGCTACAGCACAGCCGGCAGGCGGTTTCGGCGGATTCCAGGTACAGAAATTCAATTTGGAGACATCTCAGGAGTGGAAAGACGTTAACTATGCAGGTGACGACCAGGCATACCACACTTGTGACATCTATCTGCCTAAGAAGAAAGCGAAGTCTTATCCTGTAGTGATTCATATCTACGGAAGTGCATGGTTTAGCAACAACAGCAAGGGTGCTGCCGACTTAGGTACAATCGTGAAGACATTGCTCGAAAACGGCTATGCTGTGGTTTGCCCTAACCACCGTTCAAGCATGGATGCCAAATGGCCTGCGCAGATTCACGACATCAGAGCCGTGGTGAGATTCGTGCGTGGCGAAGCGAAGAAATATAAGTTCGATACTTCATTTATTGCAACCAGCGGATTCTCTTCTGGAGGTCATCTTGCTTCAATTACCGCTACTACCAGTGGCACTAAGCAGACAAAGGTCGGCTCTGTGGAGATAGACCTTGAGGGTGCGTTGGGAAATTACACTGGTGAGAGCAGTGCGGTTAACGCTGCCTGTGACTGGTCGGGACCGATAGATCTGACTGCGATGGATTGCGGTGACCACATGCAGATGGGTGATAATAGCCCTGAGGATGTGCTTCTTAACTCCAAGTTGGCTACAGAACCGGATAAATATCTTAGCCTCAGTGCAACAACTTATGTAGATAAGAACGACCCTCCAGTAATCATTTTCCACGGTGAAAAGGATAATGTGGTTCCTTGCTGTCAAGGTAAGAAATTCTTCGAGGTGCTGAAAGGTGCGGGTGTAAAGACAGAAGCCACTTTCGTTCCTGAAGGCGGTCACGGCATGGGAATGTACAGTGAAGAGAATCTTCTGGAGATGGTTCGTTTCCTTAATGCAGTTCGCGAGAAAAAATAATCATTATTCCGGTCGCAGCTGTTTGCGATATTCTTTTGGTGTGATTCCAGTGGCTTTGCGGAACATTCGTATGAAATAGTTCTGGTCACTGAATCCAAGTGTATAGGCTACTTCCTTCACTGCCTTGTCTGTGGTGAAGAGAAGTAGCTGTGCTTGTTCCACCTTCTTGCTATTTATGTATTGTATTGGAGAAACTCCGAACTCCCGTTTGAATATACGTATGAAATGTGGTTTGGTGACGTTGGCCACACTTGAGAGTTTGTCAACGTCGATGCTTTCTCCAATGTTTGAATGTATAAATTCTAATACCCGCTTCATACGTTCGTCGTGAGTCCATACCCGAGGGTGCGCATAGTGTATGAACTGCGACATAATCAGCAGCATGGCACTACGCAGTTCCATTTTCTCCCATAGTTCCATGTCACGGTATCGCTCCACGTAGTTCGAAGTCTGTGCTGATGTGTCGTAGCTCTTAGGGTCGCTCTGCGGCAGCTGTGCCTCGGGATGCTGCTCGCACATATATTCAAACATTTGTTCTATTACGTTTGTCCCATCAACTTCCGTAGGCAGTTCATACACTTCCTGCAGGTTCACCATGTTTTTGAATCCTTCATACATGTGGAGGTAATAGTGTTCGAACGAACCGTGACATTCGTATGAATGAATGGTGTATGCCGGTATGATGTACATGTGATTGGGACGCAGCACCACATCCTGTTTGGGCAGATGTAGCAGTGCATTTCCTTCTGTAACGTAGAATATACGGATGAACGGAGAACTGACGTCTTGCCAGTTCCAGTCTGCATTGTGGCGTGCACGACCCACGTTGAGCAGCATCAGGTTCATCGATTCTATAGGTATATTATGGAGCATATGGAATATCAAATGATAAATTATAAAATATAAGGCGCTGGCGTAATAACGTTGTAACGATATAACGTAATGACGACGTTGAAAGCGACTTAAGAACTCAAGAACTTAAGAACTCAAGAACTTAAAAGCTTTTGCAAAATTACAAAAAAAGGATTACAAGCTATATAAAATTGACAAAAAATAGCACAAAATTATTGCGTACTGCTTTTGTGATAATTTTGTGCTATTTTAGAATAATAATATGATATTTGAGAAACAGACACTTTTGTACTTTTGCAACATAAAAATCAAACATACATAACTAAATAGTTTAACTAATGAAAAAGATTTTCTTAATGCTTCTGACTGCTGCGTCATTGACTGTAAGTGCGCAGAACACAGATGTAGATGTTAAGACCGGTACATTCGGCAATGATTACGCTTCCTTGAGTTCTTGGGAATGTCCGGAATGGTTCAAGGATGCAAAATTCGGCATTTGGGCACACTGGGGTCCTCAGTGTCAGGCTGAGGCAGGTGACTGGTATGCCCGTTTTATGTACTATTCAGGTACAGGTGCTTACAACTGGCATGTAAGTCATTTCGGCAATCCAAGTAGTTTCGGATTAAAGGACCTTTGCAACGCTTGGAAGGCAGACCAATGGGATCCAAAGGCTCTTGTAAGTCTGTACAAGAGTGTTGGTGCCCGTTATTTCATGGCACTTGGCAATCACCACGACAACTTCGACAACTGGGATTCGCCTTATCAGGAATGGAACTCAGTGAATGTCGGTCCTAAGAAAGACCTTATTAAGGGTTGGAGCGAGGCTTGCAAGGAAGAAGGCCTTCCTCTCGGCGTTTCCATTCATGCTTCACACGCATGGACTTGGCTTGAGCCTTCGCAGAACTACGACGGCAACCTGACTAAGGCTGACGGAACAGGCAAGTGGTGGGAAGGACTCGACCCACAGGAACTCTATGCACAGAAACACACCCATTCCACAGGGTGGGAGAGCAGCGGAACCATTCACAGCCAGTGGGACTGGGGCAACGGTGCCAGCCTCCCTTCACAGGCATACAAGACAAAATTCCAGAATCGTGTCCTGCAGCTTGTCAACGACTACAATCCCGATATGCTTTATTTCGACGACACTGCAATGCCTTTCTACGGTTGCGACGAACAGGTTGGCAAGAACATCCTTCAGCACTACTACAACCACAGTGCAGCGCAGCATGAGGGCAAGGCAGAAGTAGTTGTTACAGGCAAGCAGCTTACCGCTGAGCAGAAAGGCTATATGATGTGGGACGTGGAGCGTGGTATTCCTGACCGTCCGCAGGATATCTACTGGCAGACATGTACATGTATCGGTGACTGGCACTACAATCAGAGCACATATAATAACAACGGTTATAAGAGCGGTGCTACAGTCGTCCGCATGCTTGTGGATGTAGTTTCCAAGAACGGAAACCTGCTTCTGAGCATACCTGTCAGGGGCAACGGTACTATTGACGACAAGGAACGCAAGGTGCTTGCCGACATCAAGGCGTGGATGGACATCAACAGCGAGAGTATCTACGGCACTCGTCTTTGGAAGACCTTTGGTGAAGGTCCTTTGGCAGAGGCAACAAATCCCATGAATGCGCAGGGATTCAACGAAGGTCAGGCATATTCGGCACAGGATGTACGCTACGTGGAGAAGAACGGTGTGGTATATGCGACAATAATGGCTTGGCCTGAAGCGGGAAACTTCACCTTCAAAGCATTCTCCATAGCAGAGCCGTCATACAGCGGTGAAGTGGACAAGGTGGAACTCCTTGGCGCAGGTGCGGTGGAATTCACCCATGGCGTGAATGGTCTCACGGTTGTAGTTCCTGGTAACAAGCCCAACAGCATAGCACCGGTGTTCAAGATCACTTTCAAGGAAGAAACACGTAGTGCATACGAACTTTTGCAGGATCTCGTCGGCGGCGTACAGACAGCTGCCGATGAGGCTGCACCTCAGGTACAGGCATACAATACAGGCAAGTACAGCCCGGCAAAGTATGAACAGCTGCTCACAGCAATTACCAATGCCAAAAACGTGGCTTCCAATGCCTCTGATGAAACTATTGCCGCTGCCCGTGAGTCCCTCATGATTGCCTATCGTTCCTTTCACAATGACGGACTTAACAAAGGAGGAACTTTCAGTGGTGTCATAGAGTCAAACCTCACAACTCAGTTTTTGATTGAGACATCAGGGTTCAGCCGTTCTGCCGGCAGTGGCAAGCGATTCGGCACGCCCAAAAACTGGGAAGTTGAGAATTTCAACATACCCAATGGCAACGACGGTACCAAGCATGGTCTTGACATATATTCAGGTAACGAAGCTTTGATGCTGGGAGTGTGGAACGATGCAGGCAACAACACATCGGGCAATCTTGGCAATGCCCGGATCTATCGCAAAATCACCCTCCCCAAGGGTCAGTACTACTTCGGAGCAGCTTACAACACCACATATAGTATCAGTGAGCAGGCTTATATGTTTGTAAGCAGGGAACTATGCAATACCGCAGATATTCCGGAGAAGAGCCTCGCTTACTATGGCATCAACAACTGCACAGGCGACTTGAAGATACAGGGTCTCTACTTCGCTCTTGAAGAGGAAACGGAAGTCTATATCGGATTTCAGGCAAATCTGCTCAACGGTTCGACAACGCAGGAGTTCAGGGCAGAACAAGTAGTTCTATATACTCCGAAAATCGTTGAGGACATGCACTCCGCTGACAATGGTTGGATGAAGATTGAAGTACTGCCTAACGATGTTAGTCAGTATTTTTTTGCCATTTACGAACACGGCACAGACAACGGTTTAGTGCTTGCAGCAGGTAATCAGCAGGGCAAGAGCTATAAAACAATGTGGTATCAGTCAGAAGTCTATCCAGAGGCAAACAAGGATGCCCTGTGGATGTTCGATGCCTTTGACAGCAACAATTATTCAGGAGCCCTGGCAACCGACATGAATTGGCTGGTGATTACCAGTGCAGGTGATCAGAATGCCTGCCTGCAGTCCTACGACAACACCACATACAATTACCGTACAGACAACAATGGAGAAGGCTGGGTAGATCGCGCATACATCACCCCTGCGTATCTGTCCGAAGGAGCATGGACTCTGAAGAACTACAAGGGAGGTGACTATCTTGGCCGTTGGGATTCCACTGATGAAATTGCGGGCAACACCAAGGATGCTGCAATCGGAAAGTACGATTTCTATTCCATCCTTCGTGGCAAGTATGTTACCTCACCGACCGCACCATCAGTCAGCAGATTACTGGTCTCCCCAACGGCATCTATCGTTTGTCGGTACGCACACATTCATCTGTGATACATGCCGGAGCCTTCCTCTTTGCCAATAGCGACCGTACCGACATGACTACAGTCTCGGGCAGTGGGGTAGTGAGCGTAACAACCGAGATTGAGGACGGAACCCTGAACTTTGGTGTGGAACTGAAGAACTATCAGAGCAATGACTGCAAGTTCGACCATTTCAGCCTTGAATGTCTTGGAGCAGCTGAAGACGTAACAGAAGTTGAAACACTCGCCCCCGACAATCACGGTAGCACTTATTACGATATCTTTGGGCGCAAACTCTCCGGCAAGCCCTCTCAGAAAGGAATCTACATAATGAATGGAAAGAAATATCTTTTCTGATTACTTCTTTTCTGATTATTTCATCACCTTCTTTGCTTTTCCGTTTGTGTTGCGGACGATGTTGATGCCCGGTTGGGGATGTAGGGATTTTATGCCTGCCAGGTTGTAGTAGGCTGTCGCGGTGCTCTCGTCGTTCCCGACGGCGTTGACATTCAGCACTTCCTCTTCGGTGCAGCTGAAGAGTCCGATGTTGGTGATGGTGATGGCGTCAGTGGTCTTCTCGCGGGTCATGGTCAGTCGGTATTCGCCCCATCCGTCTTCAATCTTGAAGGTAAAGACATGATCCTTGCCTACCCCCACTGTCTCGTTGAACACCACGGTGTGAGTGCCCGTGAGTTTTACGAGTTTTACGCTGAAAGTCGTTCCAGCTACACCGTCGGAGTGGAACACGAATTTGTAGCAGCCGTTGTCGAGCTGCAGTGAGCGATACACGTTGTTGTCGCTGTTGTCCGCTTTGTGTTGGTCTTTTCCGAAGAGCAGCAGGGTTTTGCTTGCGTTTACAGTCCATCCGTGCTGCTTGGGAGCATAGCCTTCTGTCTCTATGCGAGGCATCCATTTGATGGTGGCGTCGCAAGGAGTGTCGAGCGTATATTTCTTGAAGTGGTTCCACATGGTCTTGCTCGAACTGCCCTCTGGAGTATTGTCAGTCCATGGCGAGTGTCCCATGCCGTCCATTTCGTAGTACACATATTCAAAGCTGCCGTCTGTAGCCTCATAGATAGATTTATCGTACTTGCCGCTGACAGTAGTCTTCACAGGAACAGGATTTGCCCCGAGGCGTGCCACCATTTCGTCCACGATGACAGGCATGCAGGAGTATTTCACGAAATCGTCTGCCTTTCCGTGAATATGCAGGAAAGGCACAGGGCGCTCACCGGTGTGACGGAAATGGAATTCGTTGAGAGGAAATCCGCTGATGGATGCGAAGGCGGCAAACACATCGCTGCAAGTATTGGTGAGGGCATAGGTCATCATACCTCCGTTGGAGAATCCGCATGCATAGATGCGGTTGCGGTCAATGGTGTAGCTCTTTGCCACATCCTCGATTACGGCTTTGATGAATTCCACGTCTTCGTTCATCTCTCCCGAAGCGTCCCAACCGTTGACACTTCCTCCGAACACAGGGAAGTAGATCAGTTTGCCCTGAGGGTAAACGATGATGCATCCTTCAGAATCAGCGATGTCAGTACCCATAGGACTTTTGTCGTTCATAGAGCCGCCTGCTCCGTGGAGCGAAACCACCAGAGGTGCATTAGCTTTCACGTTGTTAGGCACATACAGTTTGTACGAACGAGTTTCGCTGCCAATCTGTATGTTGACATTCTTTTCAACTTTAGCAGCCAGTGACTGCATTGCGCCCATTAGGGCAAGCATCAGGACAAGAGTAAATCTTTTCATATTTTGAGTTTTTGAGTTCTAAAGTTTTCACGGCAAAGGTATGAAATTTATTCTATATATATATGACAGTCAAGGTGTTTTTTATACGTGATGAGTGGTAAAAAACCTGCAACTCATCCTAAAGCACTTCCATTTGTCACAGAAACCTGCAGAATATCCCAGATATTTGCACGCATTAATTATTGCCCATACCTTTGCAGCGGAAACGAGAAGAACTCAAGAACTTAAAAACTCAAGAACTTAAAAACTTAAGAACTTAAAAACTCAAGAACTTAAAAACTTATATAGAAATGATGAACAAAAGATTTTTTGCAGTATTAGCTGCAGTAATGATTTCAATGATGGTTTTTGCAAAGTCACATGATTTGAGCGGAAAGGTAATAGACGCAAACGGCGAACCTCTTCCTTATGTAAATGTAGTGCTTTTCTCTCTGCCTGATACTACTTTCATTCAGGGAGCAGTGACCGATGAACAGGGTTTGTTCCATATAGTAACAGATAAGAATGAAGGAATCCTCCGACTTACAAGCATTGGTTATGAAACTATCTACCTGCCTGTCAAGACTACAACCGGAATCTCCATTCAGATGAATGAGGATGCACGTCTGCTTGGCGAAGTCGTAGTAAAAAGTTCTCTCCCCAGAACTCAAGTCAAGGGCGACGCTATGCGTACAACCGTAGATGGCACCATCCTTGAAAAGGCAGGAACAGCATCCGATGCATTGTCGAAGATACCGTTCCTCGAGGCAGAACGCGACGGAGAAGTGAAAGTGCTCGGTCGTGGCGATGCAGAAATCTACATCAATGGCCGACGTGTGCTCGACGTGAAGGAACTCTCTCGTCTGCGTTCCGACCAGATTCAGTATGTCGATGTTGTTCAGAATCCTGGCGCACGCTATGCGGCTTCAACCAAAGCCGTTGTTCGCATCCAGCTCAAGAAGGCTCAGGGCGAGGGTGTCAGTTTCCAGGACTATGCTTCCGACATTTATCAGTATGGCAATACATTCCACAATGACTTCTCGGTTAACTATCGCACAGGCGGACTTGACCTCACTGCTTCTATGTGGGCTGGACGCTACGGACATTCCAAGTCTCTACAGGAAAACAACATTGTTTATTATGTGGGTCCGGACCGCTATGAAGGACGTAGCACACAAGACTCCAAGTTTGTATGGAAAGGCTGGTCTCCTCAGTTGCAGGTAAACTACATGGTTGACGAGAATCACAGCTTCGGTGCGTTCTATAAGTACGACCGCCACCCCAGTACCAACTGGCACAGCAAGTTCCTGACCGACAACTATGAGAATGATGAATTTACCGAACATTCAGAGAGCAATATCTGGCAGGATGAGCAATTCCGTAAGCACATCTTCAATGCCTACTACAACGGCAAATTTGGAGATTTGAGCATTGACTTCAATGTTGACGGACTCTTCGACGAAACCAAGACCCCGGGAAATACATATGAGCAGACCACATCTCAGGATGCAACCGTAAGTCCGTCGAATCGTTCCATTGAGAGTGAGACAAACAGCAGCAATAACTTCTGGGCATCGAAACTCATCGTCAGCTATCCCGTTTGGAAAGGTAATCTCTCTGTGGGAGGCGAGTATTCCTACAACCACCGCACAGACGCCTATACCTTTACGGCAACAGAGGCTGTGCCTGTGAAGACCACCGACACGGAGATCAATGAGAAGTCTGCAGCTGCATTCGCTGAATACGGCAGAGCGTTCGGACGCGTCTATGCACAGTTGGGACTCCGTTACGAGCACCTCACCAACGATTATTTCAATTTCGGTCAGCGTCAGGATGAGTCATGCCGCGACTACGGTGACTTCTTCCCTACAGCCGTAATCTCAGCACCAGTTGGTCAGGTACAGATGTCGCTCTCTTACCGTTGCGATATCAGTCGCCCGAACTACAGCAACCTCACCAGCAGTGCAGTGTACATCAACAGATATACTTACCAGAGTGGTAATCCTTATCTGAAACCGACCTATACCCATAGCCTAGTGTTCAATGCTGCATACAAGTGGACAAACCTCTCTGTAAACTTCTCACGTGCAAAAGATTCTGAAACAATGTCTACCGAGCCATATCCTGGTTCAGAAGACCCACTCGTAAGCCTTGTGCGCCCGATAAATAGCAAGGAACAGTACAACCAATGCAGTATCAATGCTGTTGCACGTCCTGTAATCGGCTGCTGGCATCCGTCTTGGAGCGTGTTTACAGTGTTCCAGAACTATAAGACTCCAACAGCAAAAGGAACAACCCTCACGCTCAACCGTCCTATAGTGTCGCTGACATGGAAGAACGACATTGAACTGCCACACTCGTTCCGTTTGAACGCATCAATGAGCTGGATGTCACGCGGCGACTACGACAACTTCCGTATTACTAAGTCCCGTTTCAACACTTCTCTTGGAGTGCAGCGTGACTTCAATCTCCGCAGCCTTGGTTCACTCACCATTGATGCCCGTTGCTACGACATCTTCAATAGCAACGAGTCGGAGTCAACAATCTTCGGAATGCGCGAAATCACAGCTTATAATCCTGCACGCCGCACCTTCTCGTTAGACCTTACCTGGAAGTTCAACGAAGCTCGCAGCAAATACCGTGGTTCCGGCGCCGGAGAAAAACAGAAGGCACGTATGTAATAATGACTATTTCTTAAAACGCTGAACTTCTTCAATCAACCGCTCCATGTTGTCCTGCATCGCCTTGGGATAAATCAAGGCAAGTACGGCAGCATGGGGCACTTCGTCTTCTACAATGACTCGTTTGAGGTAGAAGATACGTCCGTCAGCAATATATCCTGAGAAAATGCCCTTCTTTTCTGCAGAATACGTCACTTCACGAATCTCCGTCTCCGGTGCTATCCTGCAACCTGCAACAGGGAAGTTCTCAGTAAATGTAGCCCAGTTTCCTGCAAAGAAATAGCTCAGTTGTGCAGACCTCCATGTATAACACTCGAACGTAGTTGGAACTTCCCCGTCGAATGTTTCTGACTTCACCATGAAATCAGGATATTTAAATCCATAACCACTGTCCAGCCAATCAGCATCCCTGAGAATGGATGCAAAAGTAACTTTGTCTGTACCGCCTTTCAGATTCTCTCCTTTGTCATTTATATCGGCTTCATTCTCATCGACAAAGAGTTCCTCACCTTCGTCAAAGTCGCTGTCATCATTTTCTTCTACAACTACATTGTTGCCACCATCCTTTTGCTCTCCCTGTTTTGAGTTGCAAGAAACCAAGAATAAAGTGCATACCATGCACAATTGATAAAAAATAGTTCTCATCTTATTATTAGTTTTTAAGTCTCATCAATCCTGTAAGGAATAAGTAATAGTTCTCTGTTCCTTTGACTTTGCAAATATATATATAAAATCCATAAATTCCCGTCACCTTTTCTTATTTAGAATCATTATAAATTAGCAAAAAGGTGATTTTTAACATAAATAGACCCTCTCTAACTCCCCCAAGGGGGAGGATAAAGCCATCCGGATGGTAATTCTTCACTCTTCATTCTTCATTCTTCATTTAAAACGGGGGGTAGGCTATTTTGTTTGTTTCTTGCCAACTTTGGTTACAACTTGCGAGCCAAAACTCGCAAACCCTTATCAAACTGTCAAGAACTTAAAAACTCAAAAACTTAAAAACTTAAGAACTTAAAAAACTCCGCTTAACTTCCGTTTCAAAAAAACTTAACTTTGACATTTTGCAAAGTTAACTTCCGTCGGAAAAAGAGTTCGCCAGAGTTTCAACTCCGGCGAACTTACATTTTGTCAAAATGACAAAAAAAGAAAGGATGCATATCCGCTGTCCGAATATGCATCCTTTCCCTGCTAATGCAAAGATACAACATTTTTCCTCGAAATGCAAATGTTAAAATCCGAATTAACATTTATCGGCAAAATGTAATCGTCTGATTTTCTGTTAAATGACAATTGTTAAAATCGAGTTGTAATAAGAAGCCTTCAGATTCAAGGTAATTATTCTCTTGAAATATCGATATGAAATATAGAGCATATTTCTAAATATATATGAGTGCCTCTTTGAGGCAGTTATCGACGATACCTATTGACTTTATTAACAAACATTGCTCGATTGTATTAACCTTAATTCCGCAACACTATAATTTAACTTTATTTATAAGTTCCTGAGCAACAAAAAGTTGCCCAGGATTTTGCCATGTCAGAATTTTCACTTATCTTAGTGTTGCAAAAAGAAAACAAGC
>Ga0256405_10011090_pt1 | contig 11633 bp, 14 predicted proteins | sample RumenRJG_02DNA_FD_189096 | JGI IMG/M metagenome (GOLD analysis project Ga0256405, IMG submission 189096) | Bovine rumen microbial communities from Lethbridge, Alberta, Canada - RJG_02 | ecosystem: Host-associated > Mammals > Digestive system > Stomach > Rumen | place: Canada: Alberta...
TACGCCGATATGACCCCCGAGGAGTTAAAAAACTTTGCGCCGAAAGTTGTATTCGTTGATGATAAAAATAAGGCAGTACGTATTGCAAGCTACGAAAAACACGGCGAGCTGAGCGGATGCCTCATCCCTTGATCGTGTTAATACGAGTACTAAAATACTAAATATGTTACAGACCGCAGGATGAACTATCTGAGTAGAGTTTATTCTGCGGTTGTTTTTTAAGCTTATGTATTTATATACAAAAAAGGTAATACAAGCACGGGAGTATGCACCGCTAGTATTTTCACAGTATGTTAAAGTGCGGTGTAACTCGGAAAACACTATCAACATCTTATAATGCTTATTTATGCAAAATCTATAAATTCAAGAGATTCTTTTTAGTCCTTTTCTGAAAATCAACATTGCTATTTTTTGGATTATATGTTATACTGATAAGGTATAAATCTATTTATGGGACTGGTCAATAAAATGAAACTTGAATATGCCAACCGCATACTTAAAAATGAATATTATCAGGATCAGCTTCACAAGCTGTATGAGCTTGAAAAAGACAGGATCTTCTGTCGTCATGATATGGAGCATTTTCTAAATGTTGCACGGATAGCGATGATACTTTGCGGACAGAAAAAAATTGAGCTCTCCGCTGATACCATCTATTCGGCCGCACTTCTTCACGATATAGGCAGAGTGCAGGAGTATACTGAGGGCATCGACCATGATGTTGCAAGTCAGGTGACAGCTGAGGAGATACTTGATAGTATAGAATGTCCGCGGAAAATGCGCGAGAAGATCATCAGTCTCATTGCAGCACACCGTAAAAACGAATTGGATCTCGACACACCTGAAGCTATATTCTATAAGGCTGATAAGTTGTCGCGGAATTGCTTTGAATGTGAAGCAAGGGCGCAGTGCAAATGGAAGAAAGAAAAAATGAATTTAGAAATAGAGGTATAATAATGAAAATTGGCAGCAGAGAATTTGATACGGCAAACGAATGCTATATTATGGGCATTCTAAATGTGACACCTGATTCGTTCTCGGACGGAGGTAAATTCAATAACATAGACAGTGCCCTTTCTCATGCAGAGGCAATGATATCAGAGGGTGCTGATATTATTGACGTTGGCGGAGAATCCACAAGACCGGGATTTGTGCGTATCAGCGATGAGGAAGAGATAAGCAGGATCGTACCGGTGATCGAAGCATTAAAGTCGCGATTTGATGTTCCTGTATCGATCGATACATATAAATACAAAGTCGCATCTGCTGCCGCTGAAGCAGGAGCAGATCTTATAAATGATATTTACGGGCTTAAATACGACGCTGGCGAAATGGCGGATCTTATAGCAAAAACTGGTCTTCCGTGCTGTCTTATGCACAACAGGAATGATATGGACTATGACAGCTTTATGGATGATCTTATAAGCGATATGCGTGGATCTGTTGATATCGCTAAGAAAGCAGGAATCACCGATGATTCCATAATTCTTGACCCGGGTGTTGGATTTGCAAAGTCTTTGGAAAATAATCTTGAAGCTATAGATCGCCTGGATATTCTTAAAAATGAACTGGGATATCCCGTGTTGCTCGGAACATCCAGAAAATCAGTTATAGGGCTTACACTTGATCTTCCAAGCGATCAGCGTGTTGAGGGAACTTTAGCGACAACTGTCGTAGGAGTTATGCGCGGTGCCGCATTTGTTCGTGTTCATGACGTCAGGGAGAATTTCAGAGCAGTTAAAATGACACAGGCGATAATGAGAGGTTACAAGCGTGGATAAGATATGTATTGAGGAACTGAGAATATTTGCACATCACGGAGTTTTTGAGCATGAAAATATAAATGGTCAGAATTTCTATATCAATGCTGAACTGTATGTGGATACTGAAAATGCGGGAATAAATGATGACCTTGACCGTTCCGTGGATTATAGTAAAGTGTGTAAACTGCTTGAAAAAGTGATGACGGAGAATACGTTCAAACTGATAGAAACTGCCGCGCAGAAAGCTGCTGAAGCTATTCTATTGGAATATCCCCTTGTCCGTGCTGTAGATATGGAAGTGCGCAAGCCCGAAGCTTCCATAGAAATGGATTTCAACTCCGTATCAGTAAAGATAAACAGGGGTTGGCATAGAGTTTTGCTCTCTCTTGGTTCAAATATGGGTGACAGCAGGGGATACCTGGAAAAAGCATTTGAAAAACTGCGCGAAAGCCATTATATACGCAATTTGAAATGCTCGGATCTTATTATTACAAAACCATACGGTTATACAGAACAGGATGATTTTGTTAATGGTGCAGTTATATGTGAGACAATGCTCAGCCCTCATGGGCTACTTGAATTCACCCAATCATTAGAAAATGCTGCTGACCGCCGGCGAGAGATACACTGGGGTCCGCGTACGCTTGATGTTGATATAGTGTTCTATGATGATGAGGTGCTTTCACATCCTGATCTAATAATTCCGCATCCAGATATGCACAACCGTGAATTCGTACTTGTTCCTGCTAATGAGATAACTCCATACTACCGTCATCCTATCTTTGGCAAGACAGTATCTCAGCTTCTTGACGAGCTGAAAAAGCAATGATATGCATTATCGCGGCTGTAGCCGCTAACGGTGTCATCGGCTCAAAGGGCGGTATCCCTTGGGATATACCTGAAGACAGACAATATTTCAGGAAAATCACTGAAGGCGGTGCGGTAATAATGGGCAGACGTACCTATGAGAGTATCGGAAGACCGCTGACTAATAGATACAATATTGTGGTTTCAGCAAGTGCCGACTATACAGGCAAGTTGCTAATGACAGTCCCGAACCTTGATGATGCTTTTAAAAAAGCAAAAAGGTACATCCGTCATAAAGGGGAAGGTGATATATTCCTGTGCGGAGGAGCAGAGATATATCGTCAAGGGCTTAGATATGCGGATAAATTGTATCTGACCGAGCTTTATGATGAATATGAAGGCGATGTATATTTTCCGGAGTTCAGCCGTAATGAATTCAAATGTGTGAGCTGTGATGAACGTCTAGAACTAGGACTTAGATTTTGTGTTTATGAACGTTTAAATAATAATTACACAGAGGTTTATTGAACTGAACCATTATGTAAAATTAATCCATATTAAATATAGTTTATTTAAACGTCTCTTTCGAGAGGCGTTTTTTCTATATCTGAAAAGTTACCATGTTGTTTAGATATCGAAAAGCAATTTTTGATGCATAACAATATAGTATAAAGAAACAACGATTGTACAAAAATGCCGAAATAATGCATAATACCAACGATCGAATTGACTTTTTTGCCAAAAGAATATAATAGCGCAATATTTTACTTTACTTTTAAATAAAAAAATGTTATTATTAATATACAAACAAATAATTTATAAATACTAAAATATCAATATCTATTCTGACGCTTAGGTTCATTTCTGGATTAATTAACATCAAATTGATGATGCGTTTAATTCATTCAAAGTATACTCATTCTAACTCGATTAAATAATTGCCACGCTAATTTAATTATTATTATTAATGAACTGGAGACTAATAAATGTTTCAAAAAGTCTTTTTATTTAATGGTATTGGATCAAGCTATGAGAAACTTCTGGCTAAGCTTCCGCCTGAACTAAATGATAAATATTCATATTATTACGAAATTGCCTGCGCAAGACTGGGTTTGAACAAGGATATCGAAAAAAATCTGGGCTATGACTCAAAAATCGCTCAGTGGCTTGTTCCGTTTATTTGCGACAGAGTGATCTATGAGCACTTCATCGGCAAAGGAATTACTCCTGATATTGGAATGGGATACAGTTCCGGCATAGTAAGTGCAAGCGCCTGCTTCAATGCGATACCTCATGAAGCTGCATGGGATATTGTAAAATCTCACCGATCTATGCTGATTGCGCTGGATGAGGCTCATGAGGAACTTGATACAGGAATAATCGTAGGATTTTCCTATGATGACCTTTCAGAACTGCTGAACAAAGAGTTCTCACCGGATGATCTGATTATAGGAAGCGGCAACTCTGCGTTCCACGCTATGATAAGCGGTAAAGCAAGAGCAGTTGAAAAGGCTGTGGAACTCTGCATAAAAGAGGGTGCGCTGAAAGCTTTCCGTCTGAATACGGGAACAGCTTTCCATCATTCCATAATGAAGAAATATTCGCTGGAATACATTACTTACTGTGATGATCTGAAATACAATGCTCCTGAGTACCCGATGATGTCTGTTTTCGATTTCTCTGTTCTCACTACAGCAGAACAGGTTGCCCGTGAAAATCAACTTAATGTGTATACTCAGATGCGCTGGGATCTCGCTCTGAAAGAACTGGAACAGCTTGGAGCAACAGAGTTTTTTGACATAAGCACCAACGGTTCACTCAGTAAACTATCAAGGGTGGGCAGAAAGTGTAAAATCTACACTTTTGATGACATATTTTCTTAGGTGAAACCTGGTTCGCTTGTAATTATAATCAGGTGTGTTAAAATTTTATCAATAGGACATTGCAATAATACTCGGTGAGCATAAGCTGCCGGGTGTGGCTTTCAGTTTTCAGCAGAAAGCTTTGAAAGCTGAAAGCTGTATCCAACAGCTAATACATAGTTTTGGAGGTAAACATAATGAGAGAAATTACAAACGAGATCAAAGCTGAGATCAAGGACATGATATTTGATTATTATGCTGAGGAATGCGAAGTTGACAAGGCTTCGATCAATGATAATACCAATCTTCAGGACGATTTGGAGAGCGATTCGCTGATGCTTGTCGAACTTATCGAAATGACAGCGGATAAGTTCGACCTGGACATCAAGTTACAGAGCATCGGAAAATATATGCTGAAAACACCTATGAATACCATGAGCGACGTTATCGATATGTTCTGCAAGGTATACCAGTTCGGTAACGATATCGTTGAGCAGTAAGAGGATAAACGGTGAATTCAGTTTTATCAGAGATTCATTCCGAAGGCAGCATTGCAGTACTTACCATTGAAAATGGCGCGAAAAATCTTATATCCGAGCCTGAATTCATCGAGCGTGAGATACTTCTTGAATGGCTGGAGGAAAATCCGCAGACTAAGGCGCTTGTCATCACAGGAAAGGGCAGACATTTTTCCCACGGTGCTGATGTTTCGCTTTTTGATGCGGATAATGTTAGAAATATTTCCGAAAAACTTAAAAAGGGCAGGAAACTGCTGAACACCATCGAGCGCCTGCCGATAGTAACTGTGGCTGCTGTTAATGGTGGCTGCTTCGGCGGCGGACTTGAAATTGCCATGAGTTGCAGGTTCCGTATCGCATCAGCTAAAGCACGACTTGGACTTACCGAGGTCATGCATGGAGTAGTTCCCGGTATGGGAGGAATTGAGCGGCTTTCACGGATAATAGGGGCGGAAAAGGCTTTGCAAATGATACTCCAAGGGGAAATGCTCTCTGCCGATAAGGCACTCTCTATCGGACTTGTCACAAAAGTTACCGAGGAAAAGGACGCACTTCCCGAGGCGATGAGATTTGCTGAGGACATAGTCTCGTCTGTGAGCGTAACCCAGATAAATGCCGTGGTAAATACCATGAACCGATCTTTTGACGGTGAACCTGACCCTTCGTTCGGAGCATTTGAAGCGGCGCTGGAGGAGGCATTCAGAAAATGAGAAAATGTGTGTACGACCTGATAGTCAGGGGCTATGAGCTTGACTCTTTCGGTCATGTTAACAATGCCGTATACTTGCAGTACGCAGAAGCCGCACTCTGGAACTTTTTCAGAATAAACAAACTCATGGAGTATACTCTTGACAGGGGGATATTCCCTGTGGTTATGGAGAGTTCACAGAGGTATATCCACGAACTGAAGCTGCTGGACGAGGTTCGTATCGAGTCCGAGTTCACAGCTAAGGGCGGAATGATGATCTGCAAACACAAAATAATTAACAACGCTACGGGCGTTTTATCATGCAAAATAAAAAGTATAATAGTTTTCGTAAATAATGAGCGAGTGATCCACAATATCCCAGATGAGGTCAACGAGATATTAGGGTGTGATACAGATGAATATCTTAATAAATGAATTATATACAGAAATTTGCAAAGTTGATATGCTCTCAGATATTATCTGTGCAGAACTAGGTGACCCGTGCCTGCTAATTGTCCACGATAATGGCATTATGCAGACAGGGGACGAAGCAAAGGTGCGCAGTTTCTTTGCTGATCTGATGTATATCACAGCGCTTGCTTCTGACAGTCCTGATGCAGATATCGCAGAGTACTTCGACATAGTTATTCCTGCTGATAATGCTGATAAATACGCAGAAAATCTGTTCAAGGACAAGACTGCATTTCAGATCAGGGAGATCACAAACTGTTTCGTTACAGCAAGGAACGGCAGTACAAATGATGTTCTTGATGCTGAATCAAGGTCATTTTATCGGCTTATCGCATTGATCGCAGGAGGTGAGCTTGATGAGTGATATCCTGCTTAATAATGAAAACGGAATACTCACCGTTGTGATGGATGCACCGAAAAATAACCTTATGACGACTCAGTTTCACGAGGATTATGAGTCTGTCATGGAAAAAGTACAAGTTATAGCAGAGCGTGAAAGTGTCAGAGGTATGATAATACGCGGATGCGGAAGAAATTTCTGTGTCGGTGCAGATGTTGACGCACTTAAGAAGCGTACTGCTAATGAGTTATACGACGATTCTACTGGGAAACTTCCCGAAAGCCACATCGCTCAGAAGCGTCACTTCACATTTCTGCGTGACCTGCCGTTTCCCGTGGTAAGTGTAGTTACGGGCTTTTGTATCGGATCAGGCAGCGAGATCGCACTGAACTGTCACTACAGGATAGTTGAGAAAGGTGCAAGGATAGGTCAGCCTGAGTCAACTTTCGGCATACTTCCCGGACTTGGAGGAATTGCCAGGACTATCGAGCTTTGCGGTATGAAGAATGCCTATGAGCTTGTTATGACAGGCAGACTATTTCCCTCTGAAGAGGCTTGTGAGATTGGCTGGGGAGATATTCTCACAGAAAAAAAGCGTGGTCTTGTCAAGGCGTATTCGCTGATAGATTTTATCTCGGAGAAATGCGGTGATTTTTCACCTGCGAATTACCGTAGATATATAGAACTATATAAGAACAGGGGAGACTGATATGAAAATCGGAATTGCAGGGTACGGAAAAATGGGAAAGGACATTTTTTCCTTCCTTTTTGATAACCTGAATAATGCTGAATTTACAGTACTTGTCCGCTCCTGCCCGGAAGAACATACCACTGCTGTGATGAAGACTCTTGACAAGCAGCTACGACGAAAAAAGCTGACAGACGAAGAATACGAAGCTAAGAAAGCAGCGTTTAAATTCACTTTTGATACCGCTGAACTAGATGGCTGTGATGCTGTGATCGAGACTATTTCTGAAAACCTTGAGGCTAAGAACTCTCTTTTCAGAAATATTGCGGATAAAGTATCAGATAATTGCCTTCTTTTGACGAACACTTCCTCTTTGAATATAAAACAGGTGTTCGATGGTGTTTCAAACCCTCAGCGTTGTTTGGGTATGCACTTTTTCTACCCAGTCAAGCTGACAGAATTTGTTGAACTTAACCTCATGGATAATACTTCCGGAGAAGCGCTTCGTCTGGCTGAAAACCTTGTGAAAGAATTCGGACGCAAGAGTATCTGCTTTTACGGGGTTTATCATGTGTATCTTAACCAGATTCTTTCTGCAATGATTTCGCACGGAATATACCTTTGTGAGTATTTTCACACTTCCGTTCCTGCACTGTCAGCTTCTTTGGAAAAGATGTACTCTGTTGTAGGTGTATTTGATATTATCGACAGTATCGGGCTTGGACTTATGGCCGATAATCAGTCAAATTTCAGCCTGAAACGCAATAAGCAGCTTCTTGGATATGGCTGTGAGAGGATGAACCAATGGCGAAGTCAGGGATGCGCGGATAGTCCCCATAGTTTCCTTGATTTTATCAGCAGTCAGGAACAGGGTGATACTGAAAACTGCGATGATGCACCGATTTATATGGCTGCATTTATCCTTGCTGAAACTTCTTTCGCACTTGAAGAAGTGGGTATCAAACCTGATGTTTTGCTCGAAGCCGTAAGCTGCACTCTGGGCACGGTCGATACTCTGCCTGAAATGTACAGAAAATACGGTGCTGAAAGACTTAAATCTGCACTTGATAAACTCTATGAAAAATCAGGTTTTGCATCTTACAGATATGATCCTGATCTATTGGAAAAATACTATTCGTGATCCCGAAGGGGAGACCAGCAAAAGAGGTATAGTGGAATGAAAAAAGTAGTTATAACAGGTCTTGGCGCAGTAACAGCACTGGGAAACAATGTTGCGGATTACTGGAATTCGCTGATCGAAGGAAAAAGCGGTATGCGGACTATCACTCGTGTATCTGCTGAAAATCATGATACTACAGTTGCAGCAGAGGTTGATGACTCTTTTGAGGAGGTCGTTTCAAAGTACTGGAAAAAACGTATGCTCAGCGCAACTACCAAAGCCGTAAGAATTGGACTTGTATCTGCAGAAGAAGCTATCGAGGACAGCGGCGCTGATTTTGCTTCACTTGACCGTTCTCGTATAGGTATTATCTACGGTCTTGCTGATAACTCCTATGAGGGCGCGGAGAAGGAAAACAAGTCTAACATAACGCTGAAAAGTATGCCGAGCGAGCTGCCTGCTATGATAGCGATCAAGCACAATATCACCGGACCATCTTTTAATATGAGTACTGCCTGCGCTTCATCAGGATATGCACTGGCTCTGGGAAAGCATCTTATCCAGTCAGGTCTATGCGATATGATAATAGTTGGCGGACTTTCCTATGTGATGAATGACGCAGTGCTTTACGGATTCAACCAGCTTCTTGCAATGTCAGCAAACCCCGACCCGAACAAGGCGTGCAGACCTTTCACAAAAAATCGTGACGGCTTCATCATGGGCGAAGGCGGCGGAACAATGATCCTGGAATCTGAGAAGCACGCAATATCCAGAAAAGCTAAAGTATACTGTGAACTTGCAGGTGCTTCCATAAGCTGTGAGGCGAACAGCCTTACAGCACCGCAGGCAGATGGTGTGGGTATGTCATACTCCATGAGATGTGCACTTGAAGATGCAGGCATCACTCCTGAGAAAGTAGATTACATCAATGCCCACGGAACTTCCACCACCCTCAATGATCTATATGAAACTATGGCGATAAAACAGGTTTTCGGAGATAAAGCCTATGATATCCCTGTTTCTTCCATAAAGGCTGCTATCGGTCACACGCTATCCGCCTGCGGTGTACTTGAGGGTATCGCCTGCGTAAAGGCTATCGAAACAGGCGTACTTCCGCCTACAGTCCATTTTGATGAACCCGATCCGCAGCTTGACCTGAACTATATACCCAATACCGCACAGAAAAAGGATATCAACGTTGCCGTATCAAATTCATTTGGCTTCGGCGGTCATGATGCGACACTCGTTTTCAGAAAATACAACTGAGAGAGGACAGTATACAATGCCTATCGCACAGATGAAAACCAACTTAAAAATGAACGATGTTTCTAAAAAGGAATTTCTGGATGATATTGCAGGGGAAATGGCAAAACTTCTGAAAAAGCCTATCCCTGCTGTAATGGTCATGCTGGACAACTGTTTTATGGATATGAACAGATCCGAGGATACCGTATTTTTTTCGGAATTCCGCTACGTTATGCCACAGGAATTTGACGGCGATAAGAGTGGATTTATGAAACAGTTTGCGGATACTATGCTGGCAGTTATCCAAAAACACACAAAAGTTGATCCCTACCGCATATATATGCAGTTTACTGAAATGGACAGACAGAGCGCGTGGCACTATACAGAATAAGAAAGGAATGATACTATGAAATGGTCGATCAGAGAACTTCTTAACCCAGTGGTTACAAGATCAATGCTTTACGGAAGCGATCCTTTTGACACTGAGTACGTTCTGAAACGAGTTGACGAGATAGACGTTATGAGCGGTAAGAAGATTCAGGCAGTATGGCTTGGCGAATGGGGCAAGAAGATCGCTCACTACGCAGAACTTCGTGATCAGAATGAGGCTAAGGGAAACCTCATCTCCGCAAGAGCATATGCAAAAATGGTCGCCCAGTGCTGGTATGCCTGCTATATGGTCAATATCCAGGATCTGGACCAGAAGGTCTCCATATATAATAATCTTGCCGAAAGCTACAGAAAGTATACTGAACTTTGCGATAACAAAATAGAGTATATTGAGATAGATACTGCTTTCGGCAAGCTTCCTGCGTATATCCACTACCCCGATGACGGCAGTAAGGAAAGCTATCCCATTGCCATTACATATTCCGGTATCGGAAGCTGCAAGGAGGAACTTGATATGCTGGCTATGCCCCTTAATGAGCGTGGCGTCGCAGTTATCACCCCAGATATGCCCGGTACCGGCGGCGCTGTTATCTGGAATAACGTAAAGTGCGGAGGTGACGAGCTGGAAGCAGCTTTTGAGAGTATTTACAAGTTCATCGACAGCCGCAGTGAGCTGGACAGCAGCCGAATAGCTAACTTCGGTCTGTGCATGGGCGGCGGTTATGCTATCAGAGCAACTGTAAAGAATCCCGCTGTAAAGTGCTGCGCAGCACTGTTCCCGCTTATGATATGCTACTGCAAGGTCGATTCTGTTCCGATATGGATGAAGAAAGGCAAGTGGACTTCCTGCCAGACAAATGACGACTACATTGAGACGATGAACATTCTTTCCGAGGGTACACTAAGCTCCGATTTTTTACTTGTTCACAGCGACTACGATAACTGGATGACCCATGAGGCTAATGATATCCTTTACAGCAAGGCTACAGGTTATAAGGAGAGACTTGAGGTCACCGAAAGACCTGCCTATGTTTCCGAAGAAACAATCATGCACGCAATGCCTGTAGGTGAGCAGTTCCATTGGGTAAAGCATATCACCGCTGATTTCATTGCACAAAGACTTACAGGAGAAACCAGATGAGCAAGAATTTCTTTGATTATTTCAGCAAATACGCTCAGGAGACGCCGAACAAGATCCTTTTGAGAATAGATGAAAATACACTGACTTACAGCCGTTTCATGGAGAAAACTGCTGTGTTCGGTTCTGCGCTTAAAAAGATGGGCATAGGCGTAGATGATAAGGTTGGTCTGGTAATGCCAAACAGTATCGAATGGTATATAGCATTCTGGTCAGCCGTAAGAATAGGCGCTCAGCCTGTTCCGATCGACCCACAGAGCGGTTCGCTGGAACTTTCCAGGCTTATCCCGTCAACTACAGTCAAAATGCTGTTCGTGTCTGAAAAATACAGAACCAATCATATAATCAATGCAATGGCGAAGATCGTTCCCGAGGAGTTTTCTCTTTCAAAAGTCGTTTGCTTTGCTCCCGAGAACGCTGTACCTCAGAAAGAATGCTTCATAAGCGCCGAGAAGTTCGCAGCTGAATTCGGCGAGACTGATTGTGATATCTATCAGCCTGAGTACCTTCACACCATGTCACTTGCCTGCACTTCAGGAAGTACAGGCACTCCAAAGATACTTGCAATACCCTCCGGCGGATTTCTTTCCACACAGAAGGATA
>Ga0256405_10011091_pt1 | contig 11630 bp, 6 predicted proteins | sample RumenRJG_02DNA_FD_189096 | JGI IMG/M metagenome (GOLD analysis project Ga0256405, IMG submission 189096) | Bovine rumen microbial communities from Lethbridge, Alberta, Canada - RJG_02 | ecosystem: Host-associated > Mammals > Digestive system > Stomach > Rumen | place: Canada: Alberta | collected...
TGCCCAAGAGGAGAAGGAGCACGCACATCATATACTTATAGCAGCTGGAGGAGCTATAGCGTTGTTAGTAATCTGCTTCCTCAGCTTCTACCTATACCGCCGTCAACTGTCAGCACGCCGACTGAAACATGCCTACCACCAGCTGGCGGTTGCCTACGACCAGCTTGAGGAAACCACCACCGCCAAAGAGCGCATTGAGAGCGAGTTGCGCATCGCCCGCGATATTCAGATGTCGATGGTGCCACAGGCTTTCCCTGAGCGTAGCGACCTGGACCTCTACGGACTGATGTCGCCTGCGAAGGAAGTGGGTGGCGACCTCTATAGCTTCGAAATCATCGACAATCAGCTATACTTCTGCCTTGGCGATGTAAGCGGCAAGGGCGTTCCTGCCTCACTCTTTATGGCACAAGCCATCCGCCTATTCCGCGCTATGGCAAAGGAGCGTCGTAAACCCAGCGAAATTGCTACCCGCCTGAACAATGAGCTTTCGGAGAACAACGACAACGGCATGTTCGTCACCATGTTTATTGGCGAAGCCGACCTCACTACGGGCCATCTTTACTACTGCAATGCCGGACATAATCCTCCACTGCTCGACGGCGAGTTTGTCGAAGCAGAAACGAATGCCCCCATCGGCCTGTGGCCTGAACTTGAATTTGAGGGTGAGGAGCTTGACAATATCAGCGGCAAACTACTCTTTATCTATACCGACGGACTGAACGAGGCCGAAAACCAGGCACAGGAGCAGTATGGCGACGACAAGTTGCAACAGATGATGCAACAAATGAAATCAGATACTGCCAAGCAGGTAATCGACGCCTTCAGCGAGTCGGTAGAGTCTCACCGCAACGGTGCCGCACCTAATGACGACCTCACGATGCTCGCCATCAGGTGCCTGGGGTGATAAATCCATAACGAAAACAGGTACCCGTCCCCAATGAAACAGGTACCCGTCCCCAATGGCTATGACCCCTTGTGACTTTGGATAATTTAGGGGTTAGGATTCTTTGGAGTCAGCGTCCACGTATTGTCGCTCACGGCGGAGTCCAGGTGCAGGAACGTGCTCGACGTGGTAGCGCCGACTACGCCGTCGATGGTCAACGTGCCGCATGTGCCATCATAGCCCGCGCCAATGATGTCACAAGACATGCCTGTCTTTTTGGCGATGACTTGGGTGATGCCAGAACCGATGACGATGGCGCCGCACGAACCTTCATTGCCGCTGCCGATGCCCGCACTATAAGCGCTGCCTGCTGTGGCCTCGACGGTGCCGCCCTCGATGCTGATGGTGCCGCTGACGGTGCCACAATAGCCGCTGCCGATGCCCGCGCCATCATATATGCCCGTGGCCTTGACGTTGGCCGAGCCGCTGATGGTGATGTTGCCGCAGGTAGAAATATTACTACCAGTTGCATAGCCGGTGCCGATGCCTGCGCCGTTGTTGCCGCCCGTAGCCGTGACGTGGGCATTGCCGCTGATGCTGATGTTTCCGCAGGTGGAAGGGTAAGTAGAAATTCCGTAACCGCTGCCGATGCCCGCGCCGGAGCTGCCGCCCGTGGCCGTGACGTGGGCATTGCCGCTGATGCTGATGTTTCCGCAGGAGGCATTGACTCCGCTGCCGATGCCCGCACAGAATCTACCGCCCTTGGCGGTGATGTCGCCGCCCTCGATGACGATGTTTCCGCAAGCAATATTTTTGGCCCCGCCGATGCCCGCGCCATTGGAATCAAACGTACCGCCGCCGTCGTGTGGGCTGGCCGTGAGCGAGCCAGAGCCCTGGATGGTGAGCGTTTTTCCCTCGGCAATAAAGATGCCGGGATAATCACAATGGAATCCCTTCACCGTGTTCTCTGAGCCGTCGGCCAGGATGATGGTGGCATCGCCCGCGCAGGTAAGCCCTGCCCATTTATATCTGGTGTCGTCTCTGCCTCGGATGTCCACGCCTTTGAGTATCACCGTCGCGCCGTTAGCGATGGAGATTTTTAGGCGCTTCGAGGTATTATTGCCGTTGAGCAATCCCGTCACAGCGTCGCCGTTCTGCAACGTCAGGCCGTCGGGATGGGTCGATGTATTCACGTTGCCGAGGTCCACGAGCCGGTGCATCGCCCCGCCGTACCAGTATCGGCTAATGTTATAGACCTTCGAGGTGAGTTCGCGGTTGCCCAGGTCGATGCTGCTCACAACCGCCCCACTTTGCTTGACGTCGAGCGTCCAGTGGCCTGTGCCCGATACGAGACTGGCGAAGGCAAACGTGGCCGTGCCGCTGGCGTCGGTGTCGTGCTCGACGTAGACCGCGGTGTTGCCGTCCTTATACAGCTTGAAACCGTAGGTCTGCGAGGCGGTGAGGCCCGCAATGGTGCAGTTCAGGATGGGCGCTGGTGTGTCGGTGGTGCTCAACTGGTAGGCCGTGCCGTTATACTGGCCGGTGACGACGAGCGCCGTGGTCATCAGCGTCACCACGTCGTCGGCGGCCATATCCCCCATGCTTAACATCACCGAGCCGTTTGACAGTATGGTGTATAACCCTGCTGCCAAGTCCTTGTGCAGCAGATAGGCCGTCGAGCCCGTCAGTGGGTCGCCGTTGCCGAAGTCGTAGGTCGTCTCTTTGCCCAATTGGTCACAGATTCGCAAATCGCCCTCGAATGTGGCGCTCAGACCATCGTCCGCCAGCGTGCCGTCCTTCATCGTCAACTCGCCCGTCAGGCGAAGCATCCCGTCGCCCGGAATTTCGCGGTAGATGTACAGCTTGTCGCCTACCGTGAATTTCAGCGTGCGTGTCTTCGTCGACGAGTTGTAGTCCACGGTAGAGCGCGTTGTGGCGTTATCGATTCCTGCACCCACGCTTACGTGAATATTCGTTGCTGTCTCTGTCGGTTGCTGTGTCGTCGGCTCCTGGGTCAAGTTATCTTCGCTGGAGCAGGCGGTGAATGAGAGGGCTGCGGCCATTACCAGCCAGCCCAGCATTTTCGTACATTTCATGTTAGATGTCCTCCTCTTCATAAGTAAACGATATGCCTGCTGAAGCAGCTTGATTATCGCCACTAGTCATCAGCATTCCTGTGTGTCTTAACTCAACGATTTGCATCGTCGGCTTCTCGTATTCTTTACGTTTCATTGTTATTTAATGATTAAACTTTATTATCTGCTAATTCGTTTGCAAAGGTACAAAGAAAAGTAAAAGGGCGTAAACGTTACACCCTAAATAATGTTAATAGACAAAGATTACGTCACGAATGCTTGAAGACGAAGCACTTGGATTTTGTTACGCGCTACAGCGTTACAGTTCTCAAAACGAAACAGGTACCCGGAAAACAGGTACCCGTCCCCAATGGCTATGGAAACTCCTATGCCTGTATGTTCTTCTCCTCGTCGATACCAGGGATGTAGCCTAGGGGTACATCGGTGGGATAAGGACTACTGCAAAGAATCTGATGCTGTTGTAGAACGACAACCTGCATCGTGGGCTTCATATATTGTTTCTTCATAATCTATTCTCCTTACTTTATCACGGTTTTACGTCCATTGTTGATATACACGCCTTTTGCAGAAGGCTTGCCGTCAAGTTTGCGGCCGTCGAGGGTGAACCACCCGTCATTTATCTTTCCTAATTCCTTATTTCTCATTTCAGTGACAGCGGTTGTTCCACCGATGTTGCTGACTAGTCTTACGGTCATCGTGGCGGGCAGTTCGCTGGCAGTACGGCGCGGGGCGTTCTGCACTACCGGCTCGTACTTCAGATAGGCACGGAAGGGCAGTGCATACGAGTTAGGACCTCCGGCGATGCGGATGAAGTTGCCGGCCTGGATGTGGTGGCTACCGCTCTCGGCGGTGCTCGTGGCGGCCCGTGCGGCGAAGCCGTAGATGCGGCCTATCTCGTCCGTGTTATGTGTGTCGTCCCACTGACGCTTCTCATACGTGCCGCGGAATGTCCAGCCTTCCCCGTCGGACGTCTCGCCGGCGCTGACAGTTGCGGGAGCCTTGCCGTAGAACAGCACAGGACCGGTGGCGGCGGGCATGAACAGATACGGGGTGTTGGCGGTGAGTGCGGTGGCTTCATTGCCCTGAACGGGAGGCTCCACCGACGTGTCGGCCTCCTGCATGATGACTTCCCATTCGCTGCCCGACTTATCCACACCGGCGAAGGTATAGAACTTGCCGGCTGCGGCAGCCTGTGTGGCGTCGATGGCGAACGGCAGGCATACGGTCGAGGCCACGTCCTTGGTGAACGAGCGGCGGAAGACCACCTTATTGTTTTCGTACATCGTTGGCATGGCCTCCGTCTCACTCAGGATGGTGGCACTCACGGCGTCGTCTTCGTATTTATCGCCGTTCTTTGTACCGATGTTGTAATCCGAACTATTGTACTGGTAATCAATTAGTTCGCAGTCGCTGTAGTAGTTATGGCTAAGATTCCAATAATTATTGCAGACGATGACACCTCCAGAACCATTATTATCCGTAGTACGGACGGTAGTGCCCACGGCGAGGCAGTTCTCAATGGTGCCTTCGTTGTGACTAGCAATGCCGCCGACATAGTTATATCCGGTGATGCTTGCGTCGGCAAGGGTGATATTCTTTACGGTACCATTTTCGATATAGCTGAAAAGCCCTTGATAATTATTGCCGCTGTTGATACGGATGCCGCTGATGGTGTAACCTTGACCGTCGAAGGTGCCCTTAAAGGGGTGATCGTATTCGTAGTCGCCGATGGCGGTATAGTTCTCGCCGTTGGCATCGACACCATTGGGGTCGTAGGCAATGTCGTTGGCAAGCACGAAGTATTGGCTTTCGTAGTCATTGCCCCCGTTCACGTTTGTGGCCAGCAAGTCTAGTTCGGCGCAGCGGGAGATGACGTAAGGATTACCTTCACTGCCGTCGGCACCTCCGCCTATGCCCCAGGCGGTGGCGGTGCTGACACTCACGGTGGCATCGGCAGCGGGCATGGTGAAGGTGTTGCCGCCCAGAGCTGCGCTGTTGAGCGAGAAGACGGCTATCTGGTTGGCACTTAGCGAACCGCTATAGCTGAGGACTACCGTGCTACCTTCAGCAACGCTGATGGTGCCGCTCTGGTTGATGAGCGCGCCGCTGGCGGTGATGTCCTCGCCCAGCGTAAGCGTATGAAGCGTGGCGGGCACGGCACCGTTGTTGGCGGTCACGTCGTGGCGCTCGTTGTTGCTGTACTCCCAACCGACACCGATGCCGCTCGCGGTCGGTGTGCCGCCGAGGGTGCAGCCGCTGTAGTAATTCTGGAAGTTAGCACCCCCGTCGAAACTACCTGCAATAGCGCCGGATGCAGTCACATCATTCTGGTAGTAGTCCTTAAAACTGATATCAGGAATGGCGACGCCCACAGCGAGGCAGTTTCTTACACTGCCGTAATGAGTATAGCCCACGATGCCGCCAAAGTTATGACAGTTAGTAAGCGTTCCGGTGGTGGTGATGGTGACGGCGCTGGAGCAGCCGATGATGTTGCCTTGGTAGTTGTGACCCACGATGCCACCAAAATTATAAGCACCATTCTGCACGGCGTTCAGGGCGACAGTGGCAGTGGCGTGGCAGTTCTCGACCCTGCTGTAATCATCGTTTTCGCCAACGATGCCGCCAAGATAAGAATAGCCGGTGATGCGCATGTCGGTGATGGTGACGTTCTTCACGGTGCCAGATTGGACTAAGCCGAAAAGACCCAGATATTCGTCAACTTCATTTTCGTTGCCGCCCTTGTAGATGCGGATGCCGCTGATGGTGTGGCCATCACCATCGAAGGTGCCCATGAAAGGACAGTTTGTGCTATTAAAGTAGCCGCCGATGGCGGTGTAGTTGTTCTCGGTGCTGCTCGCGTCGTCCCAGTCGGTAGTGCGGCTGTAGGCGATATCAGCACCGAGCTTGAAGAATTTGTGGTAGTAGCCATTGCCCGCATTCACGTTGGTGGCCAGCAGGTCGAGCTGGTCCTTATTATATATGATGTAGGGGTCTGATTCGCTGTCGCCGGTGCTCTGTGTGGCCCAGTTGATGACGTCGAACGCAAGGTTCACGGTCACGTCGCTGGCGGGCATTGTGAACGTATAGACATCATTGTTTTCCGTCACGCTGACGGGGTTACTGCCTGCGCCCGTCACGGTGTAGCCGCCGAAAGTGTAGCCGTCGGGTACGCTGCCCGTGTAGCTGAGGTTGATGATAGTGCCCTGATTGAATGCACAGCTGTTTATCGTTGTCACGCCGGCGCTGATGGCTGCTTTGGTGATGCTGGTCTTATAGGTCGCCCACGGCACGTCGTTGGTGCTGGTGTATTCCGCCATATCGCCTGTGCCGCTGATGGTGAGGGTGTACGTAGAGATATCGTAAAGCCACGTCACGTTTTGGCTCTCGTCCACATCGCCGGTAGCAGGGTCGTCCACGCCGCACGTGCCACTGAGAGTCACAGGTACCAGCGTCTTGCCCGTGATGGCGGTAATCTGATCGGCATCAAGGTTGCCAGCCGTGTAAAAGGCTTCTGTACCGTCGTAGTATGTAATGCCGGGAAGGATGGTGACATTGCCATTTGTTACATTGTAACTACCGGCAGTCACAGTGGCACCGCCAAGTGTGATATCTCCTTGATCGACGGTAAGACTGCTGGCGGTGATTGTGCCGCCTTTAAGATAGAGAGAGCCTTCATAGCCATTGATGTCTGCGGCTGTGACGTTACCACCATAGATGCCAACGCCGCCTGTGTCACAAATAATATCGCTAGTGACATTGATTTTTCCACCGTAGATTTTGATTGAGTTGCGTGCCTCTATTTCACCACTGATATTGGCAGTACCAGTGCCTTGGCTTTGGCCGTAGATACGAAGATAGATGGGATTATGGGAGAAGTCTACATTGGTTGCCGTCAGCTTCGCTTCGTCGCAGAGAATGATGTTCACCTCGCCGTTGCCATTGGTAGAGAGGTCGTCGCTGAATTCGACGTCGCTTTTCACCACATACCAGCCTGCCGAGATTGTCGTCATGGTGTTGTTAAGCACGGTGTAATTCGTGCAGTAGGCTGTTGTGCCGTTCTCATCGATATAGGGGATTTTCTCTATCAAATTGGCTGTTACCGTCACGTTGCTGGCGGGCATAGTGAACGTATAGACACCATTGTTTTCCGTCACGCTGACGGGGTTACTGCCTGTGTCCGTTACGGTGTAGCCGATAAAGGCGTAACCGTCGGGTACGCTGCCCGTGTAGCTGAGGTTGATGATGGTGCCCTGGTTGAATGCACAGCTGTTTATCGTCGTCACGCCGGCGCTGATGGCTGCTGTGGTGATGCTGGCCAGATAATCTTTCCACGGCACGTCGTTGGTGCTGGTGTATTCCGCCATATCGCCCGTACCGCTGATGTAGAGAATGTAATTGCCTGCTTCGCCAGCCACCTGCCATGTCACGTTGGCTTCATTGCCTGCAGCTCCGCACGTGCCGCTGGCTTTGGGCGCTATTGCCTCGACGTCGTTGGCATACGTGCCCCAGGCGGCTTTATAGGCATCCACGCAGTCGCTGAACACATAAAACTTGCGGCCGCTCTTGTTGGAAGAAAATACATTCGAGCCCAGCGTCGGCACGCTCGTGGCATAAATGGTGACACTTTCCAGGGCGTCGCAACTCGCGAAAGCACTACCGCCGATACTCGTCACGCCGCTGCCGATAGTCACCGTGCTCAGGCCATTACAGCTATAGAAAGCAGAAATGCCGATGCTCGTCACGCTGTTAGGGATGGTGATGGAGGTCAGACCGTCGTGACCATAGAAAGCCTGGTCGCCGATGCTCGTCACGCTGTTGGGAATGACGGTCGTCTTGCAGCCCGCCACCAAAGCGTTGTCGGTCTTACGGATGATGGCATTACAGCCCTCGCGCGAGTCGAACGTCTGATTGTTCGCATCAACGGTGATGATTTCCAGTTTATGGCATATACTGAAAGCAGACTCGGCAATGCTCGACACACCGCTACCAATGTGCACAGATTCCAAGTTAGCACAATCCTGGAAAGCACTATAGCCGATGCTCTGCACACCGTCAGGGATAGAGACTGTAGTAAGGCCACTACAGCCATAGAATGCATTAGTGCCGATGCTCGTCACGCTGTTGGGAATGACGGTCGTCTTGCAGCCCAATATCAGCGTATTGTCGGCCTTACGGATGATGGCATTACTGCCCTCGCGCGAGTCGAACGTCTGATTGTTCACATCAACGGTGATGGTTGCCAAACTACCGCAACGATAGAAAGCACCGTCACCGATGCTCGTCACGCTGGCAGGGATGGTGATGGATTCCATGTTACTGCAACCGGAGAAAGCATATTCGCCAATGTGGGTCACGCCGTCCTCGATGACGACGGAGGTGATGTTGCCGATAGAATTTTCCCACCCGCGAGATACAGGGTTCGTATCCGCCATGGCAAAGCCACCAACAGTCATCACACCGTTATTATTAAGCGCTAACGCGCAGGTGCCACTCATCCAACTGCCGACGAGATAGTTATTGTAATTACCCCAACTGCCTTGTTTATAGACCGAAAGAATCTTACCATTGTTATCCATCGGTACATAGATCTTCAGGTTGGGAGAGGTAGAAAACGGAGGACCGACAAGATTTGGTGCCGAAGACGTGCGCGTCATGATGACGGTCTGTAAGTTGGGGCAGCCATAAAAAACACTAGCACCGATGCTCGTCACACCATTGCCGACAAACACGGTCTTTAAGTTGGTGCAGCCATAAAAAACACTAGCACCGATGCTCGTCACACCATTGCCGACAAACACGGTCTTTAAGTTGGTGCAGCCATAAAAAGCACCAGCACCGATGCTCGTCACGTCGTTGCTGATAATGACATGCTCAATCTCGGTACAGTCTCTGTACGCATACTGTGCTACCGTTGCCGTATTCACGGTCAGCGTCTTCGTCGTCTCGTCCCAGCTGTCGCCCGGCTTGGGCAACGAAGGGGCATCCGCCCACGCCGCAGTGGCGGTGAGCACACTCAAGAGCAGGGTTAGGGCAAATCTTGTTACCTTTTGTTTCATTGTTATTTAATGATTAAAATTTATTATCTGCCAATTCGTTTGCAAAGGTACAAAGAAAAGTAAAAGGGCGTAAACGTTACACCCTAAATAATGTTAATAGACAAAAGATTACGTCACGAATGCTTGAAGACGAAGCACTTGGATTTTGTTACGCGCTACAGTGTTACAGTTCTCAAAACGAAAACAGGTACCCGTCCCCAATGTTCCCAAATGCTAGAATATCGACCATTTTCTCGGCTAACGAGGGCTTTATCGACCATTTATCGACCATTTTCTGCTTCAAATCCTGTTTATCGACCATTTTTTCCGATGTAGATTCAATGTAATGATCGATATCTGCCTTCAGGTGCTGGCAGTGCAGGCGGGTCATACAATCGATGAAAATATTGATTAGAAAAGCAAAAGGGCGTAAACGTTACACCCTAAATAATGTTAATAGACAAAAGATTACGTCACGAATGCTTGAAGACGAAGCGGACAAGGATGTAGTTGACGGGTATGGAGACGGCATAGACACCCACGGGAGCCATGGTGGGGCTTAGACCCATCTTCAGGAAGACATTGAGGAGGACCATCTGCAGCAGGTAGTTGACAATGTGGGCTACACCGAAGCCTGCGCCATTCTTGACGTTGGCCTTAGAACGAAAGATGAAGTAGGCACTCATGTAATAGTTGAACACAAAGCCGGCGATATAGCCTGCCGTCCAAGAGATGTTGACATCGATGACCAGCTGGAGCAGCCAATAGACGACATAATGGATGGCGGTGACCAGCACACCCACTATGGAGAAACGAATCATCTCGCCTAGGGACTGACGATCGAGGGGGACTCCAAACAACTTCTTACTGGGCATTCGACTCCTTCTCTTGACGTTTATGGCGAAGGAACTCCAAGCGCTCCAAAGCGTATTTGTGGGAACGGTAAATCTGGAAACGATAGACCACGCAGGCCAGCGTGAAATAGGCGGCTACCTGAATCCACAGGATGCGATATTCAGTGGCGACATCGTAGAGGGTGGCGCCCATGGTGTTGACACGCACATAGGCTCGGCAACCGAAGGTGCTGGGGAAGAGCCATGAAACGCCCTGCCAATAGCCGGGGATGTTGGACTGGGGCCAAGAGACACCGGTCATGAACAGCAGGGGCACACTGATGAAGACCATGAGCAGCATGACATTCTCGCGATACTTGACGAGACAGGACACCACGATGCCGAAGAAGATGCACGCCAGGGTGTAGGGCAACATGAGGTGGAAAAGGGTTTGCCAAGTGGCGAGATGGGGGAAATTGAACAAGCGCGGAACCACAATGGACAGCCACGTGCCCATGATGCAATAGACCATGAAATAGCACAGGGACTTGCCCAAGACAATGACAAAGGTATTGTCGTAACGGACATCGCCAATGGGAATGAGGTTGCGATAGGGATTCTCGTCGCGGGCAGTACCGGCAGAGAGGCCAATGCCGAGCACGAGGGTCTGCTGGAGAATCAACATCAGCACGGCAGGAAGCACAGACGAGCCATAGCCGCCCTGAGGATTGAAGATGGCCACATCGTCGTAGTCGAGCGGACGGGTGGAAATGGCTTCTTCGCGGGCTGTATAGGCGCCTCCAAGCTTCTTCTTGATATCATTGCCCATCTCCATGGTGACGGTCTGGGCGGTCTGGAAAATGGCTTTATAGGCGAGCATCAGGCTCATGTCGCAATAGACGCTGATGACGCCTTGTTCCATGCGGTTGACTTTCTCGGCAAAATCGCTGGGAATGAGGTAGACGCCCTCCACCAATTGTCGGCTGACCAAAGACTTGGCCTCATCCATATCCTGAGCGTAATAGGCAATGCGCACATCAGGGGAAGCGTCGCACTGACGCAGGAACTGGCGCGAGAGAAAGGAGTGGGACTGGTCGACCACACAGACGGGCACTTCGTGGACAGCCTCGTTGTTGTAAATCCACGAATAGAGCAACGGATAGGCCAAAGGCACCACGAAGAAGAAGATAAGTACTCCCTCATCCTTGATGATGCGCTTCACCTCCTGACGCCAGATGTAGCAGACATCCTCTATACCTTGATATATACTATGGAATATAGACATAGGTGAGCATTGCATTTTTAATCTTACTGGCCACCATCCAAGGCAACAGGATGAAGCCTAACAGGGCAGCAAAGTGGAACCATACCTCGACAAGGGGGAAGCCATTGAAGATGCAGGCTTGGTAAAGCATGAAATAATGGCGCAGGGGGAACAGCCACGAGAGCGACTGCAGGGCAGCGTCCATGCCCATAGCGGGGAAAGCGGAACCGGCCATCGAGATGCTGAGCACAGCCCACAGCGAACTGACACTCATAGACATACGGAGCGAGGGCATGAGTCCGAAGGCAAAGATGCCGAAGCCCTGGGCTGCCATGACATGCATAAGGCCTAAGAGCACCAACATCCAGGGACTGCCCTGATGGGGGAAGCCCAGATGGAAGAACACATAGAGCTGATAGCCAAAGACGATGGCGAGCCAAATCAAGGTCTGGGGCAGGAACTTGCCCACCAGCGCGATGGTGACGTTATTATCGGCCATGGCCAGCCAATTCTTAGAGG
>Ga0256405_10011095_pt1 | contig 11628 bp, 9 predicted proteins | sample RumenRJG_02DNA_FD_189096 | JGI IMG/M metagenome (GOLD analysis project Ga0256405, IMG submission 189096) | Bovine rumen microbial communities from Lethbridge, Alberta, Canada - RJG_02 | ecosystem: Host-associated > Mammals > Digestive system > Stomach > Rumen | place: Canada: Alberta | collected...
AGTAAATAATAAAATGAGAAAATAATATGTTATTCCAAGTTGATTTAGCCAACCCGACGTTGGAGTTCCTGGCGGATGATCCGTCCATCGCTGCTCGTTTCGGCACCAGCGACAGTATCTCGTATGTCATGCACAACATCGCCGACTTTCTCGGCGTGAGCGAGAACCTGATTACCATGCCGCTGATGTTTTTGTTCAACCTGTTAGTGTCGTGGGTTCTGCTCTATGGTGTGTATTTCCGTTACAGCCGCCGCCGCGACTATTATGTGCAATTTATGCTGTTCTCCAGCGGCATGTTCCTGCTGCTGTGGCTGATGCAGATTCTCGACATCCAGACCGGCTTTGTACTCGGTCTGTTCGCCATCTTCGGTATGATCCGTTACCGTACGGAGACCGTACCGATGCGCGAGATGAACTATATGTTCCTCATCATCGCCGTGTCGGTAATCAACTCGCTGAGCCTCAAAGCCGACGGGTTAGCTTGGTACCTGCTGCTCATCGCCAACGTCATCATGATCTGCATGGCTTGGGGCTTCGAGTTCTGGAACGGCCGCAAGCATGAATCGACCAAGATTGTCCTCTATGAGAAGATAGAAAACATCAAGCCTGAGAACCGCGCAGCGCTCATCGCCGACCTGGAAGAGCGCACAGGGCTCCACGTGACCGATGTGGAGATCGGACATATCGATTTCCTGCGCGACGTAGCCTACATCAAAGTGACCTACCCGCTGGAGAAAGGCAAGACAGTCAACAGTATAGACCAAATCACGAAATTCAAGTAACAGGCAGAATAAGCAGTACGATGAAAAGACATTCTATTTGTATATTATTTATTCTCTGTACATTGAGTGCCGGCGCATGGGAATATAACAGAGAAGGCGCCACTACCGATCACAACGTCCAGACCCGCGTGGGGTTCGAGTTCAGCAAGAAATGGAACTGCGGCGTAGCGTTGCATGTATCGGAAGAGCTGCGTTTTTCCCTGTACGACCATGAGACAGGCACCAACGCCAAGAGCGTAGCCGTGGACAGCACCTCCGGCGCCTCATTCAACAGGTCGTACACCACCCTCTCGCTGAGCTATTCGCCGATTCAGTACGTGAAGTTTGACGCCGGATACACCTTCCGGCTGTTGGGGAGCAAAGACTGGAGCGACGCCAACGAGTTCCTGCGTCACCGTGTATTTTTCGGCGTGACAGGCTCCTACAAGACTACATACGCCAAGATTTACATACGCGAGCGAGCGTTGGTGGACATGCGTACCGACAGCGTCAACACCGCAGAGAAGAACCGGAACAACTGGCTGCTGCGCAGCCGTATAGGCACCGACTTCCTGATACCGGGCAAGCCGGTCAAGCCGTATGCCTGGGTGGAGCTGGAGAACACCCTCAACGCCCCCGAATACCAACAGAAAAACGGACAACAGTTCATCAGCCGCGTACGTACGCAGGCAGGCGTCAAATGGCGCGTGAGCCGGCTGAGCAGTCTGGATTTCTACTACCGGTTCACCTACGGCTACGATCGCGACATAAACATCACGAAGAACAAAGGAAATATCGAACTGACCGAAGAGACACTATATCAGCACTCTTTCGGCGTGAGCTACCATATTGATTTATAAATCATTGTGCAGCAACCGTCCGTTCCACGGCACGCAAGACCGGCTCGATGGACGGGGGTGTTCCCACCGCTTGAATCATCCACTCTTTCGGGGTGAGGCGGCCCAGACGATAGATTCGCGCATACTCCTGCGCGAATTCTTTTTGGGTCTTATACTGCGCAAGGTGTTCCTCCAACTGGTACTGCACGATATGCCCGAGGGGATAGTTGGGCAGATACATCGGCGAGTTGACCATGTGGCTGTAGATAGCCAGCAGGATACAGTCGTGCTCGCCGAGAACGGGTTCGTAATAGGTGTTCCAGACGTCACGGGCAATCTGCATCACCGCCTCGCATAGCTGCCGTGGCGTAGCCTCCTGGTGCGCGTAGATCCATTGCCACATCGCCATATCCACCAGACTCACTCCCATAATCTCGTACATCGACCAGAACTGGTCGAGCACTTCGTCCTGCGCCATTTGACCGTTAGCCATCCGCCCCTGCGGCAGGAGCTGCAGGTCACGGTGCTGCCAGATGAAGGCGGAAGCCTCCGTATAGGCGGTGTTGGGAACTCCGGAGAGCATATAATGGTCGATGAAATACATGTCCAGAATCTGCTCTACGCAATGCCCGAACTCATGGACGGCGATGTTATAGCCCTTGTAATCCATGCCGGAGGCGGGAATACGGGTACGCAGCCGGGCCTCCTCCTTACGGCCGAGGCAGGGCCAGGCGTGTCCTGAACCGCGTGCCGGTTCGACCGCTATATGGCTTGCTATCTCCTGCGCTTCCCCTGCGTCAAAGCCCATGCGGGTCAGCAGGCGCGGCATGTCCGCCGCAAAAGCCTGTGCATCCGGATAGAGCGTGCGGGTCTGTGCCGTCAGTCCGTCTTCGTCCAGCGAGGCGCGCGCCTTGAAGCCGTCGTACCATATATCGTAAGGACGGAGGTCACGTCCCAGACGCTGGCGGATGACAGAGGCCACCTGCTGCACCTGCGGCGAGGCCAGCAGCGCACGGAAGAGGCTGTCCAGCTCCGACGCCGGCATCTCCACGTCGCCTTCGAAATTACGGATGACAGCCGTGGGCGCTTCCGGGCAGTATTTATCCTCCTCAAAGAACGCATGGGCAGAGGCGAGGATACGCTCATAACGCGTGTAAGGCTCATGCGCATCGGCCGCCCGGTCACAGGAATAAGGCTTCCAGAGGTAATCGGGGTTATTGATGGCAGCCTGCGGAATCGTCTGCGAGACGATACGCTGCATGACTTGGTAGATCATCTCCTGTTTCTCAATGCCATTCTGAGCGCCATAGAGCGCTTTGAGTTCGTCGCGGAGGTTCCAGTGAGAAAGGAGAATCTTGTCGTCCGGCCATAACTGGCGGCCGTCCTCCGTACGGATATTGCCCATGTAGATATTATAGTCTGCTATATAGTTCTCCGCATCGGCCAGGGCTTGCGCGAGCTGCGCCTTGACGGATGCCGGCACGCGGGCGGTGAAGGCATCTCCCAGACGCGCCATCGCCCACTCCTGACGCGTCCAGTGACGGCCGAGGGTGTTCTTCTCCTCCAGCGTGTAGTGCGGGAAATTGAGGATGGTGAGGAACGCCAGTTTGTTGGCAAACATATCATCCGAGAAATGCGCCATCGGGCTGTAGCCGGACATAATCCAGTCAGGCGTGAGCGGCTCGGAGGCGTTGGTGAGCTGGGTAGGACGAAGGAGCTCCACGGTCAGCATGTCCGCCGACTGATAGCAGTTCTCCAGCACACGGCTGAGCGACTCAAAGAGCGCCACGCGCTCACTGTCCGTGGCACACGTGTTCTCCTGCACAAAAGTAAGGAAGTCCTGGTCCGAACCATCCTGAGGAGTCCAAAGGGCTTGGGCTTGTTCTGCTCCGCGGGTCATTGTCATAGTACGTTGGTTGTTTGAGGTACACGACACCAGGGCACAAAAAGCACCCAGGGTCATCAAAAGAAACGATTTCTGAGCCATAGTTCTGCAATTTGCGCACAAAGTTACGAAAATTCTTGCATATATGCAAAAAAAATAGTACTTTTGCAGCCGTTATGAAACGATTTCTCTGTTTAGCAGCCGTATTTATGGGATGTGTGTGCGCTTTTGCGTTGCCCCATTATGAGTTAGCATACCGCCTGAGCGGTTCAGGCGCGATGATCATGCCGGACGGCAAAGTGGACCCTTTTATCCAACGGCCTGTCTTGGGCGGCCAGTTTGCCGTGGAGTTTCTACCGACGGGCAGATGGCACTGCCTGCAGCAGTGGAACAACGCCTCTATCGGCGTGGGAGCCAGCTACATGAACCTGGGCAACGAAGCGAAATTAGGCTCTGCAATCGCGGCATACGGGTATATGAACCAACCGTTTTATAACGGCAGACATTTCGGTATAGGTCTGAGGCCGGCGGTAGGTCTGGCAGCCGTGACAAAACGGTATTCCAATACCTACGAGGGCAAAGCCCTTTACCACGACCACGAAGGCGCCAACTGGTCTATCGGCTCTATTCTCAACGCCTATCTGGCGCTGGAACTGTACATGGATTTCCCTATCAAAGACGGCTGGACGATCACCATGGCCGGAGGATGGCATCATATGAGTAACGGCAGTATCATGCACCCCAACGCAGGCTACAACCTCTTCGGCGGCGAGCTGGGCGTGAAGTATCATCCCCATGTACAAAGGGACAATGTACAATGTACCAAGGACTTGGCGGACACGGCACGTATCTACCGCGCTCCGCAACCCGACGTGCCGCGTAAGTTGTATGACGGTGTAGAGAAGAAATGGGCAGTAGAGATCAGCGCTACCGGCGGTTTCAAGCAGAACTATTACGCAGATAACCAGAACGGTCAGCGTTTCTATGGTGTGGCTACTCTCAAAGCGGCGGCATACTGGGTACCGGTGAGCATCTTCCGTCTCGGAGCCGGCGTGGATGCGTTCTACGACGGCTACTATAGTGCGGTGAATGATGAGTTCAAAGACGCTAATCCGGGTGCGCCCGTAACGTATTTCGGGAAGACGTATCTCAAAGAAAGCAAGGTGGAGAACTGCTTCCGCGTAGGCGTGAGTCTCCAGCCGGAGTTCGTCATCGGCAACCTGACAGCCGGAATCCATGTAGGCTTCTATGTGTTTGACCCGGTGAAGAACCTGGAGCCGTACACCGGCAAGAAATCGTTTGACAAAGGCAAAGGCGCGAAAGAGATGGACGAAGCCGGCACACCGCTCAACCGCGGTATCTTCTATACCTACGATTTCACCGACGCCAGCAACTACCAGGACGGCTGGTGTTACATGCAGTTTGTGCTCAAATACCACGTATTGGACCACCTGTTCGTCCAGTTGGGACTGAAGACCCACGGCGTGCGGGCAGAGTTCATCGACGCCGGTATCGGCGTAGCTTTCTAAGGCTTGATCAGCTGATCTTCCAGCAGATAGACTTGTTCCAAAGGAATACCGTGATCAACCAGCTGGCGCCTGTCCGGACGGAAGAGTGCATAGAACTCTTTGGGGCCTTTGCATAATTGCCGCGCCTGGCGGTAGTATTCAAATGCCATCATCCGATCTCCCTGCAACAACAGGCAATGGGCGTAGTTGATATAGTCCAACGGCGATTTGCTCCCCTCCCGCAACTGGTTCAACAGCCATTTGGAAGCGACCTCCGTATGATCCCATAGCAGGTCCATGTGGCCGATAGAGAGGTACATGATAGCCATATGACGGGCCCGTTCCACCGAGTCGCCGATGAGCGCGGAGTAGATCCATGTGTCCGGCAGGATAGCAATGATGCCCTGCATGTATTCCTGCTCCGACGCCGGCACCCACGACATAACCCCTTGCATGTCGTCCGACTCACCCGTCAGTTCCAATAGGTTTTGCAGTTCCTCCGGCAGATCCTCTATCTTCACTTCTCCGGATGCAATGCTCTCGCGCCAGTTGGTTTTGACCGATCTCACAAGAGCACACAGGGTCTGGAAAGCCTGGTCTCCTTCATCCCCCATCTCATCCACGGAGGCGATAAACGCATTCTGCAAATCGGGGAAGAAATCTATACGAACATCGTAGTGCGCCAGCAGTATCAACACATTCGCGAGGCATTGCTCCGCCACCACATCATTCTCCGCATTGATACCCTCGATGAGCACCATCATCGCCTGCTCGTTGAAACACTCGCGGATATTCTTCGCCAGCGAAGCTATCGCCATCAGCGCCACCGACGCGCGGTCGGGGTCATTGAGCACGTCGTGCAGCCAGATGATATCCGCCTCTTTGAAGCGAAGGCAGGAGGAGAAATACTGCATGACTGACTGCGGGTTATCCCGGTTGAAGCCATGCATCTGCGGCGAGAGTCCGCGTTTGAGACGGAGAGACGCATACGCCGCATCTACCAACCGGTAGGTGTCACCCGTCAGTGCATCGAGCGTCTGTTCGCGCTGCGGGTCATCCGACGTAAGCCACTCGTCAAAGAGCGTGTTGTAATGCGAGCGGATATCTTCGTACGCCTGCTCAAAGGGATTGTCGTCGCCTAACTCATTGAGCCAACTGCGGGTAATGACCAGCGCATGTTCAATCATGCGCTCGCCCAAAGCCCGCTCAATGGTCATTATCTGATCGTCTAACGTCTGCGCCATAGTTAAAATTCCTCCCGGATGAGGTAGTCGTTGCGGCTGGGGCTGTTACGGATGACCAGTTCTGCCAGAAATCCTGCCAGGAAAAGCATGCAGCCCAGTATCATCATCAGGATAGCTATATGGAAATACGGATTGACACCTACCAGCATCGCCCGCACGCCGTGGGAGAGCGCGTACAGCTTCATGCCACCCACCACGATAACCGCTATGAATCCGATAAAGAACATCAGCGAGCCCACCAGACCGAAGAAGTGCATCGGCTGTTTGCCGAACTTGTTGAGGAACCACAGTGTCATGAGGTCCAGATAGCCGTTCACGAAACGGTTGATACCAAACTTGGAGGTGCCGAACTCGCGTTTGCGGTGTTGCACCACTTTCTCGCCGATCTTGGTGAAACCGGCATTCTTGGCCAGATAGGGGATATAACGGTGCATCTCGGAGAAAACCTCGATATTTTTCACCACCTCCCGGCGATAAGCCTTCAGACCGCAGTTCATATCATGGAGCCGGATGCCCGTGACATAACGCGCCGTAGCGTTGAACAGTTTGGAGGGCAGGTTCTTGGTCAACTTATTGTCATAACGCTTTTGCTTCCAGCCGCTGACGAGGTCAAAACCGTCCTCCTTGATCATGCGGTAGAGTTCCGGTATCTCGTCCGGGCTGTCCTGCAGGTCCGCATCCATAGTGATTACCACATCGCCTTGCGCCGCCTTGAAACCGCAATACAGCGCAGCCGACTTACCGTAGTTCCGGCGGAAACAGATGCCGTGAACGGCTTTGTCGGTAGTTTGCAGACTCTTGATCACCTCCCAGGAGGTATCGGTAGAACCGTCGTTGACAAAAAGGATCTCATAGGAGAACCGGTGCTCTTTCATCACCCGCGCAATCCATTCGTACAGGTGGGGCAGCGACTCCGCCTCGTTGAAAAGAGGCACGATAATTGATATATCCATCTTATTTATGATTTGCATTACAGTATTCTTTCAGCCGTTGCAGCGCCTGTGCGAGCACCTCACGCGAGGTAGCGAGATTGATACGGATATATTTCTCGCCGCCGTACATCTCCGAGGGGTTGAAGAGCACATGCCCTTTCTTTGCCAGGTCGCAGCAGAACTCCTCCGCCGTCATTCCCATCGCCGCTATGTTCACCCACGCCAGGTACGTTCCCTCCGTCTCATGGAGCAGTAACATCGGCAGCTCGGCATGGAGGAAATCGCGCAGGTAGCAGAAGTTGCCATAGACATATTCGTTCAACTCGTCCAGCCATGCCTCCGACTCGTTGTATGCCGCTACTTGCGCCACCAGACCGAATGGGTTCAGACCATTCACCTCATGCACCTCCAGCGCATGGTTGATCTGCGCAAAGAGCTCTTTGTTCGGCACAAAAATATTCGCGCAGAGCAGGCCGGCGATGTTAAACGCCTTGCTGGCAGAAGTACAGACGCAGAAATCGGTGTCGTTGATCACGATGGACGCAAACGGTGTGTACGCATGACCGGGAAAAGCGAATTCACAGTGGATCTCATCGGAGATGACATACAGATGCTCCCGCCGCATGATAGCCGCCAGCCGTTCCAGCTCCTCGCGGCTCCACACGCGACCCGTGGGGTTATGGGGGTTGCAAAGCAGGAACACATCCGCCTCTTGAGCCTTCGTCTCCACGTCCGCCCAGTCTATCTCAAAGCGGTTGTCACGCAGCACTAACGGCGACGCCACTAACTCGCAGCCCATGTTCTCGATGCACGAGAAGAAGCAGTTATACGCCGGCGTGAATGTCAGAATCCGTAGCGGCGTGCACTTGCATTTGCGGGTCTGCAGCGCAGCAAAGATCGCCGAGATAGCCGGCACCACAGCGGTCGTATAAAGCAGATTGTCACGGTTGATACCCGTCCAGCCGTGACGGCGGCTGAACCACGACGCTACTGCGTCATAATTGGCCTGAGGCACGATGGAATAACCAAACACACCATGATCCAGACGGCGTTGCATCGCCTCACGGATAGGTTTGGCGGCCTTGAAATCCATGTCGGCAATCCATAACGGCAACGTGCCGGCTGCACACTCCGAATCCCATTTATAGCAGTCGGAGCCTTTACGATTTACATATTCAAGCATTCTTCAAAGGTATAGTTTTTCTCTTCTACGGCCGACGGGAGGTAACCCATCGCCTCTTTCGCTTTCTCCTGCGGGAAGGTGAAATACGTGCAGACGCATTCGCACAGCAACTCGCCTTCCGCACTGTAAATCTCCCCTTGCACGAGGGCGATATTGCGGCGCATCTCTTTCAGATACGCACGCAGTTTGATATATTCCTGCAGGGTGGAGACGGGTTTGTGGTACCGCATCTCCATCTTCGCCGTCACGCCGGCGGTCTTCAGTTTGTGGAACACCACCCATCCGCAGACCTCGTCCAGCAACACCGCCTGGATACCGCCGTGCAGGGTGTTGATCCAGGACTGGTGGTTCTGGGTCGGCTTCCAGATGGAGATGATATCCTCTCCGTCTTCGAAGAACCGCATCCGGGTACCTATCGGGTTCGTCGGACAACAGCCGTAACAGTTGTATTCGGGCATGGTTGTCCAAGGGTTGATGATCCGTTTCATTAGAAATTAAATTTAGTCATCAGTTGTACGCGGTGGTTGGTGACCCAATGCAGGCCGCTCTTCGCCAGACCGTCTGCGCCTAAGTCCTTGCCGTACTGCACAGAGGTAATCTCATACTCGCAGCCTATCTGGAATTTACCCACGGTATAAAGCAAGGTCGGCGACAGACGCCACATACGGTTCATGTTGTTCGCACGCGGGTAATAGAGGTCCGGCTTCCCGTCGCCGTTCGCATCAATGATATGCTCTTTCGTTCCGAAATTACGGATATATCCGGCAAAGAGGATTCCCTGCAGCTTCTGCGGGTGCTTGGTCTCCTGCGCACCCACTTTGCCGCCATAGACGATGCTCACCCACGAGGAAGAGGTGCGTGTCGGGGTGTATTCCCATGAGCCGTCCTGATTCACCTTCTTCACGCCGTAGCCGCCGTTCATATTCATATGCTCGCCCGCCTCCATGAAAACCGATTTGGCCTTGAAGGAGAACTCGCCTTGCTTGTATTGCAGATACACGAACGGCGAGACAGTAGTCAGACGGTCCTTGACCTTGACCGTCACCGTCGTGCCGTCAGCTCCCGTCACACTCCCCGAACGGCGCGGACAGATACTGAGCACATCGGCGCCGGCACGGACGAGCCACCCTTTGTGATGGAACGAGAGGCCCAGATACGCCTCCGGCGTCTTGCTGTACGCGATATAGTCCGCCGATTGTCCGTCGGGGCCGGTGGAGTTGTACTGCATCTGCCATATCAACGCGCCTGTAAGCGTGAAGAGCGAACCCAGCCGGGCATCCATCTTCACTTGCGGCGTACGGGAGAAAGGCCCGAACGGGGCACCGGTGTTCAGCGCAATAGCATCGCACAGGTCCGCCGCCATGGGGTGCCAGGCCTGACCCAAAAGCAAGTCCACGCGCGCGTAATCCTTATCATTCATGCGCAAGCTGTCCCACGCAAGCGTCATATAAGCCTGGCGGAGACGAAACTGGGCGGTTCCGGACAGCTTGTGCGTGCCGCTCCCCACGCCGTTCAGACCCGCGTAGAAATCCGCTTCTATCTTGCCGCCGAACTCCGTGCCGCGCCACTGATAACCTACGATATTCAGTCCCACCCGGGTTGTCAGAGACAGGAAACGGAAGGTCGATTGCGCATTCATGTCCTGGCGCTCCACACCGGAAGCGGCGGCCTCTGCCTCGCTCTGGTTCCAATTCTCGTCCTTAGGCTGGTAGTTATACAGATCACCCGTTCCGGAGATCGACTCACGACTGTCATAAGCAAAGTAGTTACGGATAAACCCGTAGGGCTTGAAATGCTGTTTCAGATGCGACTTGACAGCCTCTCTCTTCTGCTGCTTGACCTCCGTATCCTGCGCAGAGACAGCCATGCTGCATACCGCGCAAAGGACGATGATGACGATTTGGTTTCTCATAACTTACTTAAACGGGAAAAGCAACAACACGGCATACGACAGGGCCACACCCACCAGACCGATGATAAGACCTACTTTCACCATGTCGTTGGTTTTGATCAGACCCGTGGAACAAGCGATGGCGTTCGGCGGCGTAGAGATCGGCAGAAGCATCGCGAACGAAGTGGAAGCGGCTACGCATACTAACAGTGTGGTCACACCTCCGAAAGCAGCCAGTTGCTCGCTCATGGCTGTTCCTACCACCGCCAGAATCGGCACCAGCAAGTTGGCTGCCGAGGAGTGGGAGATGAAGTTGGACAGCAGCCATCCTAACACACCGGCAATAATCAGTACGGCGATAGCCGACCAGCTGCCGAACGGGATAGACTCTACCAACGCTGCCGCCAGACCCGTTTTATTAAGGGCTGTTCCGATAGCAAAACCACCGGCTACCATCCATAGCACATGCCAGTCGATCTTCGAGAAATCATCGCGGGTGAACACGCCGGTCAACGCAAAGACGGCAAACGGGATGAGGGCTACCACATTCGAGTTCAGGTGAGTCAGCTCACCCGTCATCCACAGCAAGATGGTAGCGATGAACGTAACGGTTACGACCCAGAATTTCCAATCCATCTCGTGGTGCTCGTCCGGGTTGATGACAATCTTCACGTCCTTGGCCTTGAAGGGGAAAAGGAATTGCAGCAGCCACCATGCGAAAAGGATCATGATCACCACTATCGGCACAAAACGAACCATCCAGGCGGCAAAACCGATATTGATATCCATGGCGGACAGCTGACCGATGGCGATGGCGTTAGGAGGTGTACCGATAGGGGTACCCAGACCGCCGATGTTTGCCGCTATAGGGATAGCCATAGCCAGACTCACACGTCCGCCGCCATCTACCGGCAGTGTCCGTAACACAGGCGCCAGGAAAGCTAACATCATAGCCGCCGTAGCCGTATTACTCATGAACATGGACATCACGCTGATGAGCGTCAGGAAACCTAACAGCACCCATTTCGGGTTGGTGCCGAAAGGCTTCAGCAGCACGCGGGCAAGGACCACATCCAGGCCTACTTTGCTGGCGGTGATAGCCAACACAAAGCCGCCCAGGAAAAGCATGATAATAGGATCGGCAAATGCCGCCATCAGTTCGCGGAAATTGACCAGCGAACCCATCTCCGGATTGGTCAGACCCTTGTTGGATACCGCCAGAAGCAGGAACACAATGGACGAAACAGAGGTTGCCCAAGCCGGGATAATCTCAAACATCCACATCAGCGCAGCGTAACAGAAAATGGCGATGGTGCGCTGCTGAACCACCGTCAGACCGTCTATGCCGAAAAAGGAAGCCGGCACAAACCACATGAACAATACCA
>Ga0256405_10011099_pt1 | contig 11627 bp, 8 predicted proteins | sample RumenRJG_02DNA_FD_189096 | JGI IMG/M metagenome (GOLD analysis project Ga0256405, IMG submission 189096) | Bovine rumen microbial communities from Lethbridge, Alberta, Canada - RJG_02 | ecosystem: Host-associated > Mammals > Digestive system > Stomach > Rumen | place: Canada: Alberta | collected...
TATGCGGCGGCTCAGTCGCCGGCACCCGGCGGAACGATGGGCTCCGCGCCGTGCTCCGTGCGGAAGCGCGCGGGCGTGGCGTCGTAGGCGGGGCTTGCGATGTCGTTCTCCGGCCGCGTGTCTCCGGTGTCGATATCCATGAGGGAGAGCATGAAGTCGTAGATGAGGTCGTTCGTGAAATAGGCGTCGCGGTGCGCGGCGAGCGTCTGCCATTTCGCGGCGGAGCGCGCGCGGTAGGTGTCGGAGGCGAGGAGGACGAGCGGGATGTAGGTCATGGAGGGCCGGTAGGCGTCGCCGTTGTGCATGTACCCCTCGTCGACGGCCTCACCGTGGTCGGAGAAGTAGACGAGGCACGCGAAGTCTGGCCGCTGGCGCACGTCGTCGTAGATCTGCCGCAGGATGGCATCCGTGTAGGCGATGGAGTTGTCGTAGCGGTCGATGAGCGTCTCGCTGCCAAAGGGATGAAAGTCCTCCGGGTAGCGGTTCTCGTAGGTGTTGTGCGAGCCCATGAGGTGCAGGACGAGGAGTGTGCGGCTGTCCGGGGCGGTCTCGATGTCATGGAGCGCGCTGACGAGATCGCTGTCCTCGATGTGGAGGCTTTTTTCTTCGCGTCCCTTGCTCAAGAATTGCTGCGGATGGAGCCAGACTGCCTCGTCGCATTCGCTGGCGATGGCGACGAGCGGCGTGCTGTAGAGGCCGAGCTTTCCCTGGTTGCTGAGGTATATGGTATGGAATCCGGCGGCCTTGGCGGCCTCGATGAGCGTCGTCGCGTCCTCGGCGTCGACCTCCTCATACTGGTTTTGCGCGGTGAGCGCGTAGGAGAGCGCGGGCAATGTGGCGACGAAGTTTGCGTAGGCGTGCTGGAAGAGCAGGCAGTCAGGCGTCCCCTGCATCTGCCGCAGCCATGGCGTCGTATCGCGCGCATAGCCGTAGGCGGACATGTGGAGGCGGTTCGCCGACTCGCCGATGACGAGGACATAGAGCCCCGGCGGCCCGTCCTGCGGCAGGCCCTGGAGCCGGGCCAGGCGCTGTGGCGCGGAGGCGACGAAGGCCTGCTGCGCCGAGAAGATCCGCGCGGTGCCGATCGCGACGATGCCGTAGATGTTGTAGGACGAGAGGGCGAGCAGCAGCGCGCCGCAGAGGAGCGATAGGGAGGCGCCGCCGCGCTTCAGCGTCGGCGCGGGGAGGGCGGCGATGCGGCTGTACCAGACGAGCAGCAGAGCGAAGGCGGCCAGGAGGAAAAGGAGCAGCGGCACCCGCGCGGGCGGCACGGCATCGCGCACGTATTGCAGCGCCTCCGCGGGATTCGTCTGCAGGATGGCCTGCATGGTGTCCGTGCTGAAGCAGGCGTGCGCGAAGGCATAATACCCCCAGAAGATCAGCGGCGGCAGGAAGAGCAGCAGCGCGGCGAGCAGCGCGAACGGCCGCGCGAGCAAGGAAAGGCGGCTCTGCCGGAGTGCTACTGCGCCGAGCGGCGCGGCCGCCGCGAGCGTCATGCCGAAGACCGCCGTGAAGAGCGAGAGTCCCGGTATGGTGAGCTGCATCCAGACGAGGTGTAGCGCGCGCAGCAGGATGACGGAGGAAAAGGCGAGCGCACCGACGAGCCAGCGGCTGAGGAACGCCCGCGTCGGCAGCAGGCGCCAGGCGAAGAGACTCAGCCAAAGACTGCCCGTGAGTGTGATGTCATAGGGTGAGTGAAGCAACGCGGCCAGCAGTGAGAGCGCGAGCAGGCCGTAGGCAAGCCACAGCGGCCGGGGAAGAACATGGGGAAAGCGCAAGCAAGACACTCCTTCCAGGGAAAAGATCTGGCATCGTACAGGCAGGAGGGCAGCCGTTCCCCGCCGTCCCGCCAGCCGTAGGAAACGCCGTCGAGAGCTGCGGCGGCGTTCCAATCTCAGCGTAATACAAAAGGAAGGAAAAAGCAAGACAAAGGACGCCTCATCTCAGAGCGCGACGCCTCGGGCGCGGCGCGCCACAGCTTTGCCTTAAACCGGCAGTCCCTCGACTCAGAGCGCGATTGCCTCGGAGGAGAGGCTGCGGACGGTGTAGCCCGCGCGCGAGAGCGCGGCCGCGAGATCCGCGGCGGTGCCGTCGTAGTCGAGGTCGGCGGTGAGGCGGCCCGCCGTGATGCCGCGGAGGTAGACATGGGCGACGCCCGGGAGCGCGGCGAGGCGCTCGCGCGCAGCCGCCGCGTCGCCGAGCAGGGAGACGGGCGCTGTGAGCCGCACGTGCTGCTCGGGCGTCGCGGCTTTCTCGAGGGCGGCTCTGGCGAGCGGGCGCGCGAGCTTCCGCGCGGCGGCCGCGAGCGCCTCGCCCTCCGCGCCCGCGTACCAGTGGGAGGAGGCCGTGTCCGCCGTGCCCGCCCAGGTGATCTCGCCCGTCGAGGTGTTGATGAGGCGCGCGGCGGCCGTGAGGTAGACCTTGTGCAGGCCGGGCAGCACGGCGTCGAGGCTCTCCGTGTCCTTTGCGACGTGGACGACGGCGAGGTAGTCGCAGCCCGTAGCCGCGCGCGCGGCGGCCCGCGCGGCGGCATCCTCCGCGTCATCCGCGGCGAGCGCGGCCCGGCGCGCGGCAGCCGCCTGGCCGAGGTCGATGACGCGGGAGAAACCCTCGCGCGCGAGCGCGGCGGCGAGCGCGTTCTCGAGCGCCGGATAGCTCTCTCCCGCGGCGTCCACCGCGAGCACGCCGATGCGCGGATCCTCGAGGTTCGCGCCGATGAGCGCCTTTTTCTGCAGGCGGCTCAGCGCGCCCGCGCGCAGGCGCTCAGAGGAGACTTCCGCGCGGATGGTGATGGTGTGGACACCGCCGAGCACGTCGTGGGAGAGGATGTCATAGCGGTCGATATAGCCTTCGGACTTCGTGTAGACGCTGTCGGAGAGCAGGCGGTAGTTCTCGAGGCGCGTGCGGCTGTCGACGTAGACGCCGACCTCCTGCTCGACGGCGGCGCGCATGGCGGCGTGCAGCGCGCTGCGCTCGTCGGCGCCCTGCCCCGTGGCCGTGACGGCCGCAGCCTCCGCGCGGGCAGCGGGCAGCGGGGGCGCGGGCGCGACGAGCAGCAGGAGCATGGCGAGCCCCGCGAGGAACAAGCAGCGGAGATTTCGTTTCATGGCGATCATCCTTTCCAGTTCTTCCCCTCAATATAGCACGCGGGGATTGGCAACGCATGAGGAAGCGGCGCCCCGGCGGGCGGCGCGTCGCATCTGCCCGCCGCCACCTGCGCGGGCGCTTTCACGCGGCAGCCGAAGCGCGGCGGCGCGCTTGTAACTTTTGTGACAGACAGCGGCGCGGCGTTCGTGTATCATGAAAATCGCAGACGTCGTCAGATAGTAGTTGAAAATATTTCTTAACTATGGTACGATGACAGTGAAATGAGAAAGGTTTTCAAACAAACGTCAGGAGGTCTTTGAGATGAGAAACGATTTGAGCATCATCGATGTCGTGGGACGCGAGATCATCGACTCGCGCGGCAATCCGACCGTCGAGGCAGAGGTGACGCTGGCCTCTGGGGCTGTCGGCAGGGCGGCGGCGCCCTCCGGGGCCTCGACGGGTGAGTTCGAGGCGCTCGAGCTGCGCGACGGCGACAAGACGAAATACGGCGGCAAGGGCGTGAGCAAGGCCGTCGCCAACATCAACGAGAAAATCGCGCCCGCGCTCAAGGGCCTGAGCGCTGCCGACATCTACGCAGTGGACGGCGCGATGATCGCGCTCGACGGCACAAAGGAGAAATCGAACCTCGGCGCGAACGCCATCCTCGCCGTCTCGCTCGCGGCGGCCAAGGCGGCGGCAGCCGCGCAGGGCGTGCCGCTCTACCGCTTCCTCGGCGGACTCGCGGGCCATCATCTGCCCGTGCCGATGATGAATATCCTCAACGGCGGCGCGCACGCGACGAACTCCGTCGACACGCAGGAGTTCATGATCATGCCGGTCGGCGCGCCGACGTTCCGCGAGGGGCTGCGGCAGGCGACGGAGGTCTTCCACGCGCTGCAGGCCCTGCTGAAATCCGAGGGCGAGACGACGGCCGTCGGCGACGAGGGCGGCTTCGCGCCGAGCCTCGCGAGCGACGAGGACACCATCGAGCACATCCTCAAGGCCATCGAGAACGCCGGCTACGTGCCGGGCAAGGACTTCGTGCTCGCAATGGATGCCGCCTCCTCCGAGTGGAAGAGCGCAAAGGGCAAAGGATTCTACAAACAGCCGAAATCCGGCCGTGAGTTCACGTCGGACGAGCTCATCGCGCATTGGCAGAGCCTCGTCGAGAAATATCCGATCTACTCCATCGAGGACGGCCTCGACGAGGAGGACTGGGAAGGCTGGCAGCGCCTCACGGCGGCCCTCGGCGACAAGGTGCAGCTCGTCGGCGACGACCTCTTCGTCACGAACACGCAGCGCCTCGCGAAAGGCATCTCGCTCGGCTGCGGCAACAGCATCCTCATCAAGCTCAATCAGATCGGCTCGCTCTCCGAGACGCTCGACGCCATCCAGATGGCGCACAAGGCGGGCTACACGGCCATCGTCTCGCACCGCTCGGGCGAGACAGAGGACACGACCATCGCCGACCTCGCCGTCGCGCTCAACGCCGACCAGATCAAGACCGGCGCCCCCTCGCGCTCGGAGCGCGTCGCGAAGTACAACCAGCTGCTGCGCATCGAGGAAACGCTCGGCGCGAGCGCCGTCTACCCGGGCAAGCAGGCCTTCGGCTTCCGCGACGCCGCGAAGCGCGGCTGAGAGGCTGATAAGCTGAGAGGCTGAGCCGTTGAACGGCAGGCGCGGCCGGACATGGGCCAGCGCCCTTCCCCGCGACAGACAGCGGCAAGCGTGTCTGTGCCGCGGCAAGCATGGGCTGCCCTGAACTGCGAAACAAGAAAGAACGAGGCTGCCGCACCCTGACACCAGGGGCGGCAGCCTCGTTTTCTGCGTCATCGTGACGGCCGCAGAAGAGGGGGAGCGCTTCCTTATGTCGCGAAGTTTTTACAGTATAAATGAAAAAACGCGCAGTTTTCATTTCATTTCGTGTTATACTGTAAAAAGGTGATGCGATATGATAAAACGTGAGTTATACTTGAAAAAACTGCTATCCCTGAAGGACCAGCCCATCATCAAGGTCTTGACGGGGATGCGCCGCGCGGGGAAGTCGACGCTGCTGGATTTGCTGGAGGAGGCGTTCATGGCGGCGGGCGTGCCGAAGGCGCAGATCATCCATCTCAATTTCGAGTGGATGGCGCTGGACGAGATACGGGATTATCATCAGCTCTACGCCTTGCTGCAGGAACGCATGCGCGGGCAGCAGACGGTCTATCTGTTGCTCGATGAGATCCAGCTGGTCGAGCATTGGGAGCGGGCCGTCAATTCGCTGTTCGCAGAGCGCAGGGCCGACATCTATCTGACTGGCTCGAACGCGAAGCTCCTGTCGTCGGAGATCGCGACGCTGCTCGCGGGACGCTATGCCCTGATCGAGGTATATCCGCTGTCCTTCCGTGAGTATCTGATGTTCCTGCCCGAGGCAGAGCGTGAGGCTGATGCCGCATTCCAGCGCTATCTGCAATATGGCGGCCTGCCTATCGTTCCGGGGATGCCGCAGGACGAGGATCTGATCCAGACCGTGCTGAGCGGCATCTACAATACGGTGCTGATGAAGGACATCGTGCAGCGCAATGCCGTGCGCGATCCCGATCTCCTGGAGCGCATCGTGCGCTTTCTGACCGCTCATGTCGGCAGCGCTGTCTCGACGAGCAAAATCAGCGGCTATCTGACGAGTCAAGGACGCAAGACTTCCCCGACGACGATCGATAATTACCTCAAGATGCTCAGTGACGCTTTCATCTTTTATCGTGCGGAGCGCTACGACATCAAAGGGAAGCAGTATCTGAAGACGCAGGAAAAATACTACATCGTCGACATCGGCCTGCGCAACGCGCTCCTCGGCTTTCATGGCGGGGATTATGGACATATCCTGGAGAATATCGTCTATCTCGAGCTGCGCCGCCGCGGCTACGAGGTCGGCGTCGGGAAGCTGGGGACGCTCGAGGTCGACTTCGTGGCCACGAAGCCGGGACGGAAGGTATACTACCAGGTATCCGCGAGCATCCTCGATGAGACGACGCGCGCGCGTGAGCTCGCGCCCCTTCGGAAAATCCCCGATCAATACGAAAAAGTCATCTTGACCATGGATCGGACGTTCGTCAAGGACTTCGACGGCATCCGCAACGTCAATATCATCGACTTCCTGCTGTCAGATGTATGATAGGCTGACAGCAGGAAAATCCCCCGGCAACTGGCAGAAGACCAGCAGTCGGGGGATTCGTCGCTGTTGACAAAATACGGCAGCATCTTTGAGAAAACGCGGAATCGTTCAGCAATCTGGCCTTATTTCTTGTAGTCATCAAGTGTCAGGGCGAGGACATCTTTCTTCTTGCAGCTGACGGTTTCGCCAGACCTGAAGGAAGAAAGCAACGTGAGTGCAGTCAGAATATGTCTCTTTACGCTCCTCCCAGTCTTTTCTGAGTTGGAAATCATCTATTGCAAAAATCGCTGTGTCAAGTTCAAAGACAGTCAGTGAAACACTAACGGTATTGACGTTCTCAAACACCTGGCAGACAGCCTCCTTAGGTGTTGTCTTGTCGAGACGAATGACCGGCATCTGATACTGCTGCGTTGGATTGATGACCTTTGCGAACAACTCCGTAAACTGCTTTATGATCTCGGGAGTGTAGCCATGATAGGCATAGTGGTCATTCTGCCAGTTCTGCTCATCAGAGGGGGCCAGGATGATGTTCAACGGGAACATCTTGAGCTCGAATTCCTGTTCTCTCGTCGTGAGATCCTTATCAACGTGTCTGCCGAAGTCGGATGTGATCTGCTTACTTGCAGGCACGGAGATTACAACCTCCTCATCGTCAGCTTTCGGATCAAGAGCCTTTGAAATATCCAGATAGTAGTAACGCTTGATATCCTTATCCTTGTCCGTGCGAGTATGAACGGGGTTCCTGCTGTAGAGCGCATTGTAAAGAGAAGTTAATCTCTGCTGCCCGTCGAGAATCAGCTCATCTGGTTCTTTGTCCGGATTCGCAGGTGATCCTTCAACCGGCTTGTGCTTGAAGTGTATGCTCTCATTTCCGTATTGCAGGAACATTGCAGCGCCTACAGGAAAGTTGCGGATGACGCTCAGAATCAACGCACGGATGCGTCCGTCGTCCCATACCCAGCCGCGCTGGAAGTTCGGGAGTTGTGCTGCGCCGCTGTCAGCCTCCTTCATGAGCTCTGTAAGCTGCCTGTCATTTGTCTTCGTCGGTTGCTTTTGTCCTTTCTTCTATCTCTCTAATCTGGCGCTCGAGGCGTTGCAGACGTTCCTCGCGGTCGGCTTTTCTGGAAATCTCGCATTCCCAGACGACTATCACGTGCCAGCCGTCTGCCTTCAGCTGCTCCTGTACCTCCCAATCCCTCGCAACATTCTGGTCAAACTTCTTCTGCCAGAAGTCGCGGTTCGTGGATGGCGTAGTCGCGTATCTGCATTCGGGATGCCTGTGCCAGAAACAGCCGTGGACAAAAATCATCGTACGGTATTTCGGAAGAACGATGTCCGGCTTGCCGGGATATCGACTGTCGTTCTTGCGATACCTGTATCCTTTCGAGAACAGGTACTTCCTGACAATCTCCTCCGGCTTCGTGTCCTTCCTGTGTATATGCGACATGTTGAGATGCCGCTGTTCCCTTGTCAAAACGTCAGACACCGGCATCACCTCTATGTGTCACACCTGTTTGAATATCTTCTTGAAAATGAGCTGCGTCATGACATTGTCAAGCTGTTTCGCCGTGTGCTCCGACTCAACCAATGCTCCGAGTTCAATGTTTCCCTGCTGACCGTGGTATGACAGATTCGCTGATGTTATCAGCGTCTGCTTCATGTCTACAGAGATGACCTTGGCATGCAGAGCGGCCATCTTGTCTTCCTCGTTGCTGTAGTCGTATATCTGGAGAAAGCGTCCCTTGTAGCGCAGAAGTTTGTCGACATCCGGCTGCTTCTCGATGTTGTTGATGAAGAACTTGACGAACACGCCTCTCTGGCTCTTGTCGATGATGGTGTCCGTCAGCTCGGAGAAATACGAGGAAAGAGAGTATCCGGTCATCAGGATGTTTCTTTCCGCACCTTCGATCATTGACCTGACAACAGTCATCGTAGGTCTGGCATCAATCCTGAATGACGGAGGCGCTGTTACCACAAGTGAAACTTTTTCCGGCTTTTCTGCAGTCATGGAAGTTCTGATCGTCTTCGCAATTTCATCGCATTCCGACTCAGATAACTGCGGATACTGTCTGTGCAGAGCAATTGTTGCATTATCAGTGCCATTTGCGATATCCGCCTTTATTGTATTCAGAAGTATTTCTCTTTTTATATCTCCACCTGACACAGCTCATGCACCAGCTCTCTGAAATACGAAGTCTCTTCGCGTCCTGCAAGAGGTACCACCAGTCCGCGGTCAAGCATTCTGTTTCCGTTCTCGCAAGCAGTCTCTGAAATCATACAGCAGGAATGGCACGCAGCTCCATTTGAATTCTTCCCGGCAGGCAGTGTGTTCATGCATTCAGGATCATTCGTACATATCAGCGCTTCCCGGAAGGCATCCCGCATAATGTTCGTCATCTGATCTGCCGTACCGAGTTCCACAAGACCGCCGAGAGAGCCCTCCTTGTCAGAGCTTCCCGTGTAAAGCAGAATGCCAGCCATCTTGTCGCCGAAATAGATTCTTTCCCTGATTGCCGAGGATGAATACCCGGATGACATGGCCATCTGCTTGATCAGGAGATGGGAGAATGTGTGCATGAGGACGTAAACGGCATCGCGGTCGGTCTTTATGATCCATCCCTTTGATTCGCAGTATTCCCTGTAGGAGGCTTTGTACCTTCCTGAAATACTCTTTACCTGCGGATTGCCGAGCCATTCATCGAGTGTGTTCCTGTTGAATTCGATGAAGATTCCCTCGCCGTTTACTTCCACTGCGGGAAGCCAGCGCTCATCCCGACCTTTTGCCAGGTAGACGACGTTCGGCTGTTCGTCCGCATCCGGATCGGGAGCATCAACCCGTGTGAAGCCAAGCAGCACACGCACCTCGCGCAGTCTCGTTATGCGGATGATCCGCTTGAAGTAACGGCTGAAATATCCCGGCAGCGAATCTTCCTCGGCCTTGAAGTGCTTTTTGTTCGATTGATAGGTCGGGTCATTGTGATGGGTTATCGCCTGATACTCCATCAGTTTTATTTCTGTGAACTCTCTGATATTGCTCATGCGCCGCTCATAGGCTTCATCAAATTCGTCACGGGTAAAGGATGTGAAGAACTTTTCGTATGCTTTGTCGAGACCTTCCTGTTCTCCAAGCACATCCTTGAGCAACTCGATATCCCGCAGATGTTCATCAACGAGGTTGTACAACGGATTGATCCACGGTGGGATGGATATGGCGCTTCTGGTTACGGCAAAGTAGACGTTTGATGCGCCACGTTGTGACGGAATGACCGGTTTTTCGCAGTGTTCGCGTCTGCTGTGTGGTCGGAACGGGTGCATTCCGCTGCATGACAGTCCTTCAAAGTTCCGGGCCTGCGTGGCTCCGCTCATGCTTCTTTTTGCGCCGCATGAGCACTCCACCCACATGTCCGACAGCGTGGATGTGTTGCCGGTGGAATACATCTTCAGTCTGCCGTTGCAGCTGGTATCCCCGTGGTGAACCCACCAGCTCCAGGGGAAATCCGACATATGTCCGTTTTCACAGATAGTGATGAAACGCGCCGGATAAGCTTTTCTTCCACACTCCGGGCAGGTTACGCCAAATTTCAGATACTTCTCGAGATTGAACGATTCCGTAGCGTCAAAAAGGCGTCCGCATTTGAGATTGGAGCAAACATGCCATCGTGGAAATGAAACAACGGGTATGTCATGTGCAAAAGTTGTCCTCGGCATATAGAAGGCATCCACGTTCAGATATACCGCAAGGCGCCCGTCTATTATTTTCTTGCCCTTGTCCTTCCAGTACGGGATATCCAGAATGCTAACGGAATCCTTTACTGCATCCACAACCGAGCCGGGACCGAAGGTTGTAATAATCTGGTTCGGCCGCAGTTCTCCAAGTTTGTTGTTGTCGTATCCAGCCATATTAATCCTCCGTGAAATAGTACATGTTTGCGGCACTTTCAACCTCGCGCATGGACTGCAGCGTGGGCTTGTAATTGTCCTCATGCGGTTTGTCATAAGGGTTGATGAGTATGTTGTATCTCTTCGGATCTGCCCTGTAGAACAGAGGCATGGATTCAGCCGCCTTGCGTTTCCACCATCCGATGAACTCGTCGATTTCATCACCGGCATCATCTCTTGCAGATGGCTTGACGATTTTTATCCGGTCGAGAATCATTTCCCTGACGGCATCAATCTGTTCCGGAGACAGTGTTCCTATGGCTCTGGCATTCGCATTGTTCGCCATTTCAGGGTACAGAAGCCTTATCGCGGAAATGACAAGTGCATGCAGAACGCGGTCGCGCGCCCTTGCTGAGAACGGCGTGGCAGTTGTTCCTTCGACGAACCTGTAGAGCTGCGCATGATAGCCTGTGAAGTTCTCATAGTGAGACAGATCTCGTGGGCGGTATGCGTTGTACAGCGTGACAACCAGACCAGGATAGGCGCGTCCGATACGGCTTGTCGCCTGGATGTATTCGGAGTTCTGCTTCGGCTGTCCGGCCACGACCATCAGCCCGAGCCGATCCACATCCATGCCGACTGCAATCATGTTCGTTGCCACCGCCGTATCCAGACACTTCCCGGATGTATACGGCAATTCAAGCTGATTGAGCTTTTCCGGAATCTGCCAGGAAGACATTCTTGACGTGATCTCAACATTATTTCCGGAATTGAGATATCTCATCTTCGGGTAATTGTATTTTTTCTTGATCACATACATTCGCTTCGGAATATCGTCCTGCAGAAGACGGACTGCACCGCCAAGCTCACGGATACTGTTGAAGTACCCGATCAGGCTGTAGTATGGATCAATGACATCCTTCCACTCCTCCTGCTGGGACAGATTGCCGACCGTCTGCAGAATGATTGCGTAGGTTCGCAGCAAGGCTGTCTTCACGGACTGTCCCGGAGCACATATGCCGACATATTTTCTGAACGGGTCTTCCTCTACAGGTATCTCCCGTATGAAGAAGCTGTCACCGATCTCAAAGCCGTTCGGCGGGAACTGCGTCGTATTCTTCCTTGCGTACAGGCTCCTCGCCTGGTTGTCTGCGTTTTTGATTGTCGCAGTGGAAACCACGTACTTCGGTCTGATACCGTCATGCGTACACATGTCCTCGATGATGGTCTCATACGCACCATAGACGGTTCCGAGAGGACCGGTGATCAGATGCAACTCGTCCTGAATAATCAGCTCCGGCGGTAGGAATCGCTTCACCGGTGTCACCTGGGCAGCAGGAAGGCTGGCCGTCTTGTTATGACGTTTCGGATGTTCTGCGCCAATCGCAATATAGCCGTCACGGCTGCACTTCCTGTCAACCCTTCCAAAAAGTGAATTCGTGTTTACGTCCCACGGAAGTCTTGCGAACTTGTCGACCGTTGACAGGATGATGGTCGGACATTTCGC
>Ga0256405_10011100_pt1 | contig 11627 bp, 13 predicted proteins | sample RumenRJG_02DNA_FD_189096 | JGI IMG/M metagenome (GOLD analysis project Ga0256405, IMG submission 189096) | Bovine rumen microbial communities from Lethbridge, Alberta, Canada - RJG_02 | ecosystem: Host-associated > Mammals > Digestive system > Stomach > Rumen | place: Canada: Alberta...
GGGGAATTATATTCTAATATTCGTGCGCTTGCCTGAACGGCTTGAAATGGTGGTCTCATTGCTCAGCACACCGACCAGCTTACGCCCGTCAATCTCGAATCTGACAGCCTGCGGTTGCTGGGGTTGCACGGCGAGTGGATTGATGAACGCCCTCGGCATCCTCACCCGCTGTCCGTCAATGCCGGAGTTGAGCAGACGGAACAGGTTCGCCTGCTGGCGGGTGTTGAGTATCATCTCGCCGGAGTTCACACGGGCAAGCAGGCGGTCTCCCTGCTTCTGCGTTCCTCCTACGATACCACCCTCTGCGAAAGCACCAGCCATCGCAAGGGCAGACATTACGGCTGCGAGTGCCGCAGGTATGGCGAACAGCAGACCAGGCCACCCTACCTTGGTGCCCTCCTTGGTGGCATTGGTGACAGCCTCACCCGCATTGGCTTGAGACTTGACCTTGGTGGCTGCCGTGTCGATGATTGTGGAGGTTGTATTCTCCTGCGTAGCCTTTGTATTGGCTTCGGTAGTCGTTTTGCTCACCTTTGTCGATTCCGTAAAGTGGTCAATCAGCTGGACGATGCCGTCGATGCCCTGAGCCGCGGACAGGAACGAGTCCATGACGAGCTTTATGGTCTCCCATGCGCTGAGGTTGCCGCTCAGACCATCGGTGAGCTGTTCTACGGCATCGCCGACTCCCTTGACGCTGCTCCACATGCTGCCGATGTCCTGAAGCGTAGCCTTGGCATCCTCAACATCCTCGGCATCGAGCTTGACCTCAATCGGGTCGAGACCCTCAATCTTGAGCTGGGTGTTGAAGGCATCAATCAGTTCCTGAGCCTTATCCCTGCCGATAATTCCGGCATCGAACCAGCCCTGCACCTGAGAGATGCCGGTCTGGGCATTGCTGAGGACGGATTCCTTGTGCTGGATGGTGCTCCACTGCTCAGTTGTGAAATAAGTTCTTGGCTCTACACGGAACGAGGTGACCTTGCTCGCATCATTTATGGCTTCCTGGGCTTTTTTCTCAAAATCCTTTTTGTTGATGTCAAAACTGCCGGCAAAATCAATATTAACCGCATTATCGGGCAATTCAAAGACAAACTGCCTGTCCTTTACCCAATTCTTTCTGAAATCAATATCCTCGTTAAGCTCATTGAGTTTCGCTTCAAGATCGCTTCTCTCATACTCGGTAAGGTCTGGTCTGCTCAATTTTTGCGCAATCTCATCGCGCTGAGCTTCCAGCTTCTGCAATTCCGTGAGTTCTTTCTTGACGATTTCTTTCGCCTTCTTAGCCTCGACACGAGTTGCGTTTTTGCCGGAGGTCTTAGACGCGCCGGACTTCGCTGATGCATTAGACGGGGTGCCCTTCGACGATACAATCTCGCCGTTGAAATAGTTGATGCCATTGGCACGAGCCATCTGCTCTGCCTGCTCCTCGGCTTTCATCCACGAATCCATCAGTTTATTAAGGGTCTCGTTGAACAGGGATGTCCTCTCATTTTCAAGCTTGATTCTCTCGCTGATGATATAATTACGCGCGAAGCTGAGGCCTTGTGCGTTAAGCCGGGCGGTATTGTCTGAGCCATTGAAGTCGGTAAACATATCAGGGGTTATCCCCGCTTTTTTAAGCCAGCCCTCATCGTCTCCGTATGCAATGATACGACCGCTCAACGTTCGGTTCACCTTAAAACGGGAGCCTTCACTTACACTCGGCAACGTGGATGGTGCTTTTGCCTGCTCGATTGCCCACTGGCTGGTATATTCCTCCATTGCCTTCTGCATTCCCTTAGCCACCGAAATCTGCATGAGGGCTGCGCGCATCTGTGGTGCCTTCTTGACAAACACATCCATAGCGTCAGCTGCGGTCTTGATGTTCAGTCCAAGCGAATCGAAACCGTCCACATTCATCTGCAGGAAGCGTGTGATTTCCATGTCGCTCTTGCAGGCGAGGTACTTCATCCTCAGCGTCTCATACTTGCCGATAAGCTCACCGGCGGACTTCCCGGTCTCCTCCTGCGCCTCCATCTGCCTTCCGAGGGCGGTGTTGAGGTCGTTGCTGCCATCTTCCAGCTTGCCGAGCTCGGTGGTCGCCTCCTCCGTCTCACCACGGAATATGGCGAACAACCCAATCAGCGTGGTGATGGCTGTGATGACGAGACCGATTGGATTAGCCTTCAGCACCACATTGAGCGCCTTGGTGGCGAGGGTCGCGCCCTTGGTCGCAGTGGTCTCACCGACCACAGCTGTGGCGTGGTCACGGGCGAGCTTGGCGGCGAGTCGCTTCTGCAGGTTCGCCACACCCATGACGAGGGTGGAGTTCTTGTTGAGGGTGTTAGCCACCTGCTGCACACCGTTGGCGAGAGCCATGGCTCCCTGCACCTTCCTCATCGTCTCCTCGAACTCCTTGTTCTCATCCCCGAAAAGCGCGAGCGCACCCTGGGCGAGGGACACGGCACCTGCCACGCCCTCGAACAGACCGACTGCGGTGGAGATGCCCTTGATGTCATCGGCGAAGTAGCGGACGGATGCAGCGGCGTCATCCATGGCATCCCTCATGCCACCCGCCTGCTCTGCCATGCGGATGAACTCGTCAGTGCCAGACAAGCCCTTGAACTCCATCTCTCCGAGAATCTTCTGCATCTCACGGAGCTGGCTCTTCAGCGGCTTGCTTGACTCGGCGATCTTGTCGAAGGCATCCGTGTACTTCGACATGTCCCGAAGCCCGGATGAGAACTCACCGGCATCACCGGATGCCTTGTCAAGGGCTTTGCTGAGGTCGCCGACACTCTTGACGGCTGAGGTCACCGATTCCTGACCCTCAACGCCGACCTTGACCCCTATCTTAATGTCATGTTTTGCCATGTCTCTGTTGTTTAATCTGACCGGACTGCTCCAGCCGTGTGATCAATTCATTGTATTGCCTCATTGACTCCTCTCTCCCTGGGTCTTCCGTCACCGGCTTCTTCTCACCACCATCCCACGGCAAGCGGAGAAGCGTCTTGGGAGTGACCCTCTTACGCACATGCGGCTGGACGCAGATGGATGCATGCACCCTCATCCGCTCCCAGCCGTCATGATACTCCTGTTCCCTGACTTCACGGAAAGCCTTGGCGACGGCGTCGAACTCGTCGATGCTCATCTGCCTGAACTCATCCGTGCCTAAGCCTATCACACCCACGGCGTAGCCGTAGATGTCGTGTATGTCTATTTCTTCTCCGTCATTTTTTTTTGACTCCCTCCCATATACTCAGCCAGCTTCTTCTGGAAATCGGCGAGCGTGTCAAATCCAATGGCGTCGGAGAACTCGGTCAGCGTGAGGTTAAATTCCCTCTTCTCCCTCCGGCAGGTGCTGCGCACCGCACACCACATCAGGGTGATGTTGTCGGAGATGTCCGAGATGTCAGCCTTCGACAGGTCGTAGCCCGTCTGCTGTTTGAAATCGAGAAATGCACCCATGGTCATTCCGCATGGGTACATCTCTCCATTGATCTGTATGTCGAAGCTCTTCATACGCGTAGGTGTTTATTGCTGTTAGCCTCCAGCAGTAGTTTTGCCTGGATAGATGGTAGGCTCTCCGTCGTTCTCAAGCGAGATGCTGTAGGTGGCGTCATCCTGAGCTGGGGATGTCTCCTCGATGCTTGCGATGATGAAACTTCCCTGAACGTAAGGGGTGCTGTCGCTGCCACGCTTGAAAGCCTTGACGGTGACGGAGGTTCCCTGACCCCAGTGTGGGCCGAGCTCCTCGAATCCGTTCTCAGCCTCGCCCGTGTAGCGCAAGCCTTCAGCGGAAATGCTGATACTCAAGCCGGTCACGCCCTTGCCTTTCCAGAGTCCGCTTGAGGCGGCTTCGCTGGCTGGCGGCTTGACGGCTCTCTCCTTGGTCTCAGAATTGAAAGTCAGCGTGTGGCTGGTGCAGTGACCTATAGCCTTTTCCCCCACCATGAGCAGGAGGTTGCTGCCATTGATGTAATCCGTGTTTGCCATGGTCTTTTATATTTTCAGATTGAAACTTAATTCCTGGACAAAATTGCCCTCATCATCAGCGTAGTCCTGGGCGTCGATGAGCAGTGACGAGCGGAGGGTCAGACCATCCACGGTCACAAGGTCGAACTTTCCGTCAAGCGCAGTGCGCACAGCCTCAGCGAGCTCTATGCTCTCAGCGTAGCCGCTGGCGTAGCAGGCTACGACGATTCGCACGGTGTCGCTCCCTATGCCATGCCCCTTGACAGGCATCTGGTCCATCCGCTCACGGTGGTAGCAGACATACGGCATCCGCACATCCTCATCCTCCTGCACGATGACTGGGAAGACACGGGTGGCGATGGACATCACCGCCTCGCTCTTGGAGAGCAGGTCATAGACAATCAGTCCTGCGCTTAATGATGTTGACATATCCCGTTAATTGATGTTTGACAAAAAATTCTCCGCACTCTGCACTACCAGCCTCTCAGCAAGCTGGACGATGGATGCCTCCGTCGCAGGCAGCACGTTCAGCGGGTGGCTGATACGCCCCGTTGACTGCTTCGTCCATCCACGCATCCTCCTGTCGGTCGTCCCAGCCTCCTGGAAATGGAGCACTGGGAGCTTCCTTCCAGTCTTGCCGAAGAACCTGTTGCGGTGCATTCCCTTCTCGCCCTCGCCGTTCCTGCCCGCAGGTCTTCCAGCTGTGGTCAGCATGAAGCCGCCGCCGCCGGAATACAGGTGGACGCGGAGTGAGGACTCCCAGTCGCTTCGGTCACCTTTCACGTCAACCCCTGAGCTCCTGAGCTTGCCGAGAGCTATCTGCCTCGCCTGCTCGCTGACGGACGGGAAGTCCGACCGCACCGACTGGCGGATGCCTGCCGGATTGAGCTGACGGGTGAGGGCTTCCATGCCCTCCTCGAACTGTCGGTATGCTTGCTGGTTACTCATTTACTTTGTCACATACGATGGTGAGGTACCCCCGGTCGTAATTGGGTATGATGTGGGTTACGGTGTAGAGGTTGCCGCCAAGCTGCTCGACCCTCCAGTTCTCATGCACCTCGTGGGCATCACGGATGTTCCACTCGACGGAGTAGTCGGGCGAGAGCTCGCCGTCCTGCAGCTTCCGTCTGCCGGACATCCGCACCCGCTCGGCGTGGACCACTGCGGTCTCCGTCCAGGTGCTCCTCTTGCCTCCGAACTTGTCAGTGACATATCCGGGGCGCAGGATGCGCAGCTTATGCTTAAGACTCCCCGCTCTCATAGGTCAGCTTGGTGTATGGCTTGATGAGTGCGAGGACAGTCTCAGGAACCGGGGACATCTGGCCGATGCTCACGCTCTCACGCTGGTTGTACCAGTGCCCGCCTGTGAGGAGGATGGCCTGGACAACCGGGAGAGGGAGCTCGCCGCCACCCATCTCCTCCAGCTCTTCCATCGTACGGTGGGTGGCATTGGCGATGTGCGCCTCCGCTGTGTCGAGCAGGTGCTGGAGATAGGAGTCGTCGCCGGCGAAGTCGTCGGCCCGGCAGTGTGTCTTGAAAAGTGAGAGGTCAATGCTTGACATGGCGATTGGGTGTTAGGTTGGAACCGGGCAGGACTGACCTTGCCCGGTTCCGGGCGGAGTGAGGGAGAAGAGTTTAGCTGGCTGCCTTGGTGAGGACTGCAAACGCCTCCTTGCGGAGAACAGTGATTGCGTAGTCGAGGTTCAGCACGAAGTCGATTGCGTTCTTGCGGCTGAGGGTGTAAGGGTCGATGATGAAGATCATGTCGCCGAACAAACCCTGAGGAGCGTACTTGAACGCGCCGAAGTAAACGGTGTTGTCTGGAACGTGATTGGTGCTGAAAACAGGGACACCGTTCACGCGGCCGTTCTGGATGACTGCCTCGTTGGCGCCCTCCCACTTAGGAGTGCCTTCGAGCAGTGCCTTTGTGGTCTCGTTCATCACATAGCAGATACCATCTGCCTGCACGTTCTCTGCGAGAACCACTGCCTTGAGGCGGAGGAGGTCGGAGAGAGTCGGAGCTGCCTGAGTCTTGGCGAAGGTGATGTTGTGACCGTTCTTCATCTCAGTGGTCACGAACGGACCGAAGAGGTTGGTGGCACCTGTCACCTTTGTCTGGCTGAACATGATCTTGTTCATGAGCTCAGCAACGGCTGCAGGCATGTACTGCGTAGCGACAACCTGGATGAGGTCGTCGGTCTCGAGGATGGCCTCACGGGTCACAGGCACTGCGATGCCGATGCGCTCAGGCTTGGCGATGAGCTTGGAAAGAGGAATCTTGGTGTCGCCGAGGGCGGCTGCCTCGTCGTTGATGGTGGCGGAGAAGGTCTCCACTACCGGCCACTGGTGGTTGCCCTTAAGACCGGTGAGCAGCGGTGCGCCGATGGCACTGAGGATGTTCTTCTTCCACAGCGGCTCAACGATGTCATGGATGGTCAGTGGAGCTGGATTGGTAGAGGTGGCAGGGTTGGCATAGCCGGATGCGTTGCCTCCCCATCCTGCAGCCACAGCACGGGAGATACGGAGCTCGAAACGCTGTCCGTTCTTGATGTGCTCACGGATCTGCTGGGTGGCGGATGCCACGTCAGACTGGCGGGCTACCTCAACTGTAGGGGTGTTGGCTTTGATCTTCATCTCGAGGATGTTGTTGTCGCGGGCAAGCACGTTGCTCTCTGCCTTCTCTGCGTCGGTCAGGTCACGGTCCTCACGCTCGCACGCTGCAGCAATCTCCAACATTCTGGCCTTGTTGGACTCGATGGTCTCAAAAGCCTCGCGAAAATTGAATTTTTCCATAAAAACAATCTTTTGAAGGGGTTAATATTAGGTTAATTAAATCTTTTCATGAATTTCTCACTGCGCGCTATGCGCTCGCGAAGTGCCGACAGGCTTTCACGGCGATTCTCAGAGCCGTTCTCGTCCTCGGTGGTCTCCTCTCCGTCCTCTGCCCCGTTCTCGTCCTGTGCGTCCTCTGAGGCGTCCTCACGGCTTTCTTCCGTTTCTGCGTCTTCCTCAGATGCGCTTCCTGAATCTTCCGCGGTCTCCTCCTCAGTCTCATCCTCATCGGTGGAGGATTCCCTTCTGGGAAGCCCGCAGTCCTCGGCCTCACGGCGGGTGACGCTGGTCTGCTCATAGGCGGGGTCTGGAGTGACGGTGAAGTCATAGACCCTCTCGATGCGCAGCACATGGCGCAGCAGGCAGTCATTGCCATCCTCGTTGGTGATGTACTCGTACTTGACGGCTCCCGCATCCTCCCTCTCGTCAGTGGAGTAGATGAAGGAGCATCCGTTGATGTCGCCACGGGCAATCAGCTCAAGAGCCTTGTCGCCGTCCGCAGTCCTCGGCATCTCTGCCCAGAAGCGGACTCCTTCCTCGTCCACCTCGTAGTGGAGGGTTCCCCTGCCTTGGTTGCTACGGGCAAGGATGAGCTGGCGGTCGTGGAACATGGTGAGCTTGATGTCCTGGCGGTCGAGCATCTCCTTGGTGACGCTGCCAGGCTCAAGAACCTCATAATAGAGCTCCGTCCAGTCACACAGCAGGCGGGAGCGGACACCGAACAGCAATGCGTTGCCCTCGATAGTCCTGCTCTCACCTCCCCCTTCAGCCTCCCTGATGCGGAGACCTCCGATGTAAGCTATGTTGCGTTTTTTCATGGTAAATATGTGTGTTATCCTTCTGAATCCTGTTCTTGTGCATTCCTCAGCTTCTCGCTCCCGATCTCCGCAAGGTTGGTCGAGAGGTAAACGAGGTCTCCTCCTTCGACCGGCGGCTGGTTCTCCATTCTCCTCACGTCATTGACCGTAAGCGTTCCGTTCTGGATCATCTTGGCCTCGTAGTCGGCCATGGCCGACAGGTCCATGGCGTAGATGGCTTTGCGGTCAAACTTGAAAATCCGCTTGCAGCACATCGACTGGGACACCAGCTTACGCTGGAACTCTCCCTCGATGGCTGTGAGGATGCGGTCGAGTGTCTGCGTGAGGTAGGCGGTGTCCGCCTGCTCAGGCATCTTGTAGTTGCTCCCGGTCATGTCGAAGAGGTACATCGGAGGAACACCCGTCAGCCTCGCAATCTCGTTGACGGCGAACTTGCGGCTGTCAAGGAACTGCAGGTCTGCCGACGTGCTGCTCACGGGGATGTAGCTGACATCACCCGGCAGGGCTACCACCCTCTCGCCGGATTGGAACCGCTGGTCAACATCGCTGGCGAGGTTGGTCATCTCCGGCACGGAATACTCGCCCATGCCACGCTGAAGCGTCTGCGCATTGGTGAGCACACCACGGATGATGCCTCCCTTGTCAAATCTCTCAAGGGTCTCACGGTCACCAGTGGCGATAATGCTCAACGCCCTCGCCCCGATCTGCCAGAGGGGCGTTCCCTTACGACCGTCGGTGGAGTTGAAAACGATGTGAAGAATCTGGCTCTCGTTAAATTCGCCGCTGACCCCATTGAACGCATCGTTCACATAGTACTTGCCGTTCATCTCATCATAGGCGCAGCTGTGGCGGGAGAGGAGGACAAGCTCGGAGAGCTCCCCATCGATGAAGCGTGGGTAGATATACGCGTCGCCGTCATGGAAGCCACGCCACACGAGCTGGTACTTGAAGTCGAACGCGCTCATGCGCATCATGGGCTGGACGGTGAGCAGGTAGTGGAGAGGGGAGGATTCGAAATCGACGTATATCCCGCCCTGCCTCTTGCAGAAGCGGAACGGAAGCCTTGCCACGCTGCCGGAGAGCACGTCAAGGGCACGCTTGTAGGCGGTCACCTCAAGCGCGCTGTCGCCTGTCACAGGTACGGGTGCACCTGAGCCGAACGTGACTGCACCACGGTATCCGGCGGTCACATTCAGATTTCCCTCCCTGCTCTTCTTACGGTTACGGAATATGTTGGAAAAAATCCCCATATTGCCTCAATGGTATTAGAGTGTTATCCTTTGTATTGGCAAATATAGGGAATAATATTCTATAATCCAAATATTTATAAGGAAATTTTCAATAAAAAATCAATATTCGTAGGAATTGAGCTGACCGATGGTCATCAGCATCGTTATTACGCCGTCAATCTTCCTTGTTGCGGTGATTTTCACGGGTTTCTTGTTTTCAAGCCTGTCCTCGTCAATCACGCAGTTGGAAAGGCAGAAGGTGTTGATGGGATTGTCGTTGAGCACGATTTTAGGAGGGTCGCTCCACGCCATGAGCTCGAAGCTCTCCACAGGGAGGTTGAATGAGCCGTATGTCTGCTTGTATGGCATCAGCTGGTTCCTCGCACCTCCTGCAATGAGAGTGTTGACCAGCTCCTGGCTCTTATATGCGTCGTAACCGATTCGGACGATGCTGGTGAACCGGCTCCGGCGGATGATGTCGTCGGCAATCTTCCGGGTGTCTATCTTGTCCCCCTGGCAATAGGACAGGTACCCATCATCATGCCACCTGGCATACAGTTCCCGGTTAGGATGCCCTGCGAGCGCGCCTTCGGGGAAATAATAGTCCGTGTGGCTGTAGAAGCACTTGCGCACAGGGCTGTAGGTGGTGTAGCTGACGGCTGAGAAGTCGTCACGGACGGAGAGGTCGAAGGCGACGAAGACAGTAGGCTTGACGGATGAATCTCCGTACAGGTCTGTCCGTGTCCGGTCATCGGCAAGATAATCAACATCCCAGTCACCAAGCAGGGTCTTGGCCTTGTCAGGCGTGAACCATGTCTTGGTGTCGCTCACGGCGAAGATGTTCAGCAGCTTGTTGCGGAAATCCCTGATGCCCTGTGAGGACATCTGCGCCTCCTTCCATGCCGCCTCGTAGAAGTCAGGCTGCACGGTCACTCCTATATGCGGATGCACCTTCGCCCATGTGCGTGGGTCATCCTCCGCATCGTCCACATCGGGGAGGAACAGGTCGGCGAACAGGGTGTCGTTCTCCAGCTCGCCACGGAGCACCGCCTTGCATCCCTCGATTTCCTGGTAGCACGCTCCGTCAATCACGTCGGATGCGGTGGTGATGATGACGGTGAGGGGTTCCCTCCTCGGACCCATGGAGGTGGTGAGCACGCTCTTGAGGTCTCCTCCGCTCCTCGTGCCGGTGTCCCTCGCCTGCGCATACTCGTCAAGGATGGCGAGTGAGGCGAACAGTCCGTCCTTCGTCCTGGCATTGGCTGTCAGACACTGGATGAGGCTGTCACGCCCACGGTCACGGAAGGAGACGGACTCACGGTTGATGCGGAAGTGCTTCTGCTTGGGGTCGAGGTCGAACATGATGGCCCTGACCTCATTGAAGCACTTCTTAGCCTGGTCGTAGGAATTGGCGCCGATGTAGGCTTCGGCGTTGTTGTCGCCGAAAAGCATGTCATCAACGGCGAGAAAAGCGGCGAAGGTGGTCTTGCTGAATTTCCTCGGCACGAAGATGTAGGCTGTCCTGATGAGCCTCCTGCCGTCCTCACGGGCGAAACCGAAGATGTGGGCGAACTGGAAGCACTGCACTGGGGTGAGCTTATAACGCTGCCGTCCCTGCATGCCGCTGAAGCGTATCATCTCGTAGAACCTGATCTTCGCCCTCACGCGCCTGCCGTTCCACTGGTGGCGGTCGAGCAGGTGGAAGAACCGGCGCACCTTGGCGAGCTCATAGAGATTGTGCCCGTCGGGGTCGTCAATGACCTTGAGGACATAGGCGAGTATACGCGGGTCGGTGTCCTGCAGGGCATAGCCATAGGTGGACGAGAGACTGTCCCTCATCAACGTGAGCTCAGAGGCGATGCCGCCCTTGAGCTTGCGCAGCTCCGACTTACTGAGGCTTTCCATCTCCTTCCTCCCTTAACTTGCTCATAAATTCGGAGAAGTTGTCATTGTCGCTCCTGCGCTCCTTGGACTCAGTGGTCATGCCGATTGCCGTGAGCTGCTTGGTGAGCAGCCTCGACAGCTCCGTGTATCTGGTCTCTATCGGATTGAGCTGATAACGCTCATTGCCCTCACGCGACACCTGCACGTTGACCTTCTTGTAGTCGCCACGGCTCATCTCGGCGCGGAGCTCCTCCAGCTGGACATAGGTGTTCGCCACCTCCCCGACCATCATGGAGAGCTCAGAGGAATACTTACCTTCCTTCTTGAGCAGCCTGATGATGTAGGTCTTCTTTGAATTGAGTTTACGCCTGTACTCCTTGCTGTGGTCATTGTCGGCGGGTTCCTCATTCTCATCCTTCGGCTTCTTCTCAGGCAGAGGCTTCTCCGTCCATCCACGATGCTTGCCCTTTGTCTTGAGGTAGAAAATGATGGCTGTGGTGTCACCGGCCTCAATGCCATTCAGGAGCTTGCTCTCGACCCAGTCAATCTGCGCCTCATTGATGTAGTGCGCCTCTGCGGCGAAATCCTCGTCGCTCTTGCACCAATACTCATACTTCTTCCTTCCGATGCCGACCACGTTGCAGGCGGCTTCTATGATGCCCTTGCTCGCGCGCAGGGCGACCAGGAAATCCCGCTTGAGCGGAATCTCGTCAAGCCTCTTCTGGGCTTGCTTCCCGATCTTCTTGTTTTCCATGGTTTTCTCACTCATCCGTATCCAAATTTAAATGAATTGACTCCGAGAACCGTGACTGTCAACGAATTGTGCTGATTTTCAGCGCGTTTTTTCATGGTTCCTAAAAACAACCTGTGCCCCCAACCCCAAAAAAGTTTTCCCGCGCGTGGAGAAAAG
>Ga0256405_10011103_pt1 | contig 11622 bp, 9 predicted proteins | sample RumenRJG_02DNA_FD_189096 | JGI IMG/M metagenome (GOLD analysis project Ga0256405, IMG submission 189096) | Bovine rumen microbial communities from Lethbridge, Alberta, Canada - RJG_02 | ecosystem: Host-associated > Mammals > Digestive system > Stomach > Rumen | place: Canada: Alberta | collected...
CAGAAATGACTACAAAAACGGTAGTTTTTCTACATGGTGCCCGTAGTTCAGTTGGTTAGAGCGTCAGATTGTGGTTCTGAATGTCGACGGTTCGAGTCCGTCCGGGCACCCTTCAAAAAAATCCCTGCAAGTCAAGCACTTGCAGGGATTTTTATTTTCTAATACCTTAGATTTTGATGGAACATTGATGGAATATTTTTAAATTGTTCCATCAATTTTGGACTCGAAACACCACAAGGATTAGCAAACTGTTTATTCAAAATGTGGAAACTGCCACGTGTATTCATATACTTGCAGTTAACGTCATTCTTTACCTTCTGTCATAATAATCCATTTACCTTCCTTACGACCATCTTGACGCTCGATATTGATACCAAGTTTCCTAATAGCTGTAAACTCTCGTTGGATAGTCTTATCGGACACCTTAAGTTTTCTGGACATTTCTATTAGAGTTGCTTCTGGTGATGTATAAATCATTTCGAGTATAACCATCTGTCTTTCAGATAGTTTTTTTAGGACATCTTTCTGGACATCATTATTCCCTTTTACATATTCCAGTACTTCGTGTTGAAATATGCCAGAGTTCAAATACCTCACGTAAATCCTCCCAATATTAAATAGTCATTCACTCTTTAAACTCTTCTATTGAGAACCATTTATCGACGAACTCTCTTTTGTATTGTTTGAGCGATGAGGGGTTGGATTGTATCTGAGAGATTGAAATAAGAGGAATAAGGTAGAGTTCTTCCGGCATGGAAGGAGCACCCCCAACGCCTAATACAATGAAAACAGCCATAGCCTTTTCTGTTGCATATTCTTGATAATGAGTAATTTGTTCTGGAGTGAACAACGGCTTAGAAAAGTGCCTTGGGATGCTTGCTCGCCACTTGCATTCAACCGCAAACTTCCTTTTACGTTTACCCTCCTTATATACAAGCACAAAATCTGGATATGTGTTGCTAACAGGACTGATATTGCCTAATGATTTGTCACCTCGCCACTCTATTAATGAATAAGCCTTTGTCTCATTTAAGTCGAAAAGTTCTAAGACAAAATCTTCAAACTCTCGTCCTTTAAGGACCTCCTCTGGTAATGTAATAGCCTTAATTCTGTTACGGACAGAGATATAGCTTCTTCGTAATTGCTTTTTGATTGCATGAAGTCCCATATCTTCATAGAACATTCGCAATAGTATCTTATCTTGCCATACAGTCCATCGTTGATGAGTGGGTGGAGCTAATGGTTCTGCCGCCATCATCATCTCTTCTTGCTCCAGATAGCGTACATTTTGTACACCTGCCAAGAGCGGGAATATGCTACCATTTTTATCAATATAACCACAAACAATATTCTCAGCCATCTGCATCATATACTGATTTCTAAGCCTTGGCGTCTGGCCAGTCCCATGAGGTTCATCACGTTGGAGAACAAGAATCAGCATACGTTGTTCTTCCAATGCCTTCTCTATCTGAACGTTGTACTTATCAGTAAAACGATTCATCACCACTAGAATCGTTGGCACCTGATTCACAAGCAGAGCCCTCATCACTTCATCTTCCAATTCTGATGAATTAAAGCAAATGACACAATCATTCGATGTAAGCGAATCCACCCAACCAAAGACCTTGTCATACAGTGAATAGGGCGCACGTTTTGAACAAAGAAAGAGCGATTTCTCTCTGTTCAAAAGGTCCTCGTTACCTATTTTGTTAATAATCCTCATACCTCTTTTCTACGACCTTAAGATTATTTTGTATGCAAAGTTACACATCTAATTCCAACTGCTTCCAATTGGGCTTGTTCACATATTCCGTTGCATTCATGGGGCTCGTCAGAATTACCACATGCTTTCAATATTAAAATTCGTTTACACATATAATAACCAATTATAAATTTCTACCATGACATTTCTTGAATTTCTTGCCACTTCCACATGGACAAGGTTCATTACGACCAACTCCTTTGAACATCTCTTTGCGAAAAGAGTCCTGATTCTTTTTATTATCCTCGTCCACACTTCTGTCTATCATTCTTTTTAATTCGTTATCAAGAAAGAAGTTAGGATGCCACCCTTTAAAAACCTTATCAAGGACATAGCTATCAAACGCGGATGCAGTTATCCCAGGAAGGAATCCGCCTATACCTATCAAATTACATGCAAGCATCCGTATAGGTTGCATACATTTTGAACCTAATACATTGTTAACAGAGTTCATTATTTCTTGACGCATTACTCCTTCTTCGTAATTCGTCATCTTAGCCCAGTATCTAAATAGCTTCCCATTAAAATTATTCCTAATTTGTAAAAGGTCATCTAAATTGACGATCTTATCAACAAATAACTCTCCTAAATCAGGAAATCCTTTTTGTTGCTCCAAATGGACAAGAGCATCTGTTCCCGAGTGAAGTGGTTTAGAAAATGCGGATGCAGTTTTTTTCATCATTAAATTACAAATTTCAGCATCCATTTTTACATTTTCTATTCCTAATACAGAAGCTAGTACTGCAGACTTATTCAACTCTTGAAGCCGAACTCTGCTGACCTGATTATATTCCCACTTACCATCAGATCTACGACGATAGAAATTAGGGTCAGAAAGAAAAGATGTACTCAGACTATCACGTTTTGTTTCAAGAGTTACCTTCTCTTGTATTTCTTTCACATCGCCTAATTCGACAGAATTTTCATCAATAAGATATAAAATCGTGTTTGCTTCTATTCCTTGAAAGCCATGATGATGAAATGTGTTCTCAATATGACTCCATTTATGGATTTCATGTTGTGGTTTTTCGTTTTCATGTCCGACTATAACATAACCTTGTGCATATGAGAAAAAACCATGTTTCCATTCCCCTTTACCCTCTCTCATCATAACAGGATTCAACTCTTGATCTGGGATAACACATAGAATATGCAATCTTAACAATTCTTTTACGTATTCACTTCCCCAAACTTGAAGTATATCCCAAATATGATTACCTTCAATATATATTTTGTCGAAAGTCAGTAACGCAGTAATCAAGTCTCTCGCAATGTTTAGAGTAACTTGATGATTATCCACTTTAATATCGTAACCACATACGATATCCATTGTCTTACTCTCATCCCCCACCATAACAAAAGATGGACGTTGATAAATACGTGGGAAATTAGTTATAAGGATTTTTGTGGTTTGCATTTCTTCTGTCTTTTTACCACCAGAGTTCGTATTTGTATTGTTGGGCTATTGAACGATCTCAACTTTCCAACCCATTTTGAGGGCTGTATTGATCTTGTCCAGAATCTTCTTTTTGTCCTTAGTGCTGCTATGAGTGAGGATATATAGGCCTGGTGCTGCTTCACGCTGAGCATGACCATACTTTTTATCCTTTGTTGTGGAAACCACGTTAATGCGGCAGAATTTAACATCCAGCTCACGCACTTTTATCAAGCCTGCTTCCATAATAGCAGAGGTAAATGTCGTGGCAGCATCGTGTTCCTGTAGAATAGAGCCATCCCTTCTGCGGATGCACAATCCTGTCTTTGGAGCAATCTGTGTTCTCTTGGTTTTTCTTGGGCCAAATTCCTGGTGTTCCACCTCAGGATCTGCCTCCAACCGCTTGGCATCTATCAGTTCTATGATATTTGTCTTACGAGACAACGACACACTGATGGGCATACCTGGATGATAATCAACCACCAGCACCAACTCTCGTTGCACCTGCTTCAATGCAGGCTCAATGGTCTCTGTTACTATCGGAAGAATCTCTTTCTTGATGATGTCTTCTTCCAGTTCGCTTACCTGTCTCTCCAAGTCTTCATTCAACGAGAGACCTTCATTTCGCAACGTTTCCATTGCCTTGTATAAATCGCCAAGTCGTGACATAAGCTATTATTGATTATCTTTAATGAACGAGCAGTATTCTTCAAGAGATCTTCTCATTACCTCTTGCGGTATCAGTTTCCGTTGGTATTCAGCCACCATCGTAGGGCTTAGAGAACGGCTCAGTGTGTATTCTACCATGCTGCGGTCAGCAGATGGACAGAGGATAATACCAATACTTGGATTCTCGTTATCCCGCTTCACATCTCTGTCAAGGGCCTCCAGATACATATCCATCTTGCCGACAAACTCAGGCTGGAAATCAACCGCTTTCAACTCGATTGCAACCAGACATTGTAATGCCCGATGATAGAAAAGCAGGTCTATGCGCTTGGTTGACCCACCCACTTGAACTCCATATTCACTATCAACGAAAAGGAAATCCTTGCCCAATTCCAGAATGAATTCCTTCATATGTTCAAGCAATCCTTTGTGCAGGTGGTGCTCATTGTGTTTTGCAGGAAGACCCAGGAAGTCCACCACAGCCTTGTCCTTTAGCAAGTACTCAGAACTGGGATAATCTTTCAGCAGTTGTGGCGACAGCATCTTGTCTTTGTCAAGAAGCGTAGAATAAGTCTGATTGACAATGCAACGACGTAGTTCCTCTGTATTAAGCCTTTGGCGTGCAGCGTAAAGCATATAGAACACGCGTTCATCGTATGACTTGCATCGGTTCATGATCTCAATATGGCTGGTGAATGTTGCCAAAGCCAATATTCTTGGCATATTGATTAAAGGCGTGTCTAATTGTGCAATTGGCGATTGCACAATTTCGTTCAGGGGTAATTGTGTAGGAACTGACTGCGCAATCTCACCCACCTCTGTTTGTGCAATCGGTAATTGCACAAATTCATCCAGACGGAGCAGCTTGCCAAGTTGGTTAAATTCATCTGTGCTATAAGTGTCGTAGAACTTCACCATGTTGTACAGATGGCGCTTTCCGAATCCCCTACGTTTCGGGTTCATTCTTTTCAGATAGTCGGCCAATTCGCTTACCACTTTGGCCCCCCAATGGGCAGACTTCAACTGTTGAGAGATGTATTGTCCCACTTCCCAATTTGTCAGCAACGCTTCTATATTCACTTTGGCGATAGCTGATGAGCGATGCTGTTCTATCAATGAATTGACATACTCGAACTGCTGTTCCAGTTCCACCAGATTCGGTATGATTGTTATGTCTTTTTTCATATCTTTATAACGTTTCAATTGCGATTTTATGATTTATCGACCAATGCACTTACTGGGACATATGAACAGAATAGATAAGTCAAACTCTGCCCTGCATGCAGGTTTTCCCACTTTTTGCATTTATTCTAACTGTTTTCTATATACAGCATCCAGAGTTTGACCATCTTTGTCTTTCCAGACGAGCCAACCGTTGTTGCTGCTTCCGATGCAGAAATCAGCTGCTGTGCTGGGACTGGAGAAAGTCTTGTCAGACTCTAATTTCAACTTGTCACCATTGCTGACGGTATATTCTTTCAACAGCTTCTCACGTTTCTCTTTCCACGTGAATGAAGGAACGGAAGACTTGGCGATAATACTACCCTTTAAGACCGTGAATCCGTTAGCATCATAGAAACCTCTGGCATCACAACCGCGCCCTTTTGTATAGAACAGATGTTCCTCCTTTGGTTTTGCCACATCAAAGATATTGCAGCCAATAAAGGAAGTGAGGAACTTCACATCTTCAAAGAATCCCTCCATATCATCCCTTCTGTATTCTGGAAGATTAGGTGCCTTAGGCGTCTGCTTGTTCTCATTCAACACGAAAGTGTTTGATACCTTTGCCTCTGCGATGGCCCGATGTTCCAAGTATTGCACATCAGCCTTTGTCATAGCTGCATCTTTCGAGATAAACAGCAGGGCCTTTTGCCAAAACGCTTTCTTGCTATCATGGTCTTTCACCCTCTCTCGAAAGTTCTCCGTCTCACCAATATATGCCTTTGGCTTAGTTGCCTCATCCTCACCCAACAAGATATAAAATGCTGGTGTCTGCAACTCCTGTCGCTCATTCAGAATTGAGAGATTTGAACGAGGAATCACATACATCTGGCAAATCTTATTGCTGATGAACACATACTGAGTCCCTTTCGGATCTCCGTCTATCAAATATGTTGTTACCGTTTTGCCCATTAATTTCTGTATATATTCATTGTTTAACCTATGGCCGTTTTCTATGCAAGACTACCGTTTTTTTATTTGTTTTTCTTCTTTGTCCCCTTTTGTGGTGGGTTTTTATATTCTTTAAGTAATTTTCCATTAGGGAAGATATGGATATGATTACTGTATTTTTCCCAAAATGATTGAGGTAATAATTGTACCATTTTCTTTCTTGTACATTTTCCTGCTTTAATGAAAGTGTTCATTTTTTCATCAGGCTCACCAGTTACAATGAGACTCCAGCCTTCCGTTACTCCTTTATAATAGGAAGGATTACTTTTCTTATATTTTTCAACGTCTTTATTCTCTTCTATTGATACTCTCTTTGGTGCAATGTACGCTGTTAAGACTAATCTATATTCTTTACAATCTACATCTTTATTTATAGGTATTTTTGCTTCAAAGATATTTATTGGACTACGCTTTTTATTTAATGTACGAATATGCATTTCTTTTATACCAAATGTATTTCGTTCATCCATATATAATCCTAAATCTTCGTCAACCTCAAATGGATCTTGCTCATAAAAAGCAGCAATTCCATTTGAATAGTTGCTTATTTTCTTTAAATGATTATTTAATACCAGTTTCTCTTGATGAACTACTATAAGATCATAAAAATAATCAGGAACAATAGGATACAAATTAGAGATAATATCATACTCATCAAAAATATGTCCATAATCACTTGTTCGCGCAAGATATTTAGTCCTATTTAATTCGTCCTCCATATCATAATCCAAGACTTTATCATTGCGAAGTTTTTCACAAATGGCACTTACGTAATCAGCTCGTACAACTATCTCTGAAGCTGAATATAACTTATTTAATAGGATCATTTGAGACACATTATTAAACTGTCGGAAGTCATAATTAAGAATCTTAATTTGATCTTTCATTATGAATTCTCCTATTGTTAGATTGGAATCAAGAAATGAAGAAAGATTGTTCCATTCTATGTTATTGAATCTACTTTTTGAAAGGGTTTCAATAAGGATATTAGAGGAATAGTTGAAATTTTGGAAAACGCTTTTCCATACCATATCATACAATACACTTCCCCTATTAATCTTGTATTTCTTTAGGTGTTCATTAGTCTGTTTTATTGCTTTATCAATTACTTTACGAACAATTTCCTTTGAAATGTTTTCATATATGTCTTCCTTTTCGCCTATAATCTCTGTTCTGTCAACACTTAATTGAGGTCGATTATCCCCATAGAAATTAATTAGCCCATGTCGACTAAGTGTTTCTGTAAAACTATATATACCAAAATACGCTCTACTAACAGAAATACCATCAACACAAACTCCAAAAGAATAGTATATTGGTAGATGTTTCATAACATCTAACCCATAGTGTTCTAGTCCTGGCTTAGGCAATTTCATTATTGTTATATATTGAACTCCATTATATTTGGCTTCAAAAATAGAAGAGTCTATAAGATCTATATAGTCATTTAACTTATATTTACAGACTTCGCCAAACATATTAATTTTTGCATCAAGAACATTTAAATCTTCTATCTTAAGAGTATCTGAGCTATAAATAATTGGCTTGCTGAATACCCTTTGTCGATAGCCATTGTTCCATTTTATATATAATTCGATCTGGTTCGGTATGATTTCAACAAAATTGTTTATAAGTTTGTATAGACTGTTTTCCCAATTTTTATAATCAGCCCTTAAATCTGGTCGAAGTTTCTGAATATATCCATTATGGTCATATGAAACAAATCCTAGATTCTTAATTTCAAAAGTATTAACCTTATCGACGATATCCTTTTTTAAGAAAACCTTTACAATTGTTCCGGAAAACGGAATCAAGTCCTTGTCAACTTTAGATGGGTTCTTATAATAAAAATACTCATTTGGTCCATCTATAATACACGAGACTATATTTCCATTTTCTTCTTTTGTCGTTATTTCCAGTTTTTGGCCAATCATAAAACAGGATAATATGCCAATGCCAAATTGAGAGGTCGGCGTAAATTTGAATCCTGTTTTTGCCTGTTCTTGGTAAAATTCTGGCGATTGATAATAAGAATTACCTATTTTCAAAAGATAGGATTCTATAATCGATTTTGACATACCTATACCATTGTCCATGCAATATAGATATTTTTCTCCTTTTTCGTTCCCTAATCCAAATTCGATCACACCTGTTGAAACCTTCTTCTTAAATTCGTCTTTGGCTATTTGGCACCTACAAGCATCAAGAGAATTTTGATACAATTCTCTTAAACAAGCAAACTTGTCCTTATATAGTCCAACCCCCATTAACAATTTCAAAATCTTCGATTGATTCAAAGTAAATTTTAAACCAGGAACAGGTGTAAAGACTGATTCATCATATGTAATATTTGCCCTGTCAACTTTCTCGTTAAGTTTGATTTGATATCTTTTATCCCATGTCGTTGCCAATTTAAGAAATAATTCTAATTCATTATCAACCCAATTGACATATTCTTGTAATTTATAGTAATCCGCAGGCTCTGTGACGAATGCCTTATATGCTATTGTACCATTAGTAATGTCATAACTAACGCCATTAGCTTTTATTTTCCATTGTTGAAAGCTGTAACCTGAATCGAATTGATGCAAAGAACGTAATTCTATAGGTGCTCTGTCATAACTAAAATGAACTATATCGCCAATTCTTAAAAGCATAGCAACAAATTGCAAATTACTTGTTTCATTCCCGTAATATGAGACACTTGTTTTCAACAATTTAAGTGAATCAGGCTTTTCACAATGGCTTTTGCATATTTCAGCAAGGTCATTTGCTATTTTTTGTCCCATACCTTTTATTGGAAAAGAAGAGAACTTTGTCTTTCCCCAATTTCCAATATAGTCAAATATTCTTTTATGATGAGTACGCCTAATGTATTCTATTCGTATAGCTTGGTTAGTATTTCTAAAATCTGTACTTTCCTTTATTTTTGTATAATGCCCATTCCTAAATAATTGATAATCTATCAGCATATTTGATAGATAGTTTATAAATTCATCTTCTGAGTTTGGAGCAAAGAGCAAATTCTTTATTTCATCATCAAAAAAATTGTATATTGAAACCTTGTTTTTGATTATAAAATCCTTGGCTTCTGAATATGAAAAACACTTTTTCCCGTCATTCTTTAAGGATTTGTCATTAATGAACTTATCTTGAGTTCCTTCCGTCAATTCCAAAACTTTCATCTCATAATCAGAAATAGCCATTCCACAATCATGGAGATAGGCCGATGCTATAATGAAAAACATCTCAAAGGATGACAATTTACTTACATTGCTACCTAATAGCTTTTCAACAATACCTAATACAGCTTCGCTATGAGTTGAATCATGCAGATCAAATTCAGGCATTGTTCTTGTCACATATTTAAGGTGATTTGTTGATTTTTTCATAATATCTTGAACGTTTTTAAAAAGCCAAGAATTAATATCCTCTGAACTTGATATTCTACTTTTTAGTATTTCAATTATTTTTTTCATATATGATATATTAGAATATTGCAATCTTGTTTATTTGATTAGAATGCAAAGAACTTGTCTTGCATTTTGTTTTTAAGGTTGAACTTCTTGGTGGTATCGAGAGCACGCTCAATACAGATGAACTTGGTATCTGTATGCTGCATAAAGTAATCTACAGTCTCATCATAGAGCTGTGAATCGACAGTGATGAATGCCGTTTTCACACCGTCGGTAGCTTTATATACTTTATTCTTAGTGAACTGCGACTGAGCTTCCAACTTATAGGTAAGCATGAAACCTTGTTTTATCAGAATCTCAGTTATAAGTTCGTCTTCATTAAAGGCAATGGTTAGTTGTTGTTCTTTCTGAGCGACATATTCTTGGAACAACGTAAGGTTTTCTTCTTCACTCTTATTAGGATCAGGAGCAAAATCCACACGCGGGAAGCTGGATTTGCTCAATGTGAAGACTTTGAAGCCGAGTTGATCTAACTGCTGTTGGTCTTCTGGAGTAATCAGTTTTCCTTCATACGAGGCTTTCACCTTGTCATGCACGGCTTTGTTTCGGGCTATCGTAATTTCGCTGATGGTTTTAAAACCAGCTCTGTAGGCATTACTATTCTCATCTGTTAATTGAGGTATCTGCACCAAAATATATTTTCTATGCCCACCATCTTTTATGTTTTGATTAACGACAGCATGGCCAGTAGTACCTGAACCTGCAAAAAAATCAAGAATGATACAATCCTTATCATCGTTTCCGTTGATAAAGAAGGAGATTGCTTTTTGAACCAATTGCGCTGGCTTAGGGAACGGGAAAACGCCTCTGCCTATTAGTTCTTCCAGCTCGGTAGTGGCCTGATCTGTAGTTCCTGCATCTTCTTTCTTCCAGATATTTGTTGGGACCATCCCACCTTCCATTTCAGATAAGAACTTTTTCAAGCGAGGATATGTGTTATGTCCGTCTTGTCCCCAATATAATCGGTTCTCTTTTACATGTTGAAGATGAGTGTCGTATTCATACTTCCAAGCATTCGTCGGATGTTCAACCATTTCCCCTGTAAATGGATTTTTGATAGGATAACAAAGGTTTGGTCTTTCATCCCTTAAAGCAGGATTTGTATACAGAATACTTGTCCATGGACCTCTTTCATCGTTGTCAGGATTAGAATATAACTCATTAGCACTTTCAGTTCTTGGCTCTTTTATGTTTACAAGCTCATGAGAACGGCGATAACACACAATATGCTCAGTATTTGTACCAAACAATTTCGAGTTATTACTGCGAGTCTGTCGCTTTTCCCATATGATATTAACCAAAAAGTTTTCTTCGCCGAATATCTCATCACAAATCTTACGCAGATGATGTATTTCGTGATCATCCATTGAGATAAAGATAACACCATCTGGTTTTAAGAGAGTACGAGCCACCAATAATCGGCTATACATATCATCTAACCAATTACTATGGAAACGGCCACTACTATCAGAATTGGTATCCAATTTGACACCATTGTCAGTTGATTCGCTTCGCTCCCAATAAGCTTCTTTGCCTTCAGAGAAATCATCATTGTATAGGAAATCTTCTCCTGTATTATATGGTGGATCTATATAAATACATTTAACTTTTCCCCTATAGCTTGAAGATAAAATTTTCAAGACTTCAAGGTTTTCACCTTCAATGATGATATTGTCAGTAGTGTCAGCATTGACACTGCGCTCTGGATCGTAATGTAATGTAGCGCGTGTAGGTGTAAAAGCATTACGCTTAGCCGCTGATTTGCCAAACCAACGGAACTCGTATCGTTCTGTCTCTTCAACGCTGTCAGGATTGACGGCTTTCTTAACTTCGTTGATATCGAGATGACCTTCCTGTGTGAACCAGTCAGGGAACAGTTCGCGGAGTGTTTTCAGACGTTCTTCGTTCATGTCGGGAGTCAACGTTATGTGGTCTTTATATGTTTCCATTTGCTTGGTTATTTATTGTTTGTTCGGCTTGTGCCATAAATGTTGAAAATTCACGTATTGGGGCTTTATAAACAGCTTCGATGCCAAGAGAGTTGAAATGCTTTTTGGCAAATTCCATACGAGCTATTTCATGGGGAGTAAGAGCTTTCTTGTCGTTAA
>Ga0256405_10011104_pt1 | contig 11621 bp, 9 predicted proteins | sample RumenRJG_02DNA_FD_189096 | JGI IMG/M metagenome (GOLD analysis project Ga0256405, IMG submission 189096) | Bovine rumen microbial communities from Lethbridge, Alberta, Canada - RJG_02 | ecosystem: Host-associated > Mammals > Digestive system > Stomach > Rumen | place: Canada: Alberta | collected...
TGCCTGTATAGGAGCGCCTTTGGCATAAACCTATTTCACAATACTATAATGTTATACTGTATAGCTCATAGCGGTTCGATTATATCAAGGTTAAAATCTTAACTTAACGCCATTGGAACCGTCCCCGTTGACTCCGACAGAAGTAATTAAAAAATAAGTCAACGAGAACCGTCCCCGGTGACTTCGAGAGAACCGTCCCCGGTGACTCGGTGACTTCCGGTGACTTACGATTTCCGGCTGAAAGGTGTAGAATAAGTAAAGACAAGATGAAATATATAAACGATAGACGAAGAAAACTGATAATCTGGACATCGGGGATCTATGTGGCACTGATAGTGCTGAGTGTGATCTTTCTTGCTTTACGTGGCATAGGAAATCTGAAGCCGGTGTATCTAATAAATATAAGCGTGGACATATTCGGGATGATAATGGGATATGTCCTCTTCGTGTGCTGCATCATAGATGTGCAGAAGACAGGATCGAACCTCAGATTTTTCCTGTATCTGCTGAACGTGGTCTATTTCGGACTCTTCACAGATGCCTGCGCATGGATGGTCAACCTGATACCGAAGCTTCGCATACTGAACATCCTGGACAATACCCTCTACTACATGTGCGGTCCGATAGCAGCCTGCTTCTTCTGGCTCTATACCATGACCTACCTCAAACTGGACAAGAAGATCATAAAGATCCTGGGAAGGGTCATCCATATTGGACTGCTTATCAACCTCGCAGTGATCGCAGTCAACGCATTTGCGGGCTTCTATTTCACGGTGGACGCACAGGGCGTGTATCAGAGGAGCGCATACTACATGATCTCCACGATATATGGCTTCTTCACCATGCTGGCGGCACTCATAGCGATCTTCCTGGAGCGCAGGCAGCTGGAGACCTACCAGACCGTCACTCTCTTCATGTACGCTCTGGCACCGATAGCACTGAGCGTGCTGACTGCGGCGGTATACGGCCTCTCCATCAGCTACGGAGTGATAATGGTGGTGCTGCTGCTGATGTACTGCCTGCTGAACGTCTCCCAGGGAAGAGAGAAAGCAGCTGCCGACAGGGACCTGAAGGTGGCGGCAGCAATACAGAAGCATATCCTGCCCAATACCTTCCCCTACCTGCCGGAGCGGACAGAGTTCGATCTGCACGCATCCATGACTCCCGCTAAGGATATCGGTGGAGATTTCTATGATTTCTTCATGACAGACGATGACCATCTGGCACTGATCATAGCGGATGTGTCGGGCAAGGGACTCCCTGCGGGACTCTTCATGATGATGGCCAGGACACTGGTACGAAACAGAGCACTGTTCTCACCCGACAATGATCCGGGGGCAATACTTCACGACGTGAATAACCTCATGTGCGAAGGAAACGACATAGGACTGTTCGTGACTGTGTGGCTCGGCATACTGACACTCTCTGACGGCAGGCTGGTGTATGCCAATGCCGGTCATGAGTACCCGGCCATATGCAAACGAGGGGGGAGCTTCGAGATACTGAAAGAGAGGCATTCTCCGCCACTGGCCGCCATGGAAGATATGGTCTTCGGCGGAGGTGTGATAGAGCTGGAGAAAGGCGATACGGTCTATGTTTATACAGACGGTGTCACCGAAGCTCTGGATGAAGAGAACAGATTCTTTGATATAAAGGGAATGCTTGATGCACTGAACATAGATCCCTCAAGAACACCGGGAGAGCTGGATGAGACAGTGGGAGCTGAAATAAAAGCCTTCACGAAGGGGGCAGACCAGTTTGATGATATCACCATGCTGTGTATAAGATACTTCGGTAAAGAGACAGAAAGGTAACAGGCAAATGAGAGACGGATTCGTAAAAGCAGCTGCGGTAACACCGAAGATAAAGGTGGCGGACGTACATTACAATGCCGAGAAGATAATGCAGGGCATCGATGCCGCGACGGCTCAGGGGGCGAAGATAATCGTGTTTCCGGAGCTGGTCCTGTCGGGATATACCTGCGGGGATCTGCTCCTGCATCACACACTGACTGATGCATGCAAGGCGGAGCTGAAAGCCCTGGCGGAATACACCGCGGATCTGGATGTGCTGGTGTTCGTGGGACTTCCCTACGTATTCAGGGACAAGCTCTACAGTGTGGCAGCCGCTCTGCACAGAGGACTGTGCCTCGGAATGGTGCCCAAGACCTATATCCCGAACTACTCGGAGTTCTACGAGGTGAGATATTTCGCACCCGGCAATGCCGAGGTGCTCACGACGGACTTCTACGGGACGGAGATCCCCTTCGGGACTCACATCATATTCGAGAACGGAGAGAGTCTTCCTGACCTTAGAGTGGCATGTGAGATTTGCGAGGACGCCTGGGTGAGTGCCCCTCCCTCCATAGTGCATGCCATGGCCGGAGCAGACGTGATAGTCAATCTCTCTGCTTCAGACGAGCTGGTAGGCAAGGCTTCATACCGCAGGCAGCTGATAGGGGCAGCCTCGGGCTCCAGAGTGTCGGCATATATCTACGCCTCTGCGGGAGCAGGAGAGTCCAGCCAGGATCTGGTCTTCGGAGGACATGACATCATAGCCGAGAACGGTGTGATACTGGCTGAATCGCAGCTCTTTACGGAGGGCGTGATCACAGCAGATATCGATATAGAGAGGCTCACTGCCGAGCGCAGGAGAAGGAATACCTTTACAGAGAACGTATATGATGACTATGTAAGGATACCCTTCCTGATCCATGAGAGCGAGGTTGACATAAAGCGATATATCGCTCCTTTGCCCTTTGTTCCCGCAGATGACAGGGAGAGGCATCAAAGGTGTGAAGATATCACGAACATCCAGTCCATAGGCCTGGCAAAGCGTCTTGAACACGCGGGTTTACATAACGCAACGATAGGACTCTCCGGCGGATTGGATTCCACTCTTGCTCTGCTGGTGACAGTGAGAGCCTTCGACAGGCTGGGGCTCGACAGAACGGGGATATATGCGGTGACAATGCCGGGATTCGGCACTACCGACAGGACCTACGACAATGCGGTGAAGCTCGCGAAGTCTCTGGGATGCACACTGCTTGAGGTTGACATAAAGAAATCAGTAACTCAGCACATGGAAGATATCGGTGCGGATATCAATGAGCATGACGTGACCTATGAGAATGCCCAGGCAAGGGAGAGGACCCAGATCCTCATGGATATAGCCAACAAGAAGGGCGGCCTCGTCATAGGCACAGGGGATATGTCAGAGCTGGCTCTGGGCTGGGCCACATACAACGGAGACCATATGTCCATGTACGGAGTCAATGCAGGAGTGCCAAAGACTCTGGTGAGACATCTGGTGGATCACTATGCCTCTGAGGCTGAAGCGGGGAACGACAAGGTGCTCTCGGATACTCTGCGTGACGTACTGGATACACCGGTGTCGCCGGAGCTCCTCCCGCCCAAGGACGGGAAGATAAGCCAGAAGACAGAAGATATCGTGGGTCCCTACGAGCTGCATGACTTCTTCCTGTATTATCTGCTGCGCTTCGGCTTCTCGCCACGCAAGATATTCAGACTGGCGCTCATAGCTCATAAGGATGAGTATGACAGAGAGACCATACTCAAATGGATGAAGACCTTCTACCGGAGATTCTTCTCACAGCAGTTCAAGAGATCCTGCCTGCCCGACGGACCGAAGGTAGGTACGGTGGCGGTGTCACCCAGGGGAGATCTCAGGATGCCCTCCGATGCATCGGCAGCACTGTGGCTTGCGGAGATAGAAGGGCTGTCCTGAGCTTAGCTTAGCTGCAAAGCTCGAACTTCAAAAACTGCAGCGCATTGCTCCCGGTATATCCGAAATAGAGCGCACATACTCCGGTGTCCATATCCACCGGGATCTCGTATTCTGTCCAGATATTCTCTGAACCGACATGGACGGAGCCGACCCTGTGTCCTATGCGGCCGGATCTTTCGTCATATCTGTCGCCGGCCATGGCCTGCCACACCGTAAGCTCACCGTCCACATAGCCCCTCACCCATACGCGGATGCTCCTTGTCTGCTTCATGTCGAAGTACTTGTAGCCTGCCACGGAGCCGCTCACCATGTTGGTGATGTAGGCCGTATTTCTGTCGTCATCTGCAGGGCGATCGAGCATCAGAGCTGCGTCCGTGTCCTCGATATCCTGAGTGATACGCGGATAATCGGGACCGAGAAAGGTGCCCGGATCACCGGTGAAGCCGTTCTCCCTGCTGCAGTAGAGATTGCAGGCAATATAGGATGGATATACACCGGCACCGGCCAGATGCCCGGACGATGCACCCTCCGAGGTCATCTCAACCTGCTCTATGTATCCGTCGGATCCGATCTCTATCCGCTCTATGCAGCCCTGCCGGCTGAAGTTTGTCCCGTTGGTGTGCCTGTGGTAGAAGATGTACTCGCCGAAGGCGGTCCTGATGATGCCGCCGTGGTTGTTCGCGCCGTAGTTCATGGGGCGGGCGGCACTCTTATAGGAATCTATGCCTGTATCATTGTTGCTCACTATGGCACCCCTGTACATGAAGTGATCCGTAGGGGAGGTGCTGGTGGCGTAGCAGAGCTCGTGCATATTGACCGAGGAGTAGACGAAGTAATACAGACCGTCATATTTCCTGATGGAAGGTGCCTCGAAGTATTCGTGCCCTTCGAATACGGTGCCCCTGGAATTCTGCTTCGAAGGGACTATGAACTGAGGGCCGTCCAGTACCGTCAGCATATCCCGGGCGAGGGCGGAAACCATGCAGCCGTGCCTTGAGGCGTTATCCGGCATGCAAAACCCCGTATACATATAGGTCACATCTCCCTCGGTGATCACCGCAGGGTCGAACTGGGCCTCGTCCGAGCTGCCCTCGCCGAGCCTCACCCCGTCTGAATAATGGACATATCCGTAGAACTCGTATTTTCCTGCAGGAGTGTCGCATACAGCTACAGATACTACGGGAAGCTTGTCCAGCACGTAGTAGAGATAATATCTGCCGTCAGGCCCCTGCGTCACATCCGGGGCAAAGAGGCACATTGAGCCGTCCTTATTCTCAGGGTCCTGTGTCTTCTCGAAGATCACTCCCTCGTAGCGCCAGTCCGTGAGGTCCTCCGAAGGGGCGGAGTAGCAGATATAGTCGTTCTGACAGTAGGCATTGCCGCGGAATCTGTCGTGTGAGCCGTAGACATAGACACGGCCGTCGTATTCGTGCGGCTCTCCGTCGGGGATGTATTCCCAGGATGGTAAGTATGGATTCATGTCGTTTTCTCCCTTGACTTTTTATTTGCAGGCTTGGTATATTTCGTCAGGTCGTTGATCCAGAAACCGCTGTGAACCATCAGGAAGCCTATGATGCACTTGATGAGTGAGGTGCACTGTACACAGGCAAACAGCGGCAGCAGGCTCATATCGGTGAAGCGTACGAGGATCATCAAAAGCGGTATGGGGATGGTCCACGTATACAGAGAATCAAAGGCAAAGGTGATCCAGGTCTTGCCGCCGGAACGGATAGTGAAATACGAGCTGTTCTCGTAGGCATAGAGCGGCATGAAGAGAGCACTCAGACGTATGAGCCATGTGGCGAGATGCCGGACCGGACCGGAGGTGTTGTAGATCATCGGGAATCTGCCTGATATCGCGAACATCAAAGTCCCGGATATGAGGCAGAAAAAGGTAGTCAGCAATGCCAGCTGATGGGCTTCTTCCTTCATCTCGGCATTGCTCTTTTGCTTTTTCCCGAGCTCCCGCCCAAGCATGATGGCTATGGTATCGCCCATGGCAATGAAGACTATGTTGAACACATTGCTTACGGTAGAGGAAATGTTCATGGCGGCCACCACATCCAGCCCGCGGAGCGAATACTGCTGGCTGTTCACTGTCTGGCCCAGAGACCACAGGAATTCGTTCAGCAGCAGGGGAACGGCCTTGGGTATCACATTTCGCACGAGGTCCATAGGGACATATATACTGCGGTAGAGACCCACGGCAAAGGGATAACGAAGAGGATGCATATGGGTCCAGAATGCCACGATCCCGAACTCCACATACCTGGAGATGACGGTGGCAAGGGCCGCTCCCGTGACACCCAGCGCCGGCAGTCCCAGCTTGCCGTAGATCAGCAGGTAGTTGCCCGCGAGGTTCACGACGACCGCGCTGATCCCGGCCACCATTGGGATCACAGTCTCGCTGTTCTCACGCAGGGTGCCCGAATAAGGGAAGGACAGGGCGAAGGGAAGCATGCCGAAATACATGACGAAAAGGTACTCCTTTGCGGATGACAGAGTGGCTGCCACATTGCCGGTGCCGCTCTCACCCTTGAGCCAGAGGCTGATGAGATCGGTGCCGAAGGCATGGAATACCGCGATGCCGAGGGCCGTAAGGAGTACGCTTAAGACAAGCTTCATCCGCAGTGTATATCTTACGCCCTCCATATCTCCCTTGCCCGCAAACTGAGCGGTGAATATCCCTATACCTGCCGAGCCTCCGAAGAGACAGAGCATGAAGACGAAGTTCAGCTGATTGATGATGGCTACGCCGCTCATGGCATCGGTGCCGATGCGACCCACCATGATATTGTCCAGCATGCCCACGAAGTTCGTGATGCCGACCTGGATCGTGATGGGAACAGCTATCCCGAGAGTCTGTCTGTAAAAGTCCTTTGTGCCTATCAGTTTCATCGTCTGCCCTTTCTCTCCGTATTATACGAGGAAGAAGGGAGACTTACAAACGCCGGGTAGGGCAGGATCGCACAACATCCTCTTGACACACGGGATATTTGTATCAATAATATGTAAAGTCTTTAGAGACAGAAGGGAGTAATATATGAAAAAGAAGTTCATCGCAATACTTACATCAGTTGCAATGGGTGCTGCTCTCATCACAGGATGCGGGGCAGGTGCCGCAGGTGGATCAGGCAAGTCGGAAGCCATAGCCGACGGAGTGCTCACTGTCGGTACCAATGCAGAGTTCCCTCCGTTTGAATATGTAGGTGACAACGGAGAGCCGGACGGCTTCGATATAGCTCTGATCAACGCTGTGGGTGACAAGCTGGGGATGAAGGTAGAGGTAGAGAACATGGAGTTTGATTCTCTGGTCTCCTCCATAGGATCCAAGATAGATGTGGCTATCGCAGGCATGACGGTGACAGAGGAGAGACAGCAGACAGTAGACTTCTCCGAGCCTTATTTTGATGCGGTACAGCATGTGCTGATCCCTGTAGGATCCGATATCAAGAGCTACGAGGATCTTGAGGGCAAGGTGATAGGCTGCCAGCTGGGCACCACCGGAGACTTCCTTATCGAGGATATAGAGGGAGCCGAGGCACGCCAGTACAATAAGGCGGTACAGGCAGTAGAGGATCTCGTGAACGGCAGGCTGGATGCAGTGATCATAGACAGTAACCCTGCAGAGGTCTTCACAGCCAACTATCCCGACAAGATCAGGAATCTCGAGGGAGAGGTTTTCGGATTCGAGACAGAGCAGTATGCCATAGCGATGCCCAAGGGCGATAAAGCTCTTGCTGATGCGATCAACAAGGCCATCAAGGAGCTGAAGGCTGACGGCACGTTTGATTCACTGGTAGAGAAATATATAGGGGATTGAGGTCAGAGCACCTTTGACAGGAAATCCTGAAGACGCTTTGATTGCGGGTCTGAGAATAGCTTCTCGGGCCCGTTTTCTTCGACTATGATGCCTTCGTCCATGAACATCACACGGCTCGCTACCTCTCTGGCAAAGCCCATCTCATGGGTGACTATTGCCATGGTCATACCGGACTCGGCGAGACCTCTGATGACATCCAGCACCTCACCCACCATCTCCGGATCCAGAGCCGATGTGGGCTCATCGAAGAGCATCATCTTCGGACTCATTGCAAGAGAGCGGACTATGGCTATTCGCTGCTTCTGGCCTCCCGAGAGGGATGCGGGATAGGCGTCTGCCTTCTCCTCCAGATTTACACGCTTCAGAAGGGAGAGGGCAGTCTCCGACGCTTCTTCCTTACTCATTATGCCAAGCTTCGTGGGAGCCAGAGTGATGTTCTCCATCACGGTCTTGTTGGCAAAGAGATTGAAGTTCTGGAACACCATGCCCATGTGCCTTCGGACCTCGTTGATGTCGGTGGCGGGATCGGTGATGAGACGGTCCTCGAACCATATCTCTCCGGAATCGGGTGTCTCCAGCAGGTTCAGACAGCGCAGGAAGGTGCTCTTGCCGGAGCCTGAAGGGCCGATGATGGCGACCTTTTCACCTGCATCTATCTCTGTGGAGATATGCTTCAGCACCTCCAGATCGTTGAAGGTCTTGCAGAGGTTCTTAACGGATATCACTGCGTCTCAACCTCCTCTCGAATGCCTCCAGCAGGAGGGTCAGTATCTTGATCAGTACGAAATATATGACAGCGGCACCTATAAGGGGCATGAAAGCCTCATAGGTACGGCTTGATATCTGGCTTGCCACTCTCGTGAGGTCGGAGAGGCTCACATATCCCACTATGGCAGTCTCCTTGATGAGAGTGATGAACTCATTGCCAATGGGAGGGAGCACATTCTTGAAAGCCTGGGGCAGCACTATCTCCTTCATGGTCTGTGCCTTGGAGAGACCCAGAGAGCGTCCTGCTTCCATCTGGCCTCTGTCCACGGCGAGTATGCCGGCTCTGATTATCTCGGACACGTAGGCGCCGGAGTTGATCCCGAAGGAAAGGGAGGCCACCAGCACGCCGTTCTTCGATGAAGAGAAGACTATGAACCACATGATGAGAAGCTGAAGCACAGAGGGTGTACCTCTGATGATATCCACATAGGCTGTTGCGATGTACCACATCCAGCTGTGCTTATGTCCCTTGCGGGGTTCTGAGAGCTTCATGAGTGCCACGAGGCAGCCGATGATGATGCCGATGATCCCCGCGAGAAGGGCTATCTCCAGAGTGATCCCCAGACCGGAGATATAGAGCTTCCAGCGATCCTTTATTATAAATGCATTGTAGAACTTGGTATAAACGTCATTCATAGTTCACTATCTTACCACATTCCAGAAGCCGATGTCATCAAGATGTTGCCTGAGCTCTTCCGTAAAGCGCTCCGCACCTTTGCGGTTCAGATGATTGGCGTCTCCGTAGAGTTCGTTGGGATAGACCGGGATATCGGACTCCACGGTCATGTCGTAATACCGCCTCCTGTATTCCAGCTCATGCATAAAGTCGGAGAAGCCTGAAATGAAAGCCGGGTGCATGGCTTCCGAGGAGGCTTCGTTCACGGGAGCCTGAGTGATGAGGACCTTTACGTTGTTGTCGCTCAGAAGATCCAGGAGCTTCTCGTAGTACAGGATCACAAGGGCGTCACTGTCAAACTCCTCGTGGTGCACCTCGTAGTCCTCGCCGTCATCTCCGGGGGCATTGCCAAACTCCAGATAGCCCAGATCTTCTCTTATGGAAGCAAAACGAGCCAGATTGTCGGCCCTGTTGCCCACAAGCTTCGCATCATACATCTGTGCCAGATACTTCGAGGGTAGACGCAGCTTGTATCCCGTCATCTCGGCAAGACGGCCGTGGGATGCCACCACGGGATCCTTCGTCTTCAGGGCATTTCCGTATATCTTCGCCAGCTCTCCCGCTGAGAGAAAGTTGAAGTAGAGCGTCTGGTCCCAGTTGTCTATATCGCACATATGGTAGGGGGCGAAGATGATTATCGCCCGCTCCGGTGCTCCGTTGTGGTCGATGTAGTTCTTCACCGCATGGTACATCTCGATGGGTGTGCAGCCGCCGATGCCTATATTGTAGACTCCTTCATGCAGCTCACCCGGGAGCACCGAGGACTTGGCCCTGGAGTCTCCTATGATCAGGGTGGAAGCATCGGTATGGGGAGCCCTGGAGTTCTCGTATTCCTCCTGCCACATCACATATTCCGTCGTCATGTAGCTCATGGGCAGAAGATAGGCCAAAGCACAGAGCAGGATCAGCGGTATGGATATCAGTATTAAGTTTCTCGCGAGTTTCAGTTTGTCTTTCAATTTGACCTCTTTGCCAAGTAAAGCCCATGCGGGCTTTAGAATTTAAAGTATATGAACTCCTGCGCGCCTATGGAGGTGGAGCCCAGAATCATAAGTACCAGTACGAAATAAATGGTCCATCTGACAGGGGCTTTACAGGATGCTATTTTCCCTGCGGTGTCTCCTGTCCTCTCGTTGATGATATCGTATACGAGCAGCACCGCAAGCCCCGCCAGAAGGAAGAGGAAGTGGAAGACTCCCAGTCCCAGGGCAAAGGGTGAGGTGGTGAGTATCGAGGCGAAGTCAAAGGCCGTGAACACTCTTCCGATAACAGTCATAGCCTGCCCTATGTCGTCTGCACGGAAGAAGCACACCGCGAAGGTGAAGAGCAGGAAGGTGATGCTTATCTTAAGCCACTTCGGGAAGCGGGCACGGTAAGGTGCGATCCCGTCCTCCACTATCTGGAAAAGCCCCGAAAGCATGCCCCATATGATGAAGGTGATGTCGGCGCCGTGCCACATCCCGGAAAGGGTGAACACTATGAGGATGTTCAGATATTTGCGGGCCTGCCCTTTGCGGTTGCCTCCCAGGGGGATATAGACGTAGTCTCTGAACCAGCTGTTCAGGGAGATATGCCAGCGTCTCCAGAGGTCCGAGCAGGAGTCGGCAAAGAAGGGCTGGCGGAAGTTCTCCGTGAGGGTAAAGCCCAGTATTTCTGCGGTGCCTATGGCTATGGTGGAATACGAAGCGAAGTCGCAGAATATCTGCAGGGAATACAGGCAGGTCCCGAGGAAAAGCTGATAGCCCGTGGCATCCATGTAGCTGTCGTAGATCAGGTCCACCATGATGGCAAGTCTCGATGCCAGGACGATCTTCAGGAAATAACCGTATGCCATGCGGATCAGTCCGTGGCGGATCCGCTCATAGTCGAATACATGCTCCTCATGAAACTGTGGCAGCAGGCGGGGCGCCCTCTCTATGGGGCCCGACAGCAGTACGGGGAAGAAAGAGGAGAAGGCGGCATAGGTGATAAACGAGCTCTCTGGCTCCATGGATCCTCTGTAGATCTCGAAGACATAGGTCAGGGACTGGAAGATATAGAAGGATATCCCTACGGGAAGGATGATATCAAGGGCCTCATCCTCCGATACAAGCGATGACAACAGCCCGGCATACTTGAAGAAGAACAGGGTGCCGACAAGCAGTATCACGGTGAGGGCAAGGAGCCTCTTCTTTGCAGCGTCTTCCCGGATCACATGACCCATAAGATGTCCGGAGACAAAGGTGACGAGGGTCACTGCAAGGAGCAGCAGACCATACCTTGCATCGGCGTACATATAGAAAAAATATGAAGCTATGACAAGCCATAAATTTGCCGGTGTGCGGCTCTTCGACCCTGACTGCAGGATAAAGTACACTATGGCCGCGACCGGCAGGAAAACGGCGAATTCTACGGAATTAAAAAGCATGGGAATAATTTACATTATCGGGATTGAGAGTGTCAACGTCAGCCGGAAAGTCAGCGGAAGTCACCGAAGTCACTGGGGACGGTTCTCGTTGACTTATTTAGTACCATAAAAGTGTAGTTGTTAGAGAGTAATTAACTCTGACATCTGCACTTATTTTATTATAATAAGGGGAGTAATTGGTCTGACGTGGGCTTATTTGG
>Ga0256405_10011105_pt1 | contig 11619 bp, 8 predicted proteins | sample RumenRJG_02DNA_FD_189096 | JGI IMG/M metagenome (GOLD analysis project Ga0256405, IMG submission 189096) | Bovine rumen microbial communities from Lethbridge, Alberta, Canada - RJG_02 | ecosystem: Host-associated > Mammals > Digestive system > Stomach > Rumen | place: Canada: Alberta | collected...
GCGGCATACGAGGCACTGAAGAAGCTTAAGGAAGTTTGATCATGTATTTAAAGAGTATAGAGATTCACGGATTCAAATCATTTGCGGACAAGATAAAGCTGGACTTCAAGTACGGTATCACCGGCATAGTGGGCCCAAACGGCTCCGGCAAGAGCAATGTGTCGGATGCGGTAAGGTGGGTGCTGGGTGAGCAGAGTGCAAGACAGCTGAGAGGCTCGTCCATGCAGGATGTCATCTTCGCCGGGACTGAGATCAGAAAGGCCATGGGATATGCTTATGTGACCATCACCATGGACAACTCCGATCATGTACTGTCCACGGACTACGACGAGGTGTCTGTCACCAGACGTGTGTACAGATCGGGGGAATCAGACTATCTCATCAACGGAAATCCCGTCAGACTCAAGGATATTAACGAGCTCTTCTACGATACAGGCATCGGACAGGACGGCTACTCCATCATAGGACAGGGCAAGATCGACCAGATCCTCTCAGGCAAGCCTGAGGAGAGAAGGGAACTCTTTGACGAGGCCTGCGGCATCGTGAAATACAGGAAACGTAAAGATACAGCAGTGAAGAAGCTGGACAGCGAGAAGGCGAATCTGCTGCGTCTGACAGACATACTCTCGGAGGTGGAGGGAAGAGTAGAGCCTCTGAAGAAGCAGTCAGAGGATGCCAAGGTCTATCTTGAGAAGAAAGAGGAGCTTAAGAAGCTCGATGTGAACATCTTCCTCGCCGAATCGGAAAGATATGAGGGGATGATGCAGGAGCTCTCCGAAAAGTATGATGCCGTGGTGAACGATATCGGCGGCGTAGACAGGGAGCTGCAGGAAAGCCACAACCGGTATGAGGAGGCGAGCAAAAGGATAGAGGAGCTGGAGCACAGCATAGAAGATATGCGGCAGGAGATCTCGGACTCCAATACCAAGAGGAGCCGCATAGACTCGGATATCAAGGTGCTGGAGGAGCAGATCAACTCCCTCAATGCAACCACGGGACACTTTGGTGAGAGGAAGGAGCAGATCCTTGCGGGGATAGAGCACCATGAGAAGGAGCTGGAGAAGCTGCGCCAGGGCAAGGCGGAGATAGATGAGAAGGTGTCACAGCTGGAGGGAGCAGGCAACGGAAAGACCGAGGAGCTTGCCGACTATGACAGCAGGATAGATAAGGCAAACAGTGAAGCAGCTGCAAAAAAGCAGGTGGTGCTGGATACCATAGACGGCAGAGGTGCGATAAAGGGAGAAAAGGAAAGACTTACGACCCTCCTGGAGCAGTCGGAGATAAGGAAGGCTGAGCTGTCCTCGCAGCTGCTGCGCGCAAAGAGCTCCGAGGCAGAGGCTGACGATGCCATAGAATCCATGAAGAAGGACATGGAGGATATAGCGGCGAAGATCAGGGAGTACAACGAGCACAGAGAGGAAAAGGAGAACGAACTCTCCGGCATCAACAGCAGGATAGATGAGGCCGTGGAGGAAGAGCGCAGGCTCGAGACCGCCTATACCGAGGAAAAGACAAAGCTCGAGAGCCTTAAGAACATAGCGGAGAGGTACGAGGGCTACGGAAATGCCGTCCGCTATGTCATGGACCGCAAGAAGGACAAGTCTGCCGGAATATGCGGCGTGGTGGCCGACATACTCAAGGTGGACGGTGAATACGAGACAGCCATAGAGACGGCTCTCGGCGCCAATATACAGAACATAGTGGTGGAGGACGAGAAGGCGGCAAAGAGGCTGATAGAAGAGCTGAAGCAGGCTCACGCCGGACGTGTGACCTTCCTGCCCTTGAACACCATACAGGAGAGAGACTTCAAGGCGAAGGATGCCGTGAACGAGAAGGGCGTCATAGGAATGGCAGACACCCTCGTGAAGGCCGAAAAGAAATACGATATTGTAGCGAAGAATCTGCTTGGCAACTTCATAGTCGTGGACAATATAGACAATGCCATAGCTCTCGCACGAAAGTACAGATTCACTCTCAGGATAGTGACGGTGGCCGGGGAAGCACTGAATCCGGGCGGTGCCATAGCCGGAGGTGCCTTCAGGAGCCGGAGCAACCTGCTGGGAAGAGGGCGTGAGATAGAGGAGCTCACGGCTGATCTCAAGAAGAAGCTGGAGGAAAAGGATAAGATACTCCAGTCCATAGAAGAGCTTCGCGACAGCAAGAGTGCCTTAAGGAATGAGATGCAGGGCATCACAGACAAGATGCAGGAGGAGAGCCTGCGTCTCAACACAGCCAAGATGAACCTCAATATGGCGGAGGAGAAAAAGAACGAAAACTCCGCAGGCAGGGCAGGTATAGTCACCGAGGTCGGCAACCTGGATAAAGAGATCGAGGATATCAGAAACCAGCTGAAGGAAAATGAAGACAGGCTGAAGCAGTCGGAGGAGACCGAGAAGAGTGCCGATGAGGAGGCTTCAAGACTGGATGCCCTGATCAAACAGCTCACCGAGGAATCGCTCACGCTGAGGAAAGAGGTGGGAGAGAACGAGCTGCGCATGGCGAAGTTCAGAGAGCAGCAGACCTACGCTGCCGAGAACATCGACAGAGTGGAGGGAGAGAATGCAAGACTCCGTGCTGACCTCGACAACATAGAGGAGAACCTGAAGAAGAACGATGAAGACATCGTCTTCAAGACTGAACAGATAAAGAGCCTGCAGGAGACACTGCTTTCTGCGGGAGACTACGACAAGGAAAAACAGGATCAGCTGAAGGCCCTGATGGATCAGAGGGATGAGGCTGCCGGCGTGCAGAAGAGCCTCTTCGAGGACAGGGATGCCATCAATGAGCGAAAGGCCGCACTGGAAAGAGAGAAGATAAGGCTCGAGAACCAGAAGGAGAAGCTTGGGGAGAGCAGCGAGAGTCTCACCAAGTATATGTGGGATGAGTACAACCTGACGCTCATTGCTTCAAGGGAGCTGAAGGATGATACTCTGGGAGAGCTTCCCGAGATGAGAAAGGACTCCGTGAGACTCAAGGCCGAGATAAGGAATCTGGGTGATGTGAACGTCGGCGCCATAGAGGAATACAGAGAGCTCTCGGAGAGATACGAGTTCCTGACCAGGCAGAGAGACGACATCATACATGCCGAGGAGGATCTGACCACGATCATCAACGAGCTGACCGAGTCCATGAGGAAGCAGTTCACCGAGAAGTTCGAGCAGATAGGGAAACAGTTTGATATCGTGTTCGCGGAAATGTTCGGAGGAGGACACGGCAAGCTTACACTGACGGATAATGAAGATGTACTGGAGGCGGGGATCAATATAGAGGCTCATCCGCCGGGCAAGAAGCTGCAGAACATGATGCAGCTGTCCGGAGGAGAGAAGGCACTTACGGCTATCGCGCTGCTCTTCTCCATACAGAACCTGAAGCCCTCACCCTTCTGTCTGCTGGACGAGATAGAGGCGGCACTGGACGAGGCCAATGTGGACAGGTTCGCATCATATCTTTCAAAGCTGACAGAGCATACACAGTTCATAGTCATCACTCACAGACGAGGCACCATGACCAGATGCGACAGGCTTTACGGTATCACCATGCAGGAGAAGGGCGTATCCACTCAGGTGGCAGTCAATCTCGAGGATGCGGAGTGGGATGAGAAAAAGGAAGGCGCATAATGGGATTCTTCAACAGACTCTCTGACTTTTTCACAGGCTACGAGGAGATAGACGAGGAGTTCTTCGAGGATCTGACAGACACCCTGATCATGGGTGATGTGGGAATGCAGACTTCAGAGGAGCTCGTGGAGGAGCTGAAGGCGAGGGTGAGAAAGGAAAAGGTCAGCGACACGGCCGGAGCGAAGAAGGTCCTGACCAGGATAATGGAGGAAAAGCTCGAAGCCATATCAACGGAGAGGGACTTCGAGTACGAGGACAAGAGATCCGTGGTGCTGGTGGTAGGCGTAAACGGCGTGGGAAAGACCACCTCGGCCGGGAAGCTGGCAGCCAGATACAGAGCACTTGGCAGAAAGGTGATGCTGGTGGCAGCGGATACCTTCAGAGCTGCGGCCATAGAGCAGCTCACGGCCTGGGCCATGAAGACCGGGGCAGATATAGTGAAGGGCAGAGAGGGCGGAGATCCGGGCTCTGTCATATATGATGCGATACAGTCGGCAAAGGCCAGGGACTACGATATGCTGATCGTGGATACTGCGGGCAGGCTTCACAACAAGAAGAATCTGATGAATGAGCTCGGGAAGATCAATCAGATAATAAAGACGGAATATCCCGAGGCAGTGAAGGAAACTCTGGTGGTGGTGGATGCCTCCACAGGTCAGAATGCAAAGGAGCAGGCCCGGGAGTTCAAGGAAGTCACCGATGTATCGGGAGTCGTGCTCACGAAGCTCGACGGATCCGCCAAGGGCGGCATAGTCATAGCTATAGAGAATGAGCTTGGGATACCCGTGAAGTTCGTAGGTGTGGGCGAGGGAGTGAGCGACCTGAGGAGATTTGACGTGGAAAAATACATGGAAGGTCTCGTGGGGACGTGAGAAGCACCTGAGATAAGGAGACAGGATATATCAGATGGAGAACAGGGATTATCTTACATTAAAGGCATTTGAAAAAGCGGCTGAGAAGGTAAAGGAAGTCACTCTCGATACAAAGCTGATCTACAGTGACTATTTTTCGGCTGTCGCCGGAAACGGCAACAAGGTTTATCTTAAGCCCGAGAACATGCAGCGTACCGGAGCATATAAGATAAGAGGTGCTTACTACCGTATCAGCCGGATGAGCGATGAGGAAAGGGCAAAGGGAGTCATCACTGCGTCGGCGGGTAACCATGCACAGGGTGTGGCCTATGCTGCGAAGACCTATGGGGTGAAGGCTGTGATAGTGATGCCTACCACAACTCCTCTGATCAAGGTGAACCGTACCAAGGCTCTGGGAGCAGAGGTGATACTGCACGGTGACATATATGATGAGGCCTGCGAAAAGGCGATGGAGCTGGCTGCGGCGGAAGGATACACTCTGGTACATCCCTTTGACGATGAGGGAGTAGCTACGGGGCAGGGTACCATTGCCTGGGAGATATTCAAGGAGCAGCCGCTGACGGATATGATACTGGTGCCTGTGGGCGGAGGCGGTCTGGCTACCGGCGTGGCCACACTGACGAAGCTGCTGCATCCCGATACGGAGGTGGTGGCAGTGGAGCCCGAAGGAGCAGCCTGCCTGAAAGCATCGATAGAGGCGGGCAGGGCAGTGACGCTTCCGTCGGTATCCACCATAGCAGACGGAACCGCTGTCAAGACACCGGGAGAGAAGATATTCCCCTATCTGAAGGAAAATCTGGACACAGTTCTCACGGTACCCGATGAAGACCTGGTGGCTTCTTTCCTTGACATGGTAGAGAATCACAAGATGGTGGTGGAGAACTCGGGGCTCCTCACTGTAGCGGCACTGAAGCAGCTGAAATGCAGGAATAAGAAGATAGTATGTATCCTGTCCGGCGGAAATATGGATGTGATCACGATGTCATCCGTGGTACAGCAGGGGCTGATACAGAGGGACAGGATATTCACGGTATCGGTGCTGCTGCCTGACAAGCCGGGAGAGCTGCAGAAGGTCGCAGGCATAATAGCGCAGGAGAACGGCAACGTGATCAAGCTGGAGCACAATCAGTTCGTATCCACCAACAGAAATGCAGCGGTGGAGCTCCGCATCACTCTGGAGGCGTTCGGAACGGAGCATAAAGAGAAGATACTCGACGCTCTGGAAAAGACCGGGTACAAGCCGAAGGTAGTCAGGACCACGTTGTGATCATCCCATGACGAGACAGGAAGCCGAGGACTACATCTATGCTTCGTATATGAGGGCACTGCCTCATCTGAGATACGATGAGCCTGACAGCAGGAAGAGGCATCCCGAATACACCGCAGGTATCATCGGCAGCCTGTATAAGGGGACTCCGTCGATAGCCGTCACCGGGAGCAAGGGCAAGGGGAGCGTGGCATATATCCTCTCCGTGATACTTGAGCACTACGGCAGGACGGGTCTGATGACAGGGCCGCATGTGTCGGATTTCAACGAGAGGTTCAGGGCCGGGCTCAGACAGATATCAGATGAAGAGCTTGCCGATATCACAGAGCAGGTCAGACCGTTGTTTGACAGGGTCGACGTTTCAACGGACAAGGGCGGGTTTATCAGTCCTATCGGCATAGAGACTGCCATCGCAGAGATATTCTTTTCTTCTTCCGGGACAAAATACGATATATACGAGTGCGGCAAGGGCGTAAAGTATGATGATGTGAGAAACATACCTGCCGACTATGCCGTGATAAACACGATCTTCCTCGAGCATACCAGAGAGCTGGGGAGCAGCCTTTCGGAGATAGCAGAAGACAAGGCATGCATCATACGCGAGGGCATGAAGTGCGTATATTCCGGGAAACAGGAGGATGTCGTGGAGATTATCCTCGCGGAACAGGCAGAGAAGAAGGGTGTCGCGCTCAAAAGATACGGCAGGGACTTCGAGGCATACGATATAAGCTTTGCACCCGAGGGTATGAGATGCGGTGTGAGGACAAAGAAGAGACGGTACGAGGATCTTTACATACCTCTGATGGGGGCTCATCAGTGCAGGAATCTGGCTCTGGCTGTAGCAGCTGCGGAGGATATGGCAGGAGAGGCCTTCTGCGGGACTGAGGATGATATCAGAGCTTTGAGAAAGGCGCTTTCCGGCCTTTTCTGGTATGGGAGACTCTCGGTGATAAGAAAAGACCCCATACTTATGGTGGACTGCTGCATCAACCGTGTGAGTGCTGCTGCGGCTCTGGAGACTGTGTGTGAGCTGGGACTTACAGATGTCACCTTCATACTGGCCGTGCCGGATGACAAGGATTATGAGGGCGTGGCGAGGGCTGTAGCTGAGAAAGGACACAGGATAGTACTGACGAAAGTAGCCAACCCTCATTACAGATTCGAGGGTATACAGCTGGAAAGGCTGAAGGAGGCCGGACTTTCATGTGAGTATGTGCCGGATCTGAAGACAGCGATAAACGGAACTTCAGGACATGTCGTGGTCCTCGGCACCACTGATATGCTGAAAGAGATAAAAAGAATGGACCGGAGGATGTGATGAATACAAAAAGAGCAGGGTGGGCATATATGTGGATGGTGATCTTCTACATCGGTGCTTCGCTCGTCATGTCATTCCTATTCGAAGAGGCCAATACGCTTCTGGCAGCTCTTCTGACTGAACTGATCCTGATCGTACCGGTAGTGTACTATGTGTCTAGATCCCGTGCCGGACTGAGAGAGCAGCTGCATCTCAAGGGGATCAAGCCCTCTACAGTGGTGCTTTCTCTAGTTTTTCTGATGTGCTGCTATCCTATGGTGCTCTCCATGAATGCTTTCTCGATGGCTGTTTCCGGAAACAATGAGGCCATGGATATCACCGGGGAGTTCATGGGACTCCCTGCATTTATCGTATGGCTTATAATTGGATTTGTCGGGCCGGTGGTGGAGGAGATAGCATTCAGAGGCGCTATCATGGGCGGGCTTTTGAGTACAGGCAGGATCTTTACACCTGCTCTTCTTTCCGGACTGCTCTTCGGACTTATGCATATGAATCTCAATCAGTTCTCCTATACCTTCTGTGTCGGGGTGATGTGGGGACTGCTGGTGGAGGCCTCCGGCAGCATACTGACGTCCATGATCTGCCATGTCACGATGAACAGCATCAGCGTCATCATGGTATTCGCTCTGGGAGACAGCATGCAGGAGCTGGAGGAGCTCGTGGGGCAGGGCGGAGCTGAGGTAAGTGCGGCACAGTATATCAGCGTTGGTATGGTATTCCTCATGATAGGGATAGGGTTCACTGCACTGGCTCTGCTGCTGCTGCGTGTGATAGCTCTCAATGAGGGCAGGACCGGATGCTTCGAGAATATCTTCCGCAGGAAGAGAAGAGGGGAGAGATACGGAAGTCTGTTTTCGGTCCCGCTTGTTACGGGAATGATACTGTCTTTCGGAATGATAGTCTTTACTCTGGTGCTGGAGAGACTTTGGTGAAAATGATGTATGAGATCGATGAAAAACTGAAACCCTATTACGATGAGACGGATCCTGAAAAAAGGAAGGTCATACTGAAGGAGCTGAAGGCGGCTTCAGGGGATGACAGCTACGGGACAGAGGAGGAGCTCTTCGGGAAGCGTTATCTGAAGAACGGTGCGGACATTTTGCTGAGAGTCCTTATCGATCTGATGGGAATATCCAAAGTGAACGTCTTTGCCATAGGCTGGAATGTGAAGAATATAAAAAAGACCATGGATAAGGCAGGCTTTGACGTGGCACTTGAGGATGGAGATACGGGCAGGAGAGCACTGTATAACGAGATAAGGAATGCGGTAAAGCGTTATATGGAGACCTGTGAGAGTGAGAGCTACGGGGCAGCCTATTCCGGACTGATAAAGATATCAAAGGAGGAGCAGAAGGCAAAGATGGCGGAGCAGCTCTACGAGATGTCATACGGCGCAAGGGCGCATATGTCCGGGGTGAAGCAGGAGAGGCTTGAAGAATATATGGAGATACTCTGTGAAGCAGCTGATGATGAATATAATTTGCGATCCGGTATGAGACTGGAGAGAGGAGAAATGTGATGAAAAAGAGAGGAACTATACTGGCGGTCCTGCTTACGGCGATCGTGCTCGCAGGGTGCGGTTCATCCGGCAAGTCAGAGGCTGCGGCGGAGAGCGCGGCATACGATGCGGGAAGCTACAAGAGATCCAACGACTTCGTGACAGCCGATACATCCGCTGAGTTGGATGGCGACTACGAGGAGGCCGTGGCGGAGGAGGCTCCGGTGTCCGGATCTGCCGAGACGGTGACAGAGGCGGATGTGAAGGACCAGGGGAGCAAGATCATAAGAAACGCAAATATCTCGATGGATGTGGATGATCTTAACGTCTTTTCCGAGAACCTGAAGAGGACCGTGAATTCCTACAAGGGATATATCGAAAGCGCCGATGTGAATGATTATGATTCCGACTATTCGGAGAACAGATACGGATACTTCACGGTGAGGATACCTGCAGAGAGGCTGGACGACTTCCTCAGCATAGTGGAGGGAGAGGGTAACATCACGTCCAAGGGTGAATCCGCAGAGGATGTGACCATGGAGTATGTGGATATCGAGGCTCACATCGCCACCTACGAGGCCGAGCGCGACAGTCTGATGCAGCTGATGGACAGGGCTGAGTCTATCGAGGATATACTGAAGATAAGGGAACAGCTCAGGGATATCAATTACGAGCTGGACAGCCTGAAGAGGCAGCTCAAGAGCATGCAGAACAAGGTTTCCTACAGCACGGTCAGCATAGATGCAAAGGAGACCAGATCGATCATGGGCTCCTCCAAGAAGAAATCCTTTGCTGCACGTATAGCTGAGAAGTTCGTCGAGGAGTTCGCTGACGGCTGGGAGATAGCGCTTGATGTGCTGATCTTCATAGTCACAAGGATACCTCTCTTTGCCATATTGGGCGGAGTTGTATTTGTCATAGTGAAGATAGTGAAGAAGATACGCGGCAAGGGGAACAAACAGGCCGGGACAAGGACAACGCAGGTACCCCAGACACACCGGGTAGCTCAGACATCGCAGATGCCTCAGGCACCTCAGGCACCGCAAGCAGAACAGGCATCTGAGGCACCTCAGACACCGCAAGCCGTACAGGCATCTGAGATGCCTCAGACTGCAGGCAAGCCGGAGGGACAGTAGGATATTCCAGGCATCTTCGAACGAAAGGTATGAAAGGGAAATGAAGAGATTATCATCGAGGACCGAAGGATTCACGGATTCCGTCATCAGGAGGATGACCCGGATATCCAACAGATATGGTGCCGTTAATCTCTCCCAGGGATTCCCGGATTTCGATCCGCCTCAGGAGATATTAGACCGGCTGGCCGAGGTTTCGGAAGAGGATTTCCATCAGTACTCCATCACCTGGGGCGCACAGAATTTCCGTGAGGCTCTGGCTGCAAAGCAGGAGCATTTCATGGGGATGAAGATAGATCCGGACAGGGAGATAGTAGTTACCTGCGGCAGCACGGAGGCTATGATGGCGGCCATGATGAGTGTCGCTGATCCCGGAGACAAGGTCATAGTTTTCTCGCCGTTTTATGAGAATTACGGAGCGGATACGATACTGTCAGGAGCGGAGCCGGTCTATGTACCGCTGGATCCCGATGATTTCACCTTTGATGCGGATGTGCTGGAGGATGCCTTCAGGCAGGGCGTGAAGGCACTGATACTGTGCAATCCGTCAAATCCCAGCGGCAAGGTGTTCACCGGGGAGGAGCTGCGGATCATAGCGGATTTGGCGATAAAGTATGATGCATTTGTGATAACGGACGAGGTGTACGAGCATATCGTCTATGCGCCTCATGAGCATATATACATGGCTACTCTTCCAGGTATGAGGGAGAGGACGATATCATGTTCGTCGCTGTCAAAGACGTATTCCATTACAGGATGGCGTCTCGGATATACCATTGCCGCTCCCGGGATCACGGAGAGGATCAAGAAGGTTCACGATTTTTTGACTGTAGGTGCCGCGGCTCCTCTGCAGGAGGCGGTAATCCCGGGGCTCAGGTTCGGGCAGGAATACTATGATGATCTGAAGGATACCTATACCCGCAAGAAGGATCTATTCATCAGAGGTCTGGATGATATGGGTATCAGGCACACTGACCCGGAGGGGGCGTACTACGTGATGCTCGATATCTCCGAATACGGATATGAGAGTGATCTGATGTTCTGTGAGAAGCTGGCGGAGAGGGTAGGTGTAGGAGCTGTCCCCGGATCAAGCTTTTTCAGGGAGAATGTCAATCACCTGATCCGTCTTCACTTCGCCAAGAAGGACGAGACCCTGTCCGAAGCCCTGTCCAGATTATCGGATATGAAGAGGAAAATGAGCGTTGGATAACGCGGAGTCAGTGGGGACGGTTCTCATTGACTCATTTTTTGCGTTTCTTCTGTCAATCCGCGTCAGACGGCGATAGTTTTTGTTGCAAAACAGGGTGACGTTACTAAGTTCGCAGGCATCTCATGACGGCAAGTACTCCACACAACTCATACGGGTTTCCCCGAACTGGTGGAGCGTTTTTTATTTACTGTACCAAATGCTTGCCTGCTTACCTGATAGCACATTTCCAAAAGCCTCGGTGTAGCCCGCTACACCTGCGTTTTTGAAAATGCACTCTCAGGCAAGCATTCATCGCATTGGTATAGCAAATCAAAAACGCTCCACTGGTCGCGCTCATGGCGCGACATCGGAGGAAACCCGTATTTCGGACAGTGTGCTCCGTACTTGCCAATCGATGCTCTGCTCGCTAAGTAACGCACCCAATGTTTTGTCAACAAATACATATCGCCGTCTGCCGCGGATGTACATGGATAGTGGTCCGGAAAGAAGTCAGAGGGGACGGTTCTCTCTGACTCCTTTTCAGGAGTCAAGGAGAACCGTCCCCATTGACTTCCCATTGACTTCGCTGAGAAAAATAAGTCAATGAGAACCGTCCCAATGGCGTTAAGTTAAGAAATCAGTCCTCAGTATGACCAGTATCCAAGATCGATTTCCGTAACAGGAGATCGATCTTTTTTAAGTTAAAATAAATAAAAAAAGCCCAG
>Ga0256405_10011107_pt1 | contig 11618 bp, 11 predicted proteins | sample RumenRJG_02DNA_FD_189096 | JGI IMG/M metagenome (GOLD analysis project Ga0256405, IMG submission 189096) | Bovine rumen microbial communities from Lethbridge, Alberta, Canada - RJG_02 | ecosystem: Host-associated > Mammals > Digestive system > Stomach > Rumen | place: Canada: Alberta...
GTAACATGGTAATAATGTGGAAGTTATATACCTTAAAGTTACGAAAAATCGAGGTCTTTTACAAATATAATTACTTGAAAATTAACAAGTTAAGATAATATTTTTCAAATTTTGTCATGTGCTAAACGTTATGAGAAGTATTTATGTGTAGTAACCAATGTAAAACTCATGCGGCCAGTAAATTGGCATTCAACCAAGCAATGCGACTTTGCATAATGATATGCTTATCATAAAAGCAATTATGCGTAGCTTCTCATAACTTCTTCAAATGGATCAAGGGAAACCTGACGGTCAAAGCCCTTTGGGGGTACTCCGAAAACGCGGAAAAGGTCCATCTTTGGGTCGCAATCAGTTCGTACTTGTTGCTCGCCTGGGTGAAAGCCGCACTCAAAAGCCCGCTGACCATAACGGAAGTCTCAAAAGTCGTAGAAGCCTCGCTTCTTACCAAGAGGGATCTAAGGGAACTTCTGGATGTTCAAGACCCGCTCACTCAAAATCAAAATGTCAATGAACTTGAATTATACTTTTAAACTAAAATTTATCGCATCAGTAGTATTAAATGAATATGAAGATATGAAATCCTCATGACCGCTTCCGCTCGCCAAAGAGAATGAATAGTTATTTCCGTAACTATGGCCACAGTAATCAAAGGCGAGCACTATGGACAAATCAATTGAGTTTCCCCAGGTCGTGGACAGATGCTGCGGGCTGGATGTACACAAGAAGGTAATTGTGGCCACCGTCGAGGGGACCGGAATCAAGCGTGAGACGCGAGAGTTCGAGTCGACGACAAGATCATTGACAGAACTGAAAGAATGGCTGTTGGAGTTGGGAGTGACGCATGTGGCGATGGAGAGCACGGGCGTATATTGGAAGCCCGTTATCAACATCTTGGAGAGTGGCAGCTTCAGCCTGATGGTCGTGAATGCCCAACATATCAAGTATGTTCCTGGGCATAAGACCGACAAGAAGGACTCTGCATGGATATGCAAGTTGCTTCATGCAGGCCTTTTGAAGGGCAGTTTTATCCCCGACAGGGCCCAGCGTGACCTTCGAGACTTGACGCGTTACCGTCGCAAGAAGGTACAGGAGGTCACGGCAGAGAAGAACCGGATGATGAAAGTGTTGGAGGATGCAAATCTGAAGCTTTCAAGCGTGTTCAGCAATGTGAGCGGAGTCACCTGTACGCGGGTGATTGATGCGATACTTGACGGGCATACCGATCCGGATTACTTGACCTCGCTGTGTACTCACGGCAAACTGCAGAGCACCAAGGAGCAGATCCATGATGCTGTGGAAGGCCGTTTCACGGAGCATCACAAGTTCATGCTGAAGGCCATCCGTCGGAGCATCACGAGCCTTGAAGAGGAGATAGCGAAACTTGAGGCAGAGATTGACCGCCGTTGCGAACCGGTCCGGGCAGAAATAGAGCGTCTTTGTACAATCCCGGGCATTGACCAGACTGGGGCCAAGGAACTGCTAGCGGAGATTGGCGTAGACATGGAGGTGTTCTTCACGGCGGCGAATCTGGCCGCTTGGTCCGGAGTCAGTCCCGGGAATAACGAGAGTGCGGGTAAAAAAAAGTTCGCACGTGACTCACGGGAATAAGGCGACAAAGGCAATCATCACGGAATGTGCCTGGGCCGCGAGCCGCACCAAGGATACGTTCATAAGCGAAAGATACAGGAGACTGGCAGCACGTCGGGGCAAAAAGAGGGCCCTCGTAGCCACTGCACATGAGCTACTTACCATTGTGTACCATGTCTTGAAGGATCAAGTAGAGTAAAGCGAACTTGGATGCGGATATGTTGACGAACGGAGAAAAGCCGCCCGCATCAAGTATCACCTGGAAGTATTGAAGAACCTCGGAGTGGACATCCCCGAGCCCTCGGTGGAAATCGCCAGCTAAAGGCGAAGACGATCCTGAGGCCGATTACTTCTGGGACACCAAGCCCGCATATGAAATTGGCCCAGACGACCGAGAGGCAATGACTGTTGCTACGAGCACGCGAATGAAAGTTCCCTTTTTACTCGGTCGTTTTACATATAGTGCCTGACTTCCGCCGCAAGTGCCACTCCAGTGCCTGCTATTCTTTTGTCTGTCTATGAAAAATGAATGTTTAATTGAACCGCCTACAATGGGGGTTCGCATATAATAACTTTACGAATGAATGAAGGAAATGATAAGACCATTAATAAAAAGATAAGGAGATAAACATGGATACAAAATATGAATATAAGGTATGCACAAGATGTTTAACCTTCAACCATGCGCCATACATAGAGGACACACTTAGTGGCTTTTCCAATCAGGAGACGACATTTCCTGTGGTTCATTGTATTATTGATGATGCCAGTACAGATGGTGAGCAAGAAGTAGTGAAAAAGTTTGTGTATGAGAACTTCTGCATAGATGGTTTAACAGAAGAGACTGATGACTATGTTATGTTATTCATACGACACAAGTCTAACGTAAACTGTTACTTTGCTGTCTATTTTTTGAAATACAATCATTGGCGAGTGCCAGAATTTAAAAAAAGAAAAGAAGAGTACTTTGTAAGATGGACTGAAAAAGCAAAATACACTGCATTATGTGAAGGTGATGACTATTGGACAGACTCCAATAAATTACAAAAGCAGGTTGATTTTCTTGAAAACAATAATGATTATACATTGTGTTTTTCCAACGCCAAGTTGTTAAATCCAGACAACTTACCATGCTCGTTTGATGCCGGGCATATTGAGGATCGGGATTATTTGCCAGATGAGTATTTTAAGACCTGGTGCATTCCAACCGCTTCCGTGTTATATCGAAAAGAGATTAAAGAAGTCCAATTAATAAAACCGGAACGCATAATGCACGGCGATATCATAAAGTTTCTTCAAGCTGCTAAACTAGGCAAAATACGGGGAATGTCTGATGTTATGACTGTTTATAGGATTAATAATGGTAGCGCAACTCAGAATCCCCAAAATGAATATAAGCAGACAATGAAACGGCCAGAATTTGTGGAATTTATCATTGACAATTTTGGCGACATTTTAGACATAAAATATTTATATAGAGGATTGTGTATGAGATATTGTTATAGATCATTAATCCAGCCAACACTTGAGGGAAAATATCATGATTTGAAAAAGGCTGCTAATATCAGCAAGGTTATTACTTTGAAATTTGTGTTCAGAAACAATGTTCTTATGGGAATTCATGCTATGTTTAAAATTATCCTTGGAAGATAAGTCATGAGATCATTTTTTCGGAAACTATTCATCGGCGAGTGGAACATCGGAGTATGTAATCAAGATTTCATCGCACTCTTCTCCAAAGTAAATCAAGGTGGAGCACTGCAACTTGATGTGAAGTGGATGTGTCATCATTATCCCAACTCATTCTATGCAGACCCCTTCATTTCCCGGCTTACCGATGCGCGAGCCTATATCCTTGCAGAGGAATTTTTCTTTGATACCAGCAAGGGTGTGATTACACTTCTTGAGATAGACCGCCGTAATGCCAAACTCTTGAATAAACGTGTCGTCCTCGAAGAAACTTGCCATTTGTCCTATCCATTCTACGATGAAGCCTATAAAACCTTCATACCAGAATCTTTCCGAAATGGCAATTGGGCTGAATATATTTTTGATGGAAGAAAAGTGTCCAATAAGCATATAATTACCGACTTACCATTGATAGATGCTACACCAGTGGAATACAATGGTAAATGGTATGTTTTTGCCACCACTCAGCCAAATGCTTTGGATGAACTCCTTATCTACTGGAGTGAAAATCGAGAAGGTCCGTATAAGCCTCACACGATGAATCCAGTAAAAAGGGACATCAAGACATCCCGTTGTGGTGGAAAGTTCTTTGAGTATAACGGTGATTTGTACCGCCCTGTTCAAGACTCTACCCATCGTTATGGCGAAACTATGCATATAATGAGAGTTACAAAACTTACACCTACCGAGTTTGAAGAGGATTTCTATTGTGATGTAATCATTCATAATCCAGGCAAATATCCATTAGGTTTTCATACGTTGAACTTTCAGGAGGATGTCATCATCGTGGATGGCTTCAGGGAACGCTTCAGTCCCCTTCAAACGATATATAACATCAAGGTAGCTCCTTTAATCAACAGATTCCGTTATGGCAAGCATTAAAACAATAGAGTGGTTCAAGATACCAGAGGGAATACGCATAAGAGGAATAGACAGGTTCTATAGCCCTTTATTGAATCGTATTACATTGAATAAAGCCCTAAAGGTGGCAAGCCATCCAGAACTGCTTCGGGGTCTTGGTAATGATAAGAAGGAAGAGATAATTGTCTCCCTGACAAGCTTTCCGGCCCGAATAGAATATGTTCATATCTGTTTGGCGCAGCTCTTCAATCAATCGTTGGCACCTGACCGAATCATCCTTTGGTTGGCAGAGCCCCAATTCCCCGACAAGCATTTACCGGATAACTTGAACCCCTATATTGACAAGGGGCTTGAAGTGCGTTTCTGTCCTCTTGATTTGAAGGGGCATAAGAAGTACTTCTATGCAATGCAGGAGAATCCGGATTCTATTGTGATCACTTTCGATGATGATCTTATATATCATGAAGGTTGTATTAAGGAGTTGTATGAATCTTACAAGAGATATCCGGATTGTGTGAGTTGTCTCCGCTCGCAGGAGATACATCTTGATAAAAACGGCAATGTTAGTCCTTATCGCACATGGTGCACGTTGTCTGATAACAGTAAACCTAGTTTGGCATTCATGCCATCTACTGGTGCGGGAACACTCTATCCACCGCATTTATTGAGCAAGCACACATTTGATTCAGATTTACTTTCATCCATCTGTTTGACCGCTGATGATTTATGGATGAAAACCATGTCACTTCTTGAGGGAGTTAAAGTTGCACGTGTTGAGAAATATCATCGTCCCTTGACAACAATCGAAGGCTCTCAGGATGTTACCCTTGCTGACGACAATATTTTCAATAATAAAAACGATGAATGCGTAAAGAATCTGGCGAATCAGTTCCCAGAGGCATTTCAAAAACTCAAACAATGAACGGAACTCCTCTTGTTTCCATTATTATACCTGTTTATAAGGTTGAAAAATACCTTAGACAGTGCCTTGACAGTGTTATAGCCCAGACATATACTAATTGGGAGGTGATATTAGTTGATGACGGCTCACCCGATGGATGCCCAGCCATCTGTGACGAATATGCCGAGCGCGATAAGCGCGTGACAGTCCTCCATTGTCAAAATGGAGGACAGTCGAGAGCTCGAAACCGTGCTCTCGACAGTCCTCCTAAGGGTGAATATGTCTTTTTCCTTGATAGTGATGATTATCTTTCACCTACATGCATAGAGGATTTGGTGAGTGCATCTAAGGGTGGTCACTTAGCCATGACTGGTTATATCCTTGAATGGGAGAGCAGTCATACGTTTACAACACCAGACCAGGCGGATGGGGTTTATGCAGACCTGCATTCATATTTATTAGACTTCCATCGTCTTTTTGCTACAAAATTCAACTTCGCATGGGGCAAACTATATCGGAGAGAGATTATCGAAGCACACCATCTTAGGTTTGTTGAGGGACTGAGACTTGCCGAGGATGTTTTATTCAATTTGCAGTATTATGACTACTGCGATAAGGGCATCAATGCAATAGGAAGTAAAGGATATTATTACCGTCAAAGCGATGGCTCTACTCAGTCCAAGAAGTTCGACCCCAAGATGTTTGATTGGAACGAAACTGCATATTGTGCTGTTCGCGATTATCTCGTTGAACATGATGCTATGACACTAAAGAATAGAACACATTTCTACACAAATGTCTTGGGGAATCTGTTCTATTCAACAGGTCTTCTTGCGCTTCATAATTCTGAGCGTTATAGTGATAAGCTCGCTTTAATTACGAAGTATGCCTCTACAGAGCTTGCAAAAGAAACCTTTAGGTATGCAAAACCAAGGGGCTTACGAGGAAAAATGATGAGGTCCCTTTTAAAGCATCGCTTTGTTAGAACATTTATTTTTTCAAATCAAGCAATCGCTGTTGTGAGGAGGATGGTAAGATGAGAGTATTAAGTGCTATTGCTCACCGTTTGCAACACAAATGGAGGAGCGTTTTAAGCTCTGTTGCTCATCGTTTCATGAAAGCCCCCCGTGTGCTTACCATTGATGAAACGCTTGACCTCATCATTAATCAGCATTATTCTGTCAGTCGTAATGGAGATGGTGAACTGAACCTGATGATGGGTGAAGCAATAGACTTCCAGCATACCGACTCCCGACTTGCGGGTATTATGAAAGAGGCGTTGAGTGCTGAGATGGATAAATATATTAGTTGTTTACCTGGTATCTTTTCTGACAATTCACGTTTCACGGAAAGAGCGCAGAAATACTTTGATTCCTATCTCAGCACTAAACGGTATTATTATTACACGTTTGCAAAGGCCCCAGTTTATGGTGATGCTTTTATTTCACGGTTCTATATGGATTTGCGAGATAAGTCACAGTCCAAGCATCAGGTTGAGAAGTTAAAGAAAATCTGGGAAGGGCAGGATGTTCTTCTTCTTGAAGGTAAAGCAAGTCGTTTAGGTGTCAATAATGATTTGTTCAAGGGTGCCAAATCTCTCAAACGCATACTGGGCCCAGCTGAGAATGCCTTTGACAAATATGATGTATTGAAAGCCAAGGTACAGAAATTTGCCGGTAAGGATACGCTTATTCTATTGGCTCTTGGCCCTACAGCAACAGCCATGGCTTACGAACTGGCGAAGGCTGGCTATTGGGCCGTTGATATTGGTCATATTGATATTGAATATGAGTGGTATTTGATGGGAGCAACCAGCAAGGTTGCGGTATCCGGGAAATACACTAACGAATGTGACGAGGGAAAATTGTCGGGTTCTTTACCAGATGCTGCTCTCGCAAAATATCGTACTGAGATAATAGCTGAAATTCTATAGCTGAAAAATGAAAGTTGGAATACTTACTCAACCTCTTACCAATAATTATGGTGGTTTGCTCCAGGCATACGCACTTCAAACGACACTTGAGCGTATGGGGCATGAAGTGATTATTCTTAATCGCCCCATGCCATTTGTGCCTGACGTTGCTAACGATGCATTTGTCCCCTCTGCTATTCGTTTTGCCAAAAACTTCGTGAAGTTTCTTTTGTGTAAACCCCTCATTAAGGTTTACCATGAACTGCTCCCACAGCAGCATATTGTGGTAAATCGCTTGACGGAGATTTTCATCGTGTCTTATCATCACAAGTCACCGGATTTCTCTACAACGGAATCATTGGCAGCTTATTGTTGCAAACAGGGTATTGAAGCATACGTTGTGGGTTCAGACCAATGTTGGCGTCCATTGTATTCTCCATGCTTGACCAACTACTTTTTGGACTTCGCAAAGGATTGGAATGTCAAGCGCATTTCTTATGCCGCTTCATTTGGTGTGGATCATTGGGAATATTCCAAAGAGCAAACTCGTATATGTGCCCCCCTTGCACAAAAGTTTGACGCAGTATCTGTGCGCGAAGAGTCGGGAATTGCATTATGTAAAGAACATCTTGGTGTAGATGCCGTTCATGTATTAGACCCAACGATGCTCCTTGATGCGGATGATTACAATGCCCTCGTGCAAGCATTCGATTCCAAGATTTTTAGCATCGCTCCAGAGAATCGTGTAAAAACCACTTTGGATGTCAAGGATAAGAAGTTGTTCTGCTATGTCCTCAATATGGATAAGCAGAAGCAGTCATTTATACAAACAGTGTCTGAGGCTAAGGGCCTTACCACAGTAAAATGTATGCCAAAGGATTTAAGAGCGCAGGAAGTGTTTGAGAAGTGTCCTGATGATTGCACTTTTCCACCTGTTGAGCTTTGGCTACAGAGCTTCCGTGATGCAGAAATGGTGATTGCTGACTCGTTCCATGGCACAGTATTCTCCATTATCTACAACAAACCATTCTGGGTTCTAGGGAATCCTAATAGGGGAATGGCTCGTTTCCACTCGCTGCTAAAAATGTTTGGACTGGAAGAACGCTTAGTGACACCAGACAAGCTCTCTTCGCTTGATTTTGATGCACCTATTGATTGGAATGCTGTAAATGCAAGGCGAGAGGTACTTAAACAAAAGTCGCTCTCGTTCATTATAGATAATTTGAAGTGATAGAGTTGACAAGAAAACAGGATTGCTGTGGATGTACAGCCTGCATGAGCGTCTGTCCACAGCATTGTATCACGATGCTGGAGGATAGGGAAGGCTTTCCCTATCCCGTCACTGACTCCGGAATATGCATTAACTGCGATGCATGCAACAAAGTGTGTCCTGTCATTAAGCAGAGGGGTAAGGGATCGTTATCTTACGGCTCTGCAACCAAGGCTTATGCCTCTGCGGCCACTAATGAAGATATCTTACTGAATAGTTCATCCGGCGGACTCTTTACTGCTATAGCGACTACCGTTATCAACAATGGTGGAGTGGTATATGGAGCTACATGGGTGAATGGTGAAATACATCATATTGCTGTAGAAACGGAGGCAGAGCTTACACGCTTAAGAGGAAGCAAGTACGTGCAAAGTGCATTGGATAAATCATTCGTAGAAGTCCGGGATTTTTTGAATGGTGGACGTGAAGTGTTGTTTTCGGGAACCCCTTGCCAAATTGCCGGACTTCGCGCTTTCCTACGTAAGGATTACGACAACCTTCTCTGCATTGAGGTGGCTTGTCATGGGATACCTTCGCCTAAGGTTCTACGCAAGTACATGCAAGAGCTTCGTGATGAGTACGGAGATGATGTGCAACTCAACTTCCGTTCGAAACCAGATGGTTGGCAACATTACAAGGTTACGGCCTTTACAGGAGAGAAGCATTATTTCTATGAGGGCCAGAAGGAGAACCTCTTTATGAAAGGGTTTCTGCACGAGCTCTATTCTCGCCCTATATGTCATGAATGTCCATTTAAGGCAGGAGTCTCAGGTGCGGATATCACCCTTGCAGACTTTTGGGGAGTTGAAAATGTTTTGCCGGAATTCCCGTCGTACAATGGGGTCAGTCTTGTTCTTACGCACACTATGAAAGCGGAGAGATTATTCCATGGCCTTCAAGGTGTGATTACTAAAGAAGTGGAACTTGAAAAGGCCATCCGTCAAAATGGAGCTCTCCTTCATAGCGTAGCGCCTCATCCAGAGAGGGCGTATTTTTTCAAGCATATTGATAAAAAAACATTTGTGGAACTGGTAAATGAATGTTTGGAATTGAGACGAATTACAAGATTACAATTAACAATGAAATCATATCTGAGAAAGATTGGACTCAAATGAAACAGCGTGAATCAAATTTTGAGGCACTCCGAATAACAGCCATGATGATGGTGGTCTGTGTTGGGGCGCGTTTGCATTAATTATATCAACTATGTTGAAATACTATCTTTACTTTTTATTCATCATAATCCTGTTTGGATTGAACGGCAAACAATCCGACTACATTCAGGCATCAAAAAAAGGGAGGCCTCGATATCTGTTTTGGGTGATATTTGTTTTATGGTTGTTGATTGGATTGCGCAATCAGCTTTATGGAAGAGACACGCTAGGATATGTGAGTTATTTCCATAAGTTCGTTGTTCTTGACCTAAAAGATAAACCGGAACCGTTATATGATTTATTTGTTTTTTTGATTCGGTCAATTACCGATAATTACCACATATACCTTATGCTTAGTGCGGCTCCAATATGTTTGGCTCTTTACTATTTATTTAAAAGGTACCTGAATAATTCTTACGAAGTGCTTGCTGCTATTTGTATCTATACACTTTTGGGTATATTTGGTTTTAGCAATGCAGGACTACGACAAACCATAGCTATATCTATGGGAATTTTTGCATTTTTGTATGCTGATAAAGGTAAGTGGGTTCAGTCGGTTTTATGGCTTGTAAGTGCTTATTTCTTTCATAATTCCTCTTTTATTCTTTTCCTAATCTATCCTGCATTTTTCTTCAACCCTAAACGCTACGGGCCAATTATTGTTCTTGCATTATTCCTCGTAGGCGCTGTAATGCCTGGCGCTGTAATGCCTTTTATTCAGACTTATCTTCCCATGGAAGACCGTTTTGGGGGGTATGTGGAAAATACTCAATATCAAAACTACACAGGTTTTTTTCTTCAATTGATACTGGTAGCTATCGCCTATACTCAAAGAGATAAGATTATGCTTCCAGAAAAAACAAAAAACTTCTTTATGAATATGGCTTTCTTAGGCCTTGGTATGCAATCTCTCACGGTCACTTTTGCGGAATTGTTTAGGGTTAGCTATTATTTCTGCATTTTTGACTTGGTTTTAGTTCCGCTAGCTTTAACATCATTTAAGGGGGAACAAGGGAAGACGATAAGGGTTGCTTTTATAATAGGGTGTTTAATTTACATTTTTATTATTTCTCAAGCAGCCACATTACCCATCAAACAGGATTATACGATTTATCATTAATATACATAGATATGAAAAAGAATGGAAGTTTTATTGTCTCACTCGATTTCGAGATGATGTGGGGTATGGTCGATTGTGAGACAAAAGATGGCTACGGTCAGACCAATGTCAAACAAGTGCCACAAGTGGTAGACCGCATGTTGGAAATGTTTGACCAATACGGTGTGCATGCTACTTTTGGAACTGTAGGCATGATGATGTACAATAATCCGGAAGAGTTGTTGAATGAATTGCCTGATGTCAAGCCAACCTATAAGCAAAAAGAGTTGTCGCCTTATGAGAATAATTATATCAGAGAGATTAAAGTAAGTGAGCAGGATCTGTTCTTTTGCCCTAATCTAATAGAAAGAATTAATAAGCATAAGGGTATGGAGATAGGTTCTCATACCTACTGCCATTATTACTGCTGGGCCGCGGGGCAAACTGTTGAACAATTTGATGTAGATGTGGCTAAAGCGGTTGAGGTGGCAAGTCGTAATGGCATCGCACTCAAAAGTATTATCTTCCCAAGAAACAATGTTTCGGAAGAACATCTGAAAGTGGTTGCTAAACACGGCATCGAATGTTACAGAGGGAATGCACTAAAGTTTTTCCAGGAGCCCAAGAATAAGTTTCATGAAATGATAATCAGGGCTTGTCGTCTTCTGGATACATATATTAATATTGGAGGAAACACTAGTTACCCTTACGAAGACATTGACTTTAGTGAATCACCTTTGAATGTAAGAGCCAGCCGTATGCTGAGGCCTTACTATAAAAAGCTGGCTTGGCTTGAACCATTCCACATGAGGCGTATTAAAGGTGAGATTATCCATGCCGCAAAACATGGTGAAGTATATCATTTGTGGTGGCACCCACATAATTTGGGGGCGGATATGGAAAAGAACTTTGAGATGCTCGATACAATATTGAGAACTTATGCGGAATGCCATGAAAAATATGGAATGAATTCATATAACATGGCAGAGATGACGGAATTATTAAGAAATAAATAAAAGTTTAGCACATGACAAAATTTGAAAAATATTATCTTAACTTGTTAATTTTCAAGTAATTATATTTGTAAAAGACCTCGATTTTTCGTAACTTTAAGGTATATAACTTCCACATTATTACCATGTTAC
>Ga0256405_10011108_pt1 | contig 11617 bp, 10 predicted proteins | sample RumenRJG_02DNA_FD_189096 | JGI IMG/M metagenome (GOLD analysis project Ga0256405, IMG submission 189096) | Bovine rumen microbial communities from Lethbridge, Alberta, Canada - RJG_02 | ecosystem: Host-associated > Mammals > Digestive system > Stomach > Rumen | place: Canada: Alberta...
GCCCTCTTCGCGAATCTGCTTGTCGACAGCCCACGAGCCAGGCACCAGCCAAGCCACAACATCTGGCGACTTATGGCGGCCCTCAACCAAATGGGCAAACGCACGGAAATCCTCGATACGGCCGTTGGTGCAAGCACCAAGGAAAACATAATCTACCTTTGTGCCCAGTAACTTCTGTCCGGCCTTAAAGCCCATGTAGTTCAAAGCCTTCTCGAAACCAGCTTGGGGCGAATTAGCCTCTTCGGCATTAGCAGGAATAGCCTCAGTTATACCGATTCCCATTCCAGGATTAGTGCCGTAAGTTAAGCGAGGCTCGATATCGGCAGCATTAAATGTCAGCTCTTTGTCGAACACGGCATCATCACCGCTCTTCAGCGTTTTCCAGTAAGCCACAGCCTTGTCCCACTCTTCGCCTTTTGGCGCATACTCGCGACCTTTCAAATAATTAAAAGTGGTGGTATCAGGAGCCACGAAACCTCCGCGAGCCCCCATCTCTATCGAGAGGTTACACAGCGTCAGCCGGCCCTCCATACTCATTGTCTTTACCGTTGAGCCAGCATACTCCACAAAGTAACCAGTAGCACCGCTTGTGGTGAGTTTCGACATCAGGTAGAGCGCCACATCCTTAGCCGTAACACCCTTGCCCAACACACCGTTTATCGAGATGCGCATCGACTTGGGTTTCTGCTGCAATATGCACTGCGAAGCCATCACCATCTCAACCTCGCTGGTACCTATGCCGAAAGCAACGGCACCCATAGCGCCGTGGGTAGATGTGTGTGAATCGCCGCAAACTATTGTCATTCCTGGCAAACTCAACCCCTTCTCCGGACCAACCACGTGGATGATACCATTGTCCTTCGACATCATTCCGTAATGGGTAAGTCCGAACTCGGCAGCGTTCTTAGCCAGCGTGTCTACCTGTTTCTTCGATACAGGGTCCTCAATAGGTTTGTCCTGATCGTGTGTTGGCGTATTGTGGTCGGGCATGCAGTAAATCTGCTTGGGACGGAAACATTTCAGTCCGCGGGCACGCATGCCGTCAAATGCCTGAGGCGAAGTCACCTCGTGGCAGTACAGACGGTCGATATACAGCTGTGTTGGACCGTCTTCTACCTGCTGCACCACGTGCTTATCCCATATCTTATCAAATAATGTGTTCATTCTTCGTCTTTCTTAAATTTGTTTATACAATCGATATACGCTTCAACCGATGCGGTAACGATATCGGTGTTAGCACCGAATCCGTAGTACAGACTTCCGTCGTACTCCACCTGCATGTGCACCTTACCCACATCGTCCGAACCCTTTGAGATGGCCTGGATAGTAAACTCCTTCAGCGTCATCTGCTTCATGATAATCTTCTTAAGCGCCTTGATAGCCGCATCCACAGGACCGTTTCCGCTGGCAGCAGCCTCGAATTTCTGCCCACTGATGTCAAGTCCGATAGAAGCCACACTCTTCACGCCCTTACCTGTAGTAACCTGCAGGAAGTCAAGTCTAACAGCATGAGTATCAGCTGTATCGGCTCCAGCCAGCATCAGTGCGTCGGCATCGGTAACCTCCTTCTTCTGGTCGGCCAGAACAAGGAATTTCTCATATACCTTATCGAGTTTCTCTTCCGAGAGATCCACGCCGTTCACGTGCAGACGATGCTTCAGAGCAGCCCTACCGCTTCGTGCGGTCAGAACAATGCTGTTATCATCGATACCAACATCTTTGGGGTCGATAATCTCGTATGTATGAACATTCTTCAGCACGCCGTCCTGATGTATACCGCTTGAGTGAGCAAATGCGTTACGACCCACGATGGCCTTGTTAGGCTGAACGGGCATATTCATCAAGCTCGACACCATTCGGCTGGTAGGATATATTTTGGTAGTATTTATGTTAGTCTCTATTTCCAGTTGCTTATGACACTTCAGAATCATTGCTATCTCCTCGAGCGAAGTATTACCGGCGCGCTCACCTATTCCGTTGATTGTTACCTCAACCTGTCGTGCTCCAGCCATCACTCCGCTAAGCGAGTTGGCAGTAGCCATACCCAAATCGTTGTGACAATGGGTTGAGATGATGGCACGATCGATATTGTCAACATGCTCCATCAGATACTTAATCTTGTCGTGATACTCCTCGGGCAGACAGTATCCTGTGGTATCAGGGATGTTTACTACAGTTGCTCCGGCCTTGATAACAGCCTCTACCACACGAGCCAGATACTCGTTGTCGGTACGACCGGCATCCTCGCAGTAGAACTCCACATCGTCTACGAAACGCTTGGCGTATTTCGTTGCAGCAACAGCGCGCTCCAGAATCTCCTCGCGGGTTGAGTTGAACTTATACTGGATGTGCTCGTCGCTTGTGCCGATACCAGTGTGGATACGCTTGTGCTTAGCATATTGCAGTGCCTCGAAAGCCACATCGATATCACGCTCTACAGCACGTGTCAGTGCACAGATAACGGGCCAGGTAACGGCTTTAGAAATCTCAATCACGCTGTTAAAGTCACCGGGACTTGAAATAGGGAATCCTGCTTCGATAACGTCTACACCCAACTGCTCAAGAGCCTTAGCCACCTGAATCTTCTCTACGGTGTTCAACTGGCATCCGGGAACCTGTTCGCCGTCGCGGAGCGTTGTGTCGAAAATAAACAACCTTTCCATTTTACATTTTTACGATTTAACTATTTTACAATTTGACTATTTATTCCAAGAAAAAAGCCCTTCACACTCGGAAGTGAGAAAGGCTCGTATTATTTTGTTTAATGTATAATCTTTATGCTTCATCTACGTGCACCTCAATCACTTCCGCCTGCCCCAAGCAGTCGAATAATAATTAGGCCGTTAAGTAGATTCAGACTCTTCATACTTGATCTCAATTTGAATTTCGTCTGCAAAATTAATCTTTTTCATTGGAATAAACAAACAATTTGTAACTTTTTTAATCAAAAAACTAACATTTTATTACTTTAACCCAATTTTATAGGCATAAATCAATATTAATTCTTCATACACATATTATATTTTATAGTTATTTTGGTTGCAAATATAAGAAAATTCTTTGTATCTTTGCATCCGAAAAGTAGTAAATAAATGAAAAAGGTATTAATATCTATTATATCACCCCTGCTGCTGTTGTCGGCATCAACATACTATCTGCCCCAGCCCGCCCACAAAGGTATGCAGCTAAACGCCGCCATCAGAAAAACAATACCCGCCAGCACTGATACCTTGACAAAGGACACCATACCCGCAGGTCTCGACGACGAATTCAAATATTACTTCGACCGTCACAACGTGATGGACGAGGGTTACGAGATGGTTGCAGCATTTGCAAACGGGAAACGACTTGAAATAGAACCCGCCCGCCGACTAACCGTATGGAACGTAGGCACTTGGCGCAATCGAATCCATGAGGGTACGGCTCTGGCAGTAGATACCGCAGGATATACCATTATTGCGACATTTGATGCTGATACCATTAAAACCGGATTACGTATCGACACCCTTGGCACATATCTTGGCGACTTTACAGGCACCACAGCCCACGGCCACGGAGCCTACGTAACCAATGGCAGTTATTTCGAAGGTCACTGGGTTGAGAACACTCGCGACGGATTCGGCATACAGTTATTTACTCCCGAAGGCGAAGAACCGCGACTGCAGGTTGGCGAGTGGAAGAAGAACCGCTTCTGGGGCGAGCGCATGAAGTACACCTCTGAGCGTATCTATGGTATCGACATTGCCCGCTACCAGCACGGCAAAGGTCGCCACAAATATCCCATCAACTGGAAACAACTTAGCATCAACTATCTCGGTCGCAAAAGTAATAAGAATGTTCACGGAACAGCCGATTATCCAGTTTCGTTTATATTCATAAAGAGTACCGAGGGCGTAAGCATCACAAACAAGTTTTATGCCGACGATTATGCTCAGGCGCGTAAGCATCATATTCCCATCGGCGCCTATCATTTCTTCTCGCTCAAAAGCTCGGGTGCAGCCCAGGCTCAGCATTTTATCAAGCACACCAAGTTTCTAAAAGGTGACCTTCCTCCAGTGCTCGATGTTGAACCCAGCAACAAGCAGATAGCTGCAGCAGGCGGTCCAGAGAAGATGTTCCAGCAGATTCGCATTTGGCTCCGTATGGTCAAGGCTCGTTGCGGCGTTTCACCTATTTTATATATTAACCAGATGTTCATCAATAAGTATTTCGGTATGGTGCCCGACATTAAGCGCGACTACGATGTATGGATAGCCCGCTATGGCGAATATAAGCCCGATGTACGTCTGGCCTTCTGGCAACTAAGCTCCGATGGGCGCGTAAAGGGCATAACGGGCGATGTTGATATCAACGTATTTAACGGTTACAAGAGTCAGTTCGACGAGTTTATAGCAAACAAATGTATAAAATGAAAACAATACTGATATTGGTTGGCAAGACCACCGACAAGCACTTTCAGGCAGGCATCAACGATTATGTTGAGCGCATAGGCCACTATATGCCCTTCGAGTTGTTCACCATCCCCGAACTGAAGAACACCAAGAGTCTTAGCGAGGAGCAACAGAAGCAGGCCGAAGGCGAACTGATTCTAAAGCAGATTCAGCCCAGCGACACCGTTGTACTGCTTGATGAGCACGGAAAGGAGTTCCGCAGCATTGAGTTTGCAAAATGGCTTGAGCAGAAAAGAAATACAGCCCGCCGACTGATATTCGTCGTAGGCGGACCGTATGGTTTTTCTCCTGCTGTTTACTCTCGCGCAAACGAGCAGATTTCACTATCAAAAATGACGTTCTCGCATCAGATGATTCGCCTGGTGTTCACAGAGCAGATATACCGCGCCTGCACCATCATCAAAGGCGAGCCATACCATCACGAGTAATCAGAGATCGTTATAATTCTGAACGGCAAAGGTGCTAGTGCGCATGTCGCCAGTTTCAAAGCCACGCTTTAGCCAACGCTTGCGCTGGTCGCTGGTGCCGTGAGTGAACGACTCGGGCGTAGCTCTACCCTGTGCCTTCTTCTGCAACCAGTCATCGCCAATAGCCTTAGCAAGCTCTAATCCTTTCTCCAAATCACCATACTCCATAGAGTTGTTCATTGCGTCCTCATAATGAGCCCACACGCCGGCATAATAATCGGCCAACAGCTCCAGTCGCACGCTGATCTGATTAGCACTTACCTTATCTGTCTGATTCATAGCCTGATGCGCCTTGTTCAGCGTACCTGTGAGATACTCGATATGGTGTCCAATCTCGTGAGCTATCACATAGGCGTAGGCAAACGTGTTACCCTCAACACCCAGCTGTCGTTTCATCTGTGTAAAGAACGAAAGGTCTACATATAGCTTCTGGTCGCCAGAGCAGTAGAATGGACCAACGGCAGCTGTAGCCGAACCACAAGCCGAGTTTACTTGATTAGTAAACAGCACCAATGTTGGGTACTGATATTCGCCCCAGCCGTTGTCCTGGAACACCTTTGTCCACACTTCCTCTGTAGATGCCAGGATCTTCTTGCAGTCAGAGGCTAACTCCTGCTCTTCCTCAGTAAAGTTCTCCTCGCCCACAGTCTCTGTTGGAGCCTGCATCGTCTGCTGCACTACGTTGTTTACAACATCGCCCACGTTTCCACCCTGTAGGAATGTAAACAGAGCAATAATGATAATACCGCCGATACCACCGATACCAGCCTTGGCACCACCGCTCAATCCGCGGCGATCCTCAACATTCGAGCTTTCGCGCCTTCCGTCTAATCTCATAATGCTTTAAGTTTATTAGTTATTACTTTAATTTTTAAATTCTTACATTATTCAATTTTTACATTTTACCGCACCGTCATGTGAAAACATCCTTGCTTCACCTCATATTTAATGTAGCATCGTCCCTGCTCACGCATATCGCGCAGAACCTCCGATAGCACATATTTCAGCGAGTCGTTACGTACAGCTCGTCTTGCCGGACCATCAGGATTCTCAACTGTCTCGTAGCGATTGTAGCAGATGTCGAATGTGGTACCATACAGATGGCACGAGTTCTCTGTAGCATTTCCATTATGCCTGCGCAGCTTCTTCACATCGGCCTCGGAGCGCAATACGCTGGTAACAATAAGTCGATGCAATGGCACACCTTTTACGTACAGACTATCGAAGAAGGCCGAACCTATGTCCTGCAGCAAAACCGCCGCACGAGGAACCAGATAAGGAATGCTCGAGTATAGCGGATCTATGTGATAATAAGGATTAGCACCAACATAAACCAGTTCGTTTTTACGCTTCTCTGCATCCTCGCGGTCTTTCACTCGCTTTACGCCCCACTTCATCGCCGCCTGCAGCTGAACCATCTGAGTATCAGGAAAACAAGCCTTAAAGCTTGGTACCGACAGAATCTTGTGAGGCTTTACAGTCTTCAAGCTTGGAATTTTCTGCTCGATAGCGACACTGTCCAGATCATAACAAACAGCTTCAGTCTCAGCCGCTTTCACGCTTGACTCCGCTACCTGCGGAAACGCCACACGTACCGCCGCAAGCACCAAAACAGCCACCGTAAAACCTATCAAATATCTTTTTTTTGTCAGTTTCATCTAAAAATTTTCTTTTGCGTTGCAAAGATACAAATTATTTTTGTAACTTTGTGCCCAAATTTAAAAAACTTCAGCATTTGATAGAGAAACATATCGTATTAGAAGACATTGACCCCGTGATATTCTATGGGGTTGGCAACGGGCACTTGCAGATGATACGCTCGCTATTTCCAAAACTGCGCATCATGGCTCGCGACAACGTAATACGCGTGCTTGGCGACGAAGAGCAGATGGCTGCATTTGAAGAGAGTACCGAAAAACTGCGCGCCCACGTACTACGTTTCAACTCACTAGGCGACGAGGACATCCTTGACATTATTAAAGGTAAGCGTACACGCGATGATGTGCCTGACGGCGTAGTATGTTATTCTATGTCGGGCCGCCCCATCAAGGCGCGCACACCTAATCAGCAGCAACTTATTGAAGCCTACAACAATAACGACATGATTTTTGCCGTTGGACCTGCTGGTACAGGTAAGACATATCTGTCAATAGCCCTCGCCGTAAAAGCACTTAAAGACAAGACCGCAAAGAAGATTATTCTTAGCCGTCCTGCCGTTGAGGCTGGAGAGAAGCTCGGATTCCTTCCTGGCGATATGAAGGAGAAGATTGATCCATATCTGCAACCACTCTACGATGCACTCGAGGATATGCTGCCACAAGTGAAGCTGCAGGACATGATGGAGAAACACATCATACAAATAGCTCCGCTTGCGTTTATGCGCGGTCGCACACTTAGCGATGCCGTTGTAATCCTCGACGAGGCTCAGAACACCACTCCCGCCCAGATACGTATGTTCCTAACACGTATGGGCTGGAACACCAAGATGATTATCACGGGCGACATGACTCAGATAGACCTGCCTCACTCGCAGAAGAGCGGACTTATCGAAGCTCTGCACATATTAAATAATGTAGAGGGCATCGGCATCGTCAATCTCGATCGAGGCGACATCGTACGCCACAAGCTCGTAACCCGCATAGTCAATGCCTACGAGGAATTCGACAAGGAGATGAAAGGTGAATTTGATAATAACACAATAAAGAGATGAAAGCATTAACAAAAACAGACTTCAAGTTCGAAGGACAGAAGAGCGTTTATCACGGCAAAGTTCGTGACGTTTACAACATCAACGACGATCTGATGGTAATGGTTGCCACCGACCGTATTTCGGCATTCGATGTCGTATTGCCAAAGGGAATCCCCTTCAAGGGTCAGGTACTCAACCAGATTGCAGCTAAGTTCCTTGATGCCACCACCGACATCTGCCCTAACTGGAAGTTGGCCACACCAGATCCAATGGTAACCGTAGGCCTTAAGTGCGAGGGTTTCCGTGTTGAAATGATCATCCGTTCAATCCTTACCGGTTCGGCTTGGCGTGAGTATAAGAACGGCTGTCGCGAACTGTGCGGCGTTAAGCTGCCCGACGGCATGAAGGAGAACGAGCGTTTCCCTGAGCCTATCATCACTCCAACAACCAAGGCCGACGAGGGTCACGACATGAACATCTCTAAGGAAGAGATCATCGCTCAGGGCATCGTTTCTGCCGAGGACTACGCTATCATGGAAGACTACACCCGCAAGATCTTCGCTCGCGGACAGGAGATTGCCGCAAAGCGCGGACTAATCCTCGTTGATACCAAGTACGAGTTTGGTAAGCGCGATGGTAAGGTTTACCTTATCGACGAGATCCACACTCCCGACTCAAGTCGCTATTTCTATGCAGAAGGCTATGAGGAGAAGCTTGCCAAGGGCGAGCCACAGCGCCAGCTGTCGAAGGAGTTCGTACGTCAATGGCTCATCGAGCACGACTTTATGAACGAGCCCGGACAGACTATGCCAGAAATTACTGACGAGTATGCTGAGAGTGTATCCGATCGCTACATTGAGCTCTACGAGCACATCGTAGGCGAGAAGTTTGAGCGAGAGCAGAGCGAGGGCGACATTGCCGACCGTATCGAGAAGAACGTGAGCGAGTGGCTCTCAGCCTTCAAGAGTCGCTAATTATTTAATGTTTCGCTCGGCTTTGCCGCTTTTACAAAGGCGGAACGCCGACTAAAAGAATGTTTAATGTTTAATGTAAATGTACGAGCAGGAAAAAATAACCCCATATCATGATGGTGAGAAAGCATCGCAGGTAGAGCAGATGTTCGACAACATTGCCCCTACCTACGACAAACTAAACCACCGTCTGTCGTGGGACATCGACAAAGGTTGGCGTCGCAAAGCCATTAGGCAGCTGGCACCCTTCCACCCCAAGTCGCTGCTCGACATTGCAACCGGCACAGGCGATTTCGCAATACTTTCAGCCCAAATGCTCAAGCCTGAGCGCCTTGTTGGCGCCGACATCAGTGAAGGAATGATGCAGATAGGCCGACAGAAGGTAGCAGCCCTTGGACTGCAAGACATTGTTACGTTCGAGAAAGAAGACTGTTTACACCTATCATATAATAGCGACACCTTCGACGCCGTTACCGCTGCATTCGGCATCCGTAACTTTGCCGATCTCGATGCAGGTCTGCGCGAGATGTACCGCGTGCTCAAGCCCGGTGGTCATCTCAGCATCGTCGAGCTTACCTCACCCGTAAGCTTCCCCATGAAGCAGCTGTTCCGCATCTATTCGCACACGGTTCTGCCCGTCTACGGCCGTCTCATCTCGCGCGACACCAGCGCCTACTCATACCTCACCAAGACCATCGAGGCTTTCCCGCAGGGCGAGCGAATGGTCGACATACTGATGAAGGCAGGCTTTGCTGAAGCCTCGTTCCGCCGACTAACGTTTGGCATTTGTACGATGTATTTCGCAACTAAATAAACACTAAAGAAATGGACAAGTACGGACTTATCGGCTACCCATTGGGCCACTCATTTTCCATCAGCTACTTCAATCAGAAGTTTGCCGATGAGGGCATCAATGCCACGTACGAGAATTTCGAGATTCCGTCAATCGACGACCTTCCCGAGATTATCGACCGCTACCCCAATCTGCGCGGTCTGAACGTAACCATTCCCTACAAGGAAAAGGTAATCCCCTTCCTCGACAGCATCTCGCCCGAGGCACGTGCCATCGGAGCCGTAAACGTAATCCGTGTGACTCATCAGAAGAACAAGACACTGCTCAAGGGCTACAACAGCGATGTTATTGGATTCACCCAGAGCATTGAGCCAATGCTCGACCCAAAATGGCACAAAAAGGCGCTTATCCTGGGTACAGGCGGTGCTTCAAAAGCCATCAACTACGGACTCAAGTCATTAGGCATAGAACCTGTGTTTGTGAGTCGTTATGAGCGCCCTGGCACCATTCAGTATCAGAGCATCACTCCCGAGGTAGTTCGCGAGTATAACGTCATCGTAAACTGCACCCCAATGGGCATGTATCCACATACCGACGAGTGCCCGCAGCTGCCTTACGAGGCGATGGACTCACACACCATCCTCTACGACCTTATTTACAACCCCGACCAGACATTGTTTATGCGCAATGGAGCGAAATACGGTGCCGAGGTAAAGAACGGTCTAGAGATGTTGCTGCTTCAAGCCTTTGCAAGCTGGGAATTCTGGCACGAGCGTTAATTTATAATAGAGATTTTAGAAATAAAAGATATGGATAATCGTTATATGATGCGTGGTGTTTCGGCCGCAAAGGAAGACGTACACAACGCTATCAAAAACATTGACAAGGGAATTTTCCCTCAGGCATTCTGCAAAATCATCCCCGACATCCTCGGAGGCGACCCAGAGTATTGTAACATCATGCATGCCGATGGCGCCGGCACAAAGTCGGCACTCGCATACATGTACTGGAAAGAAACTGGCGACCTCTCTGTATGGAAAGGTATAGCTCAGGACGCCATTGTGATGAATACCGACGACCTGTTGTGCGTGGGCGCTGTAGATAACATTCTGGTTAGTTCTACCATCGGTCGCAACAAAATGCTCATTCCAGGCGAGGTTATCTCTGCCGTTATCAATGGAACCGACGAGTTGCTCTCTGAGCTCCGCGAGATGGGTATCGGCATCTACCCCACAGGTGGCGAGACAGCCGATGTGGGCGATTTGGTTCGCACCATCATCGTAGATAGCACCGTGACCTGCCGCATGAAGCGTTCTGACGTCATCGACAACGCCAACATCCGCCCTGGCGATGTCATTGTAGGATTGTCATCTACAGGTCAGGCCACTTACGAGAAGCGCTACAACGGTGGCATGGGCTCTAATGGTCTCACCTCAGCCCGCCACGATGTGTTTGCCAAATATCTGGCCGAGAATTACCCTGAAAGCTACGACCATGCCGTGCCCGACGAACTAGTTTATAGTGGCAAATACCGCCTTACCGATACCGTCGAGGGCTCACCTGTAGATGCTGGTCAGCTTGTTCTCTCGCCCACCCGTACTTATGCGCCTGTAATCAAGAAGTTGCTCGACGAGCTCCGTCCCGAGATTCACGGTATGGTTCACTGCACAGGTGGTGCACAGACCAAGGTACTGCACTTTGTTAACGACAACTGCCGCGTGATAAAGGACAACATGTTCCCTGTTCCCCCACTCTTCCGCGCCATCCACGAGTGCTCAGGCACCGATTGGAAGGAGATGTACCAGGTATTCAACATGGGTCACCGCATGGAAATCTACGTTCGCCCAGAGGTAGCCGACAAGGTCATCGAGATAAGCAAGAGTTTCAACATCGATGCCCAAGTGGTGGGTCACATCGAAGAAGGCCCCAAGAGCCTTACCATCCGCTCAGAATTCGGAGAATTCAATTACTAAAATACAAAGAGAGGTTCAAAACGAACCTCTCTTTTTTTTATGCATTGATAAACAATATTTTTCGTCTATTATTTGCGGGCCGCACGGCGAAGTGCAGCCAGATGGCGCCATAGCGATTCCTTTCTATAAGCAGTTCATCAAACTCCTGCTTGCTTTCATCAGCATAATCCAATAGGATTGCCGCATAGCGGATAAGTTGCTCCATGCCATTAACTCTAATATCAACTGCACATCCTGTTAGGTGGTTGCTTGTAGGTACGCCCCCTATCCTCT
>Ga0256405_10011110_pt1 | contig 11615 bp, 15 predicted proteins | sample RumenRJG_02DNA_FD_189096 | JGI IMG/M metagenome (GOLD analysis project Ga0256405, IMG submission 189096) | Bovine rumen microbial communities from Lethbridge, Alberta, Canada - RJG_02 | ecosystem: Host-associated > Mammals > Digestive system > Stomach > Rumen | place: Canada: Alberta...
TGCTCGACTTGCTGACGTCCTCCGGGACGCCGTATTTTGTCTCGTATGATAAGTACGCAGCCCTTTGAATGCCATCATATCTTGATTTTATCATTTTCGCAAGGTTCGTTTTACGGTTTTCGTAGTTCTTGTTTTGTGTTTTTCGTCTCTTTTATTTTATATTTTTCGCAGTATTTGTTTTGTGTTTTTCGTCTCTTCTGGTTTTATGTTTGAGGAGTTTATTCCCACTTGCTCTTCATCTTCTTTTTCCCCTTTTTATCCCGCTTCGGGAATTCCAAGGAGTATTCAGGCTTATCATCCATATGCCTTTTCTCCCGCACCTGTAAGGACGCCGCCGGCTCTCTTTGCCTTTTTATAGACATCTTTGTATCTTTTTCGTTGCCAGAAACGGTTGATTTCCACCGAGGATTTCTTCTTATTTCACACGATATTTTTTCCGACGTCGGCTGAATCATCTGATACCAAATCCTTCTTCCTGGAAGCTGCTGTTATGAGCCTTTGCTTCTCGTTCATTCCTTTGCGGACAGATTTACTGCTCTTCCCTCTTGCCGGAGTCCGATCCGCCTTCAAAGGTGATCTCCCTTGTGCTTTCTTTTGAAGTTCTGGACTTTTCACCGGTACGGACATTTTCCTCTACATGGGTCTTTTTCAGACATCTAAGGAGTCCTTCCCGCAGGAGACGTTTGGTCAGGATCACACGCATATCATATTTCATCTATTTTTCCTACAAAAGAGCCGCAAGTGTTGATTAACACACAAACAGGGGACAACTTGCTGATTGTTCAGCTACATCTGTCGATTATAATATATCTGTGCACCTGCAGGAAAAGGGCAGCAAAATAGCCGGAAGCTGTGTTTTCAGCCACCGGCTATGTAAAAGCAATATTCAGTTTAAAATACCTGGTTTCATGTGTTATCTTTCTTATCCTGTCAGGGCATATAGTAGTTGGTCAGAAAATATGTTCTGTCCCAGTCAACAATCTTCAGCTCGGACTCCCTGGCCGTATGGATGTCTTTTTCATCGAGCACCATCACCTTCTTGTCGCCCGTGTCATAGAGCGGCCAGACATGCGCCTTGCCATCGGGAGACAGGTCCGCGGTAAGCGAAGGATCGCCGGTCTTGGCGAACTGAACCCACATCTTCCGCATGGTCTTTGAGAAGGCTTCGTCAAACTCCCTTCCTGAAAAATCTCTTATCTCCGGATGCTTGAATAAGATCGGCACCTCTATCATGTGCCCGCATTTGATCAGCGGCAAAGCGGATTCGGGTGTAAGATAGTAAGTGTATGACTTTCCGCCAGCCTTTGTCTGCTCCTCCGACAGCCTGATTTGCGGCGCGATAAACATGATCTGGCTGAAGAGCCGGACAGTAGGCTCATAGCTTTCGCCCTTGATATCATTGCAGTAGCTCTCCACCAACGCCTTCTCCTCGTCCGTCAGCTGGTCAAGCTTTTCAGCTTTGCGCCCATCGGCCCATGCATTCCAGGCATCCTCTCCTATAACGCCCAGGAACGTATTCATCTCATCCTTGTTGCAGCCCTGAAGGAACGTGATATCCTTCGCAGCGCCGTTCGCGTAGGCCTCCCATGTATTTAAGGGCAGGAATTTGCCGTCTCTTTCCGGGAATGTACGGATGCCGAGCACCTGATAAAAACCGTACAGACGTGCCCAGGTGTCCGCAAGTTCCTCTGCGCTGACCTTCATAAGGTCGGCAACGGTCTTGCAGCCGAGCGTTTCCATCAGCTTGTTTGTGCATGCAATGGCCTGTTCCGGAGTCCTTGTCTGGGAAGGAGAGCCGCTCTGTGCGATAACGCGCTTGAAATACTTATGTGAGCCTTTAACCAACGGAAGCAGGGTGGTGCTTGCCCCGCCGGCAGACTCGCCCCAAATGGTCACATTGTCGGGGTCTCCGCCGAAGGCTTCAATGTTCTCATGCACCCATTTCAGTGCCATAATCTGGTCCATAAGTCCCAGATTCGATGCGTCATCATAGTCCTTTCCATCCGGGAGGTGCGACAGATGAAGAAAACCGAAGAAGCTGACCCTGTAAGCGATGGTAACGAGAATGACATCCGGGTTCTCCTTCACAAAGTTATGGCCGTCATACTGCGGGTCAGTCGTTCCGCCTACCTCAAAACCGCCGCCGTAGATCCACACCATTACCGGTTTCTTTCCGTCGGCTGCCTTATCAGCCTTCCAGATGTTCAGGTACAGGCAATCCTCGCTCATACCATATTTGACAGCAGAATCACCCGGTGCCTGGACAGGAGCTTTCCCATAGTTATACGCCTCGTAAATGCCATCATCATGCACAACGTCCACCGGTGCTTTCCAGCGCAGATCGCCGACGGGCTGTCGACCGACAAAAGGAATGCCTTTATAGGCTATGATGTTCTCCGTCTTCTCCCCGACAAAGGTGCCGTTGACACACTTAACAGCCAATGCCTTGTCGTAACTGCCGCCAGTGACCCGTTTGTTCTTGCAGATCATAACATTCTCTTGCATGATACATCATTCCTTTCCTAAGTATTTTTAAAACAGATTATCGTTCAATATATTTCAGAACATTGTATCATTGCAATCTAACAAGAATCTAACAAGGCTCTGTCGAGACGATTCAAATCTGGTTTCACCTTCCCTGATACTTCATCGTCAGCCACCCACAGGTTTCCTCCGCCCAGGAATACTGATTCATATACTCTCCCATAAAAGATTGGGCTGCATTTTCATCCCCATCCAACAGACGGTAATAATCGCAGCTGACCTTGGATATATCGATGGCGTAGCTTCCCGGTTCCGAGATCAGTACCTCATCCGCTCCGACAGTATTCAGCGTTGCCTTCAGCGAATAAAGAGCCTGATAGACAGATTGCCTTGATAAATCCTTCCGGGAATCGCAGGCAATCGCATACAGCTCCGGTATTGTCATTTTTGCTCCCCGCCTGTCGATCAGGCAGGCCAACAGTTCTTTGGAGATACTGCGTCCGAAGTTTATGGGCTTCCCGTTCGCAAATACATCGAAATTGCCAAAGCAGACCACATCCAGCAGTTTTTCCGGCGGCTTTGCAAGAATGCGGTCCAACTCGTACGCGACCGCCTCTCTCTGAACCGGTTTCAACAGATAAGATGCGTCGATATGGAGGTTCATAGCCCGGACAGCGTAGTTCTCATAAGCCGTACAAAATATGATTGGGAGAGAAGGGTGTAGCTCGCGTAATCTTTGTGCCAGCATAAGCCCTCCCATATCGTGCATCTGGATATCCAGAAAGGCAACGTCCGGGCGATGATACCCAGCCCACAGAAGTGCCTCACTCTCGCTTTCAAACGCGGCAGTACCGGTCACCTGCGGAGCGGAAGAAACCACCCGTTTTAAAGCCTCAAGTCCTAATCTTTCATCATCGACACATAATGCCAGCATTTTATTCTCTCCTGTCAAGCTCCCTGTTTCGGTATCGAAATCTCACAGACCGTTCCTCTGCCCGGTGTACTGCGGATCGTAAGGCTCCCCGCGCACATCAGTTCCAGCCGCTTTCTGGTATTCGGGATACCGATATGCTTTTTACTTTTTTCTCCTATTCTCTCCTCAGAAAGCTCGTTTTCATCAAATCCTGCCCCATCGTCCTCTATGATGATCGTATAAGCTTCGTGCGTTTCCGAAGACCGAATCTCGATACAACCTTCGCTGTGCTTCTTTTTACAGATGCCATGCATAATGGCATTTTCCACCAATGGCTGCAGCGTCATGGCCGGAATCTCAAATCCAGTGGTTTCCAGCCAATAATACACGTTGATCCCGGGAAAACGGATGCGCTCGATGGCCAGATAGCGTTCCAGGCGTTCCAGTTCGTTGGAAAAGGGGATCATCAGGCTTTTTTCTTCGCTCGGATCATAGAAGTTGTCACGTAGATATCCCGACATATCCGCAATCATGCGCTTTGCAGCCTCCGGATCCATATCCGTCAGCATGGTGAGGGCATTCAGGGCGTTTGTCATAAAATGCGGATTCATTTGCAGCTGCAGGGCATTCAGCTTCGACTGTGTCAGGGCCATCTCCTTTTCCTGGAGGTTCCGGCTGTTTTCGATGTAAATAAAACAAAAGATTGCAAACACCGACAGGAAGCTGGCGAAGGTCTCCAGAAAGGTAAATGAGGCATAACTGCTTCTTTCAAAGCCGAGCACTACATCTAAGACAAACCAGAGCGGCGTATGTATTCCAAAGATCAGCAAGGCAATTTTTGTCCGCCTGTTTTCCACGTACTTAAGGATCATGACACTGTACCATGCAGATAGTCCCAGGGAGTAGGCCCACGAAAGAGGAAAAAGCGGACCGGGAGAAGTACCTTTCGATCCTGCTTCGCCAATCAGAAGTCCGGTCAGAGGATTTGTAATCACCAGTGCGATAAAAAGAACAGAGATAATAATAATGACATTTCGAATTCTCTCTTTCCGCTTCTTTGGAAGTTGGAAAAATGTCAGATAAAAAATGCCGAACAGCCAGGTCCATGCAGCTGTCAGCATAAGGGAAACCTGTAATATATAAGGCTCCAGATTATAATAGGCGGAGCCGAAGATCACAAGCCTGTAAGCGCCGAGTATCAGAAGACTTAAACTGACGAGTATCAGGAGCATCATGTAAATCTGATCCTGATACTGTGTGGTAAGATAGTGTCCGGAGCTGTAACACACAGCCAGAATGATGTTCATCAGCATGATCATCGCGCAGACTGCCGTATGTAGCAGCGCTGGCTCGTCCACATCGTCCTGAAGAATCATAAGGACCATAAGGGTGGCAAAGAGAGCTATCAGCAAGACGAAACAGAACTTGTGGAAGCTCTTACTGCTATAATCGTTCTTTTTTTCCAAATGATCACCCCTCTTATTTTCCTTTGTCAATGCTGAAATACGATAATTCCCAAATCTTGGAACAGTACACTCTTTGTCAGCGGACCTGTCCCTCCTCTGTGTCGTATATTTCTGATACTGTGTATTATTGTATCATGGTCGTTTCACGCAGATCTAACAATTGTTAATCCGGGAGTTCCGTTGTAAAGCATAGCCACAACCCAAGAAGAAACTTCAGGATCGTATCAATAATCCAAGGTTGATGCTGGCCTCCTTTCCGGCAGGTCATTCCCATGTGCTGTTTCATGTATCCTGCTGCACCTGACGCTGTTCTACTGCTCATTTTTACCTCCTTGGTGCCTGATTGATAGTTCCTGACCGTATCAGAAAAAAAAGACATTCCCAAAGAATTTCTCTTTAGGAATGCCTTTTTATTAAAATAACCTTTTGCAAATGCAACAATCTCGAAAAATCTGTTGCACTCGTGTTGCACTTTAAGAGCAAAAAAGCCTTAGAACCCGCGTAGTTATGCGGTCAATCCTTCATAGTCTTCATCGTCGGGAAAATTCATACCAGGACATGAGAATCGTGCAGATAGCTCCAAATCTGAAAAAAAGAGCCATTTTGCACTTTCTCATATGTCCAAAATAAATAATATCTGAAATCAAAATGTTGTCATTTTGGTGTCTATCCAAAACGATTGTTGTCAAAGACTAAGGAATCACAAGGACCCTTCTCTAAAATATACTGTACTGTGTTGACAAATCTTTGAAAGACTCGACTTTTTTATCTTTTGTTGCCTCGGCATAGATGTCCATGGTCGTCTCTATATTTGCGTGACCCATAACAGACTGGACTACTTTAATGTTCGTTTCCATCTCACATAATCTGGTGCAGAACGTATGCCTCAAATGATGGCATGAAAAGTTCGGAATAATTAAAGGATCACGATGCTGCCTTTTGGCCTTAATGACTTCTTCGGCATTGTAACTGGAAACAATCCTCTTGATCGTCCTGTTGATCGTCTGAGGATTATGGACGTTCCCGTCTTTATTGCAGAAGATGAATCCGGTCATTCCATCAATCGTGGTGCTGTTAAATCCAGCTTCCTGCTGAAAATCATACTCTGTGCGAAGTGCCTCATACACCTCGTCAAGCATAGGTATGATTCTAATACCGGCTTCCGTCTTAGGCTTAGAAAGCTGCAGCTCCGATTTTTTTGTTATGGAACCCGGTTTGGGATAGTATACAATACTGTGGTTAATGCTTATAATTCGATTTTCGAAATCAATATCCTCCCAGCGAAGCCCTACAATTTCTCCGACCCTGCAGCCTGTACCAAGAAATACAACAAACAGCGGAGCCCAATGGCTATAAACCTGATGCTGTTTTGTATAATTCATGAATGCACGCTGCTGCCCCAGAGTAAGTGCATGTCTAATCCCTTTGTTTTTCCCATCAGCCTTCTTCATTTCACCCATCACTCCTTTGCTTGGATTTTTCCGGATAATATCATCCATTACCGCAAGTTCAAATGTGGGATGAAGAAGAGTATGAATGGTATCTACTGTACTTATTCCCAAGCCGTACTCATTCATCAGTGCTTGATAAAAGTATTTGACATCGGAATACTTAATCTCTGCGATCTTACGTTTTCCAAGTGTCTTCCTGACAAAATGGTTATACATGTACTCATAGTTGTGACGTGTATTATTTCTGAGATTTTGCTTGAGGGAAAGATAGCGGTCGAAGACAAAGTTCAGAGTCGCTTGGCCGGCCACATAGACATCCAGACCATCTAACTGGTCTTTTTTCAGCTCATCTTCCTTCATACGCAAGGCCTTGAGCGTGGTGGCATAGATTGATTTTCTCTTCCCAAAAGGATCTGTAAATGTATATACGTAACGCTTGTCGGATTTTCTCTGTATCTCTCCTTTCCTGAGGACTCTCCCCTGAAAGTCTTTTCTTGATGTAGCCATATTCGTCCTTCCATATAAAACTATGAAAGAGCGCTTTTAGATTCCTTTGTTTCTATCAGATTCCTGACTGCCTTTTCCAAAGCCTCTGAAATCGTAATGTTGTGCATGGAAGCATATCTGTTCAGAGCTCGCCGATCGTCATCCCTCATGCGGAACGTGATCATATTTTTCTTTGGATTCTCGATCCTGGGTCTGCCGATCTTTGCCATAATATGTTCCTCCTGAAGCTATACTATATTATAGTATTACACAAAGCCGATAGTCAAATATACAAAAACCAGACGCTCTTTCATATCAAGGCTTCTCAAATCTGGTTGATCACTTGGGATCGAGTCGGAAACCATCAAGGAATTCATCCAGTATCTCACATTTTATCATTACCGTGCCGCCAAACTTGTGGACGGCCCCGGCGGTCTCAGCGATTACTCTGAGTTCGTGAGGGCTTACACCATAGAAATCATAGCTTTCACTATAGCGAATGAACTTTCTGTTAGGAAAATCTTCTTTGTTTCTCTCTGTTGGAATATTACGCCTCATCTATATCATCACTCCTCTCAAATTCTAAATATCTGCTCGTATTTTAGAAAAACTGTAAATCCTTTATGCCGGTGAGGTTTTATTTAACGAACAATTATATGGTTCACTTGCTTCTTGTCAATCCATTTTTGGTATTATTTGTACATTATTTATGCACACCTTATTTATGCACATCTGTAACTATCCCATAGCACCACCTCCATATGTTTCACTGTGTCCTGCCCTGCATCAGGCCTGCTGAAGCCAGCCGGAATTCGATCGACGCGGGGCAGTAATTATATGTACAGTTTGGATCGCACTCAGAACGGGGGAGCATGGTCTTTGCCGGCAGTCAATCCGCTCGGGCCTTTGCTTCAATACCTGTATGACTGGTTATAAGGCATTTCATCACGTTCATCTCATTGCTGACAGCATTGCATTCCGTGTCCAAGGCAATTTTCGGTTCCAGGCTCTTAAAGGGCTTTTCCTGGGGTAGAGAGAACTCTGGTCTCCGGAAAACAGGATGGAATCTGCCTAATCAGTTTCGGGACAGGTCTGTCATGGCAGAGCTGACGACTCAGACCATGCTCCCAGAGGTCCTGATTGCGATCCGTATCATTCAGAATTCAGTTGTCAAGGAAATGCGCTCCCCAAATTGATTTGAGGGCCGGCGGCCATGGGCTGCCTGGTGGTCGGGTTACAAACCTATGTGAGGACTATGAACGGGGATGAATCCCGGACAGGACAGGCCTGCCGGCTCATCCCTTATTTCTTGCTGCGCGGCTTCATGCTATATTCCATGGTTGCCCAGATCACCCTTCTTTCCAGCCGCTCCAGAAGATCGCGGTTGATATATGCGTGGGGCATTCCATAGCAGTCGTACATCGTCAATGTTGCTTTTTTCACCAGTTTCGGACGGAAATAATCGAGGATCTTCTCCATCGCAACCTTGTTGCCTTTTTTCGCCGCGGCAATTGTCCTGGCATTCAGTGTTCTGGTCTTTCTGTGCATCCGCATCACTCCTCTCTGTTAATACAGCTGTCAACTGGACATCCATTCAGTCATCCTCATCAGACAAAAGCCGCCAAAGCTTATTCAGCGACCGCTCTCTATGCATTGTCACAGAATGGAGACTAAGCTCCATCTGCTTCCCGATTTCCCGGTCTGTCATATCCAGAAAAAAATATTCCAGGATTATCCTGCGGTTTACTTCATCGAGAGCGCAGAGAGCCTTTGCTAGCGATTCATTTCTGAAACGAAATTCCTGATTGACTTCCCTAATAACATAAGATTCGAATGCATACTCATCGTATTGCACAAGTTCAGAAGGAACTTTGTCCTCATTAGTTGAATCGAGAGAAATCTCCCGGGCTCTCTTTTTGTCCCTCTCTTCGCACCATGAAGCATATTCATACTGAATAGCCTTATGGATCAGAGACTTAAAAGCATTGATTTCTAACATTTCCTGGTCGGAAGGAGTGCTCACAATTAATCACCTCCCTCCGGCCCCAGATTAGAAAAGCCCGATTTCCCCTTCCATTCTTTTTGCCAAACGCAAAGAGGCAAAATCTCACAAACAAAAGCCGAACAAATTATTAAGTTTTTATAAAAACAAAAAATCACGCCGGTTTCCGAAGAAACATGCGTGATTTGGAAAGTATTAGTATGAAAAAAGATAATTATTACATATCCATACTGCACAAAGTGCAGCATACAAATAAAGACAGAACGTATGTTCCCTTCTTTTCTATAGAAGGCTGTATGAACATAGCCACTGGTGTGGCCTCTCAGTTCATGTTCATGGTGCTCATTATTCTTATTCTCATCTCCAAATGTTTCAGCGATTCATGCCCTTGTAATCGACACCCTGACCAACATAAAAGCATGTTATCTATCGTCATCACATTTACCCCCTTGGCTTCCACTTGCCCTTCGGAATAGCAACTAATAGTATTCGTTTTAAAAACTATTAGTTTCTGGTGAAATCATCCACGTGCTTTTAAACTTAAGGCACGAAATTTGAAGCGAGGTGATTCATATGGTAGAGCTAACCGAGAACTCCCAAAAAAAGTTCAAGGATGTTTTTAAGCGTCAGCTCAAATATCACAGAATAAAAATCCTCAGGTGCACTCAGGAAGAATTGGCTACGAAGTTAAATGTAAGCACCCAACACTACAAAAACCTGGAACATGGAATCGTTATTCCCAGTACAAAAATGCTGATCACCCTGTCGGAGAAGACTGGCTTTCGTGTCGACTACCTGTTTCTCTATCTCCTGAATGACGCCACAAATGATAAAAAATCACAGGAACAGCTTCTGTTGGATCAAATCAACAATACCTGCTCCGACAGTGAGAGAAGAGCCCTGATCTATCACTGGAACATGTACATGAATCCAAAAAACAAATCGGGTTTTAACATTGTGGAAGATTCATCATTCACCCCAGACGATGATGATCCTGCAAAAAAACGAAGAAGGAACAAGGAGCAGGCAGATTGATCTGCTTTGCAAGCAGCACAATACATCCCGCATGCCCATAGCAAGTTTGTTTCACGACTTTACGATACCGAAAGGCACAATCAAAAATATCCTCAATGGAAATGTTCGTTTATTGATTGACGAATATTTGTACAATATCAGGATTAGCACATACACATTCGCATATGCGCACAAAAAGAAGCGATGCCTCCTATTCTCAGGAAAGCATCGCTTCTTTTTCATATCATTATACTATTCAGATAACAGGGTTCCTGCCGCCTCCACTTTGGACCACGATGGTCCAAAGTTCATTCATGAAGCCGAAACCGATTAAAAATTTCACCCAGGGTCAGATCCGCTCCGTCCAGGGCTTATTGGGTCCAAATGGAAAACACCTACTCATCCTTTAGAGTTATGTTATCCGGTAGACACAGATGTACTCAATCGATATCACCCATGAGAAGTTTTGCCCTTCTTTCCATATTTCCACCAGAGTCGTATAGGGCAATGGCATATATATTCCCTGGGTCTTCCCAGTCAAGTTCACTGATGATTATCCCAGAGGGAAGATACGTATTATATAAGGGGCTCAAGCTGTTGAAAAGATCATCAAGCTTTCTGATTTTCCATAACGCGGAGCCTTCTTTGTCTGGGGCCAAGATACTTACAATTTTTCTAATCTCCTCCTGAAACTGGATCATTCCATCGTAGATTGTCAACAGAATGATCATGTGATCCTTTGTAAAAGGAACAGAATCCACAATACTGCTTTGGTCGCACAAATTGATGTACGATTTACGCATAAGATCCCTTGCGCATTTTTCATACTCGTCGCCTATATTGTCAAGTATACATGTATACAAGTTTTCTTCATCGTTCCAATCAAGGCTACTCATTTTCCTCCCTGATGGTGTTATGGATGAATATAACGGGGACAACTGCGCAAGAAGGGTATCTGTCATCGCCAATTTTCCCATTGCCGATTCAGGATCTGTATTATCAAAATCACCTGCAATCTTCAAGAGATTGTTCTCAATCTGTTTCACCCCATCATAAACCATCAGTAACAGGGTCATGTGCTCAATTGTAAAGGAAAGCTTCAATTCGCTGGAGGTGCCGGCATCAGTATCAGTATTCACAAACACGCTATCAGCCTTCATGTCATTTACCTCATCTTCACCTTTTGAAAAACAATATATGTATACCGGACCGGAAACAGGCATGAGTGCGCCATTGTCACTTTGGACCATCGTGGTCCAAAGTTTGGTTGTAATGTTCCGCGATCTTGTTGATGTAAGTCCGGTAGGACTCCCGGACATGTGTGGGGCTGATGATTTCTACCGTGGTGCCGAGGGCGGCGAGCCATCCGAAGAACTGGGGGCTCACTGTGACATTGGCATGGGTAAGAAAGTGCTGATCATCCACCGACATGATCATTACGTCCTTGCCGAAGCGGTCAATGATAACACCGACAAGGTCATTGCTGCATTTTAAGCGGATTCTCTCGTCCGTGCCGCTGAACATGCCAAAGGTCTTCTTGGAAAACATGGCAAGGTCGAAGTCCTCAAAATTTTTCCTGCCAGCTCGTGCCATGTCCACCTGGTGCATGTTCAGCATCTTGTCGACGCGGTAATGCTTGATGCTGTCGGTGGCATCTTCGTAGGCAACGAGGTAGTGTAACGTAGCATTCATAATTTAAACTAAAATAAACCAAATTATCCTTGAACTAATAGGTATTATATGTTATAATATTAGTATATATTAGTTTAAAGGAGATGCGGTATGTCAATAACAAAATC
>Ga0256405_10011111_pt1 | contig 11615 bp, 8 predicted proteins | sample RumenRJG_02DNA_FD_189096 | JGI IMG/M metagenome (GOLD analysis project Ga0256405, IMG submission 189096) | Bovine rumen microbial communities from Lethbridge, Alberta, Canada - RJG_02 | ecosystem: Host-associated > Mammals > Digestive system > Stomach > Rumen | place: Canada: Alberta | collected...
CCATATTACGGGCCACTATACGAGCATTTTGCATACCCTCTTCATCATTTTCTATTTGGCCTTGTTCTCTACCAAAGCCATTATTCCAATATCTACCTGATGCGATAGGCATCTGGTTGATAGTGAAGTATTTATTTAATTCATCAAATGTCGCGGTTGTTCCCGCACGTCTAGCGACCGCAAAGGCTGCACCCACTTTGAAACGTTTATCAAAATGTGTGCTATAGAACAATCTATCTAATAAAGAGATAAGTGATCCATTTGCAGAGCCATAATAAACAGGAGATACCACTACTAAGCCATCTGAATCATTAAAGATTCTCGCTAACTGATTAACATCATCCTTAAATACACATTCATGTGCTTCATAGCAATAGTTGCACGCCATACAGCCTCTAAATGCTTTAGCGCCTATTTGGTAGTTTTCTACTTCAATTCCTTCTTGTTCAAAGATATTGACCATTTCATCAATCAACTTTGAACAATTGCCCTTTAAACGTGGGCTGCCGTTAATAATTAGTACTTTCATATGTATCACCTCATCAATTGCTTATAAGCTCATTATAGTAGTCAGATGCTTAAATCAAATGAAATAATTGAGCTTTTCGACATCATTATCCCTTATTTTATAATTGGCTAGACTGCATACTCGCCATTTTTCACCTGCGTAATAGAAGGCCAAATCTCTAGCATATGTGCCACTTATTCCTTCGGGATCTATCTCAATTCCATAGTATTTATCTCTAGCAAATGATTTAAGACTTACTAGGAACACTTTATTGGCATTCGAAGTATATATTAGAACATAATTGCTGCCTGGATAAGCTTTTGGAATGTCACACAAATACATCCAATAATACCTTCCATCCCATTTGGCGTGCATTTCCAAAAAAGAAGGGCCTTTAATATTGCTCCAATCCGGTTTTGCAGACGACATGATAGAGTCTGAAGATAAGGGATGATTCATGAAACCCATGCACTTATTTATGTTTGAATTTTCTATCACATTCAGAACACAGTATTGGCACTCATGGCAACTGCGATGCCTAGATGTAATGACGTCGTTATCTAGTGGGCAATAGAAATGTTCTATGTTGTCGATATCAAATCCGAATGATTTACGAGTAGCAACTTCCTTAATTCTCTTTATCAATTCTTCTTCATCATATCGTTTAATCCAACTTAATTGATGACGGCGATGTGTCAGTAGTTCATTTAAAACCGGTTCTACTTCAAGTTCGGTATTTCGATAATTTCTAATATCTAATTCGATTAAATTATCAAACGAATTCTTATAAGTATTCATCCTTTCACAAACGCTTTCATCAGTTAAAACTGCATATATTCCTATCTTTTTTCCTTTTGGTGTAGTAAGGAGAACCACAGATGGATAGCCTTCAATTTTAAATAACGATGTATCAACAATACTGACGGTTTGATAGTCACCCAAATAGTCGCCATTAAATTTTATATTTCCGTGAGGGAGAAGCATCCATTTATTTCTATTTAATATTCGTTGAATAAATAATGGAATTGTATTTTCGTGACCTTTTTTGCAGTCGCTTCCACTTGCATGAGCAAAATGATGTGCCTTCACAGTTCCTTTATTTTTAGCATTTAATCTTTCTCCACAATTCAAACAAAAGCAATTACAAACGTAACCATTTTTAACATCGTCGACAAAAACAAGTTCACCTTCGTTATTTTTCGCAAAAACAATCATGCTGTCCAAATCACTAAACTTGACATCCATAGCATTATTATAGTGTAAAAGGATTTACAAAGAGTAAGATTGTTACGCGGCTTAATATGTCATAATCAATGCCATGCGGGTGCTAAAAAATTTATCTTTCAAAGCGATGTTTAATTATTTCTCACACGAATTTCTCTATAAACCATTCTGCTATAAAAGGACTTCTAGCACGAAGCAAGAAATGGAGCTCTTCCGTTTTAATCGTCAATGTGCTGTTTGATAGAATTTATAAAACGGACTTCGTTTTCTTCAAATGTGACCACTCCGTTTTTTGTTGAAGCAAATAGAGTAAACACACCAAAATTAATATCTGTTTCATCCGTAAGGCCATATAATTTTGAAGACGTACTTTTTCCAGAGTCGTTTTCTTTCACTGTTGGATAAATGAGACCAGAAAGAACAACTTTGTTCGGATGTTTCAAATTGTAATAACCTGTATATGAATGAATCTGAAACAAATCTTCTCTATCAACATCGCAACCACTTGGATTAAATGTCATTTTTTTAAATTTTGCATCAAGGATAACTATTTTTTCTATCTCAGAACCGTTCATTTTGAACATTAAAATGTCTGGTTTATTACTTCTGGCAAAAAAAGTATCATCGTATAAGATAATTTTTTCTTGAGCATAAACTTCCCAATCAGGAAAGTGATTAATGAGTAAATTTGTTAAATAGTCTTCCCATAAGTCGGCAACATTGACAAGATATCCAGTCAATTCTTTCTGATTATCATTTTTATCCCTAATTAAATTGTTTTTTAAGATAACCATCTCAGCATAATCAAGGACTTTCTTAAATGGACTGTAGATATAGTTTTCTAGTATTTTGGCTTTTTTCGCCCTGGCGACAGTTAAATAAGATATCTTTGTGCCTTTTTTATATTTTGACATTTTTTTAATTTCCGAAATGTAGGATTTCAAATCTTCGAAAAATTCGATATTCGAAACAGAATCTAAGGCAGCACAAATAACGTCAACTATGTCTTGATTGAATTCTCTAGTTTTAATTTTTTGTGGAATCTTTCCGCCAAGGGAATGCTTTTTGTTTATGTATTCTGTAAAATTAATTAATCCTTTTACATTAAAAGATTGGTCTTTTTTCACATTATATTGTTGAGGAAGACCTATAAACTTAGTTCTTTTCAAAGACGAAAGGAATAGATACTCAGTGATATAACTTGTTAATGATCGCTTTTTCTTGCTTTTTTTAACATTATTTATCGAAACATTTCTTTCAACAAAAACATTCGTTTCAGTGTCAAGTATATGAAGCAAAAAGTCATCTTCGTAATCACACTCTATGTTAATCTCATTTTTTTCATAATATAGTGTGCCGACATAAAGGCCTGTTCTTAGAGCAAGAAAACCATCGCTATTCTTTTCTATTTTATAGACATATCTTGACGAATCAACTGATGGTTTTTTACTCCCAGAAGATAAAACAAATAAATCAGACTTAAATAAATGCTCCTCTGTAAAAATGCTCTTGAATTCATATAGCTTCTTTATAAGATTTTGACATTTTTCACTTTTTTCATCATCAGATAAATCATTGATGTTATTAAAATGATCGTTGCATTTAAAACAATATGTATCCATATCAACTATTCATCTAGGATTCCGAATTTCTCTTTGGCGAGATTGATTTTATCTTTAAGTTCTTTTTCATTAGAAAAAAGTTCGAGAAGATATTGTTCCAAAAGAGGCAATAATCGCTGGTTGAATATTTTTTTTCTATCAATAAATTTTTCTTCACTCCTATCTTTTTTGATTAAGAAATTATCAATATCGCTAAAGAAATAAGAATGGCCAAATTCAAATCCTTTCCCTAGGCCCAAATCTGAAGAGATATAAGAATTTAGTTTTTCGCAATCATTGACATATTTATCAATTTCGCTCTGAGCTAAACCATCCTGAAGTGATAATTGTTCCTGCAATACTTCTTTACTAAAATCCTTTCTGACCCAAATAAATCTTCTTCTTAAAGCAAGATCGAATGTGTCAATCGAGCGATCAACATCATTCATGGTTCCAATAAAATAAATATTAAACGGGATACCAAAAGTCACTTTTTTAGTTTTTTCATTGTAGTCGAACGCCAATGACTTGTTAGATTCATTTTCTTCTATTAAGTGCGAAATTAAAGCAGATAGAGGTGTTTCGCGTAGATTCTTTGAGGCTTGCAAATCGTCTTTTTTATAACGATAGTCTTTTTCTAACAAAGATAAGCATTCACCAAAAACGCTGGATAAATTGGCTCTATTTATTTCATCGGCAATAAAATAATATGGCTTATCTGGGTTATCTTTTGCTTTGATACATAAATTCTTGAATTGGCCATTTACGACGGAAAATTTAATATTTCCATGTTCGTCAATGCCTGTCGGTTTAACACCTTCAATAAAATCTTCATAAGAATAGCCAGGATGAAATTGTACTAGACAGTATTGTTCTTCATCTAAGAACCTAATTATCTTTTTGACTTCATAAGTTTTTCCAGTTCCTGGACAGCCATAATAGATGGTGTTTAACGTTTTTTCTGAACTATCACAAAGAACAGCACTGAAGTCCCAAAGCAGTTTTGATATTCTGTATAAGTTCGCCAAGCGATTTGTTTCATCGCTTGTTATAGATAATTCATCTACCGCTTTTTTATATACCGCTGCGCATTTCTCGAAAAAACCAATGTTGCTATCGATCGAGCCGAACATCTGTTCATATAACTTATCAACATTTTCTTTCTTGGACATGAACGGCAATTGGTATTTATAACCATAATCTAATGAGTCTTCAGGAGTTAAAGAATTAAGCAAAACTATTTTTTTGATAAAAGCAGAAGAAACGAATTTGCTTTCATTCAGAAAACTATCTGCATCAGCTAACGTGTTAATCTCAATAAGTGCTTCTAAAAATGGTTTGACATAATTATCAAAATACTCTGATGCTTGAGTTTTATTTGCTTTGAGAACATCTTCTGGAAATGGTTGCGTAACAACATTGTCCGCTTCCCATTTTCTTAAAAAATAATCAGATTGAACAACACCTTTTTTATCGTGATTCCTTTTTAGCATTACATATCGCTGTGAGCCGTAGGAAACGCCACCAGTTACTGATGTACGATTTTCGATAAAATTAGGTAAGTATTCTGCATCATCTGCATCTTTTTTAACATAATCATCAAATGAAAATGTCTTCTCAATAATTTTCTTTCTTATTACTTTCCATTTTTCATTTGTGTTATTAATCAACCCAACAGGGACAATAATATCCTTGTATTCTTCGTTCCATACTTTTTTTAATCGCTCTAAAAATTTCATAAAAATCCCCAATTAATACTGCACTCATTAATTATTATATTAAAAAGTAAGTTCTAATAAACTTCAATCTTCTTAAACTTTATAAAGGATGATTGTGTATAGTTGTTGCTGATTTCTCTTTACAACGTGAGATTAAACACTACCAACAAAAATATATTGATTGTGATAGTCTAAATATTTTTCCATTTTGAAACTAGACTTAATATCGTGTTTATTCTTTTGTTTAATGTTTAAAATGTCTTTTGTAAATTGCAAATTAGTCTATTCACTTATTCTCTTTTTTGCTATAGAAAAGTATTCTTTATTAAGTTCAACGCCAATGAAGTTTCTTTTGAGTTTTTTGCACGCAACTCCAGTAGTTCCGCTTCCCATAAATGGATCAATAATAATATCTCCTGGGTTAGTGTGAATTTTTATAATGTCCATCATAAGTTTTAGACTCTTTTGTGTAGGGTGAATAGTTCTTTCGCTTCCACCAACTACAGGCGTTTCAAAAACAGATCTCAAATAAGGTATTTTTTTAGGCTTATTGAAAGTCCATTTTGCTTTTTTATTCACTGCCCAAACTGCAAATTCCATATCTTGGACATATCTTCTTTCGACATTTCGTGGCATTGGGTTGCTCTTCTTCCAAATCAAAATATCCTTGACTGAAAAATCATTATCATTCAAAGCATCACAAACATAACTTAAGAATAAATACGAGCAGAATATAATCATGCATCCATTCTTTTTAACTAGTTTGCTATAATCGTTTATCCATTTGCACACATCGAAGTTTTTGTCCCATTTTCCAAAATCCACGCCTTTTCGCGGATTATTCATCGTCGAAAAGTTATTATCTTTAGAGATGTTGTATGGCGGATCAGTTATAACTGCATCCACTTCGACGCCCTTTGCAATTAATTCTTTTACAACCATTGTACAATCGCCATTGTATAAATCTGTATCGTCCGACAAAAAGCATTCATCACTATAAGCAGATTCTATCGCTTGTCCAATTGCTCTAGCTAGTAAAGGTGGAACAGCGTTTCCTATTTGTTTACAAACGCTTACTTTCTTTCCGTAAAAAATATAGCTGTCTGGAAAGCTTTGAATTCTCGCAGCTTCTCTAGGAGTAATGGCTCTATTCAAATAAGGGTGAGAATTCTTACCGTTTGAAGGAGTATCAAACCTGGTATCGATTGTTGGGCTTTGTTCATTCCACACTAATCTTGACCAAGTTGTAGAAAATTTTTGTTTTCCATGTAGTTCTTTTGGCAAAGAATTCTTATCGCCTTCTGGTGGTATCATTGCAAGTTTATCAAGAGCAATTTTTGAGTGCGATGTAGCCATATGGTTATAAAGGGTCCCGCTTTTATTTCTAAGCTTTTTCTGATAAGCGGTAATTGCTTCTTTTCTATACTTCGACTCAAAAGCACCTTCACCAGATTCTAGATAATCCAAATCAGATATTGCGTCATATACTGTTGTTGTTGGCTTATTTGGGGTTGGCAAAGCTATACTCTTTGACAGAGATCCGATAATAATAGCCCTTTCCCTATGTTGTGGTACACCAAAATTAGCAGCGTTTAGTACGCCATAATTTAAGATATATCCAAGCTTAGTGAATTCGTTGATGATTTGCTTAATAAAATAGCCATCACATGCATTGATAAGATTCTTAACATTTTCAATTACGAACACTTCTGGCTTTAATTCAGTTACAATCTTTACGTATTCTAAAAACAAAAAATTCCGCGGATCATCTAAACCAAGATTTTTACCTTTGAGAGAAAAACCCTGGCATGGAGGACCGCCGATGATCATATTAACATTTCTTTTTTTAGCTTCTTTTACAATGTTTGCTTTTACATCTGGATTGGTAATATCACCATCAATTGTAAAAGAGCCTTTAATGTTTTTTCCGAAAGTAACCAGTACATTTCGGTCGAAATCAGAGCCTACTACGGTCTGAAACGAGTCCAATGAATCTAGGCCACAACTAAATCCACCAGCTCCGCAAAATAAATCTAAAATTCTAAACTTCATAATTTTGAGGGAGTATTTTTTTGTCCCTCAATATTGTATCACTTTGATAAGTTTAAGCAATCTTTAAATGCTATTTTTTTATTCCAAAAACTGATACAATCTAGGAAAGAGGTTTTTGTAATGAGATTAAGTGGGTTTTTGAGAAGAGAGATATCACCATTTTTATTTGGTGCTTTTATGTCAAGAATTATGTCTGCCGAAAGAAATGGGAGATCTTACTTTTATTGCTATACAAGTTTCAAACAATCTAGGATAGTACCGCCGCGAATATTTAGCATAGCTAATTATGGGGCGAGATATATAGATGAATTGAATTACATCAGTGGTGTAAACGAGTGGGAAATTCATAGGTGTACAGAAAAAGTTTTTGAAGGACGCTTTTACTTAGAAAACGATTTAGGACTAACAGAAACGCAGTTCTACAGTATGCTTCACAGCAAATTCTTCCAATCTGATTGGATCCATGAAGATGGATTAACCAATAACAAAAAAGACTTCATCCGTGGCTTTTTAGAACTCCGTGGAAGCGTAGATACTACTGCTAAATTTATTGCGCAAGATTATTTTTTTCACAACAGGGTTGAACTTAAGAAGGCGACTATTGTGACTGATTTTATGGGTGTTCCAATCAAATATGCAAATTACAATATGAGAGAATTGCAACATCAGTTTGTTATGAACATAAACAGAAGAAATCCACAATTTAGAGTTAATTCATTCTACTATGCTATGAACGTCGGTTTTCTCAATAAATATAAGGCAAAAATATTCGAAAGAGCCTTTAGAACTCAAGGCAGCAACGAATCAAACCACATTAAATATTTTCAAGTCGAAATGCCTGAATCAAGAAACGACGATGTAGTGTTCATTAGATATCTGAATTTCTTCTCAAATAACGTCTATCAGAGAAATCTAACACCCAGAGCAATAGGTTTATTGCGGCAAAGGCTTGGCTTTGATGTAGCCGGCGAATCAAATAATACAGCAAGAAATCGAGCCATCATTACATTATTTGACGAAATCTCTCCAAATAGGTGCGCTATTTGCGGAACAGAAAACACTTATAGAAGACCTGACGGTCGTCAGTACTTTGAAATACACCATGTAATTTCACTACGTAATGGTAGTGAGTTAGACAATATAGCTAATTTAGTTAAATTATGTCCAAATTGTCACAGGATGATGAAAAGAAACGGGGCGCCTAAAGACGATCAAATCAGGGCTATAATCACAATATTGAACCAACATAATGAAATATATGAATTCTGTAGCTCATATCTGAATATTGACGAAATTAATGAGTTAGCTGAAAAAATACAGGAGATGTTAGGATAATATGAGAACTATTGCATTAAGATTTTCTGATAGCTTTGCTCCAAAAAGCGGAACAATTGCAGAACACAAAAAAATAATAAATAAGAGAGGTTTTGTCTGGTACGGCAAACTCGGTAATAAAATTTCTCCAAAAATATTTGCATCAATATTAGCGAATGGTCCAGTGAGAATTTTAATGATTAAGACTGGATCTACAGAAAGATACTGGGCAACGCTTGAAGAAGTGTCATATGAAAAGCAGGATATTCATCCAGATTATTATGAACAGGAAGCAGCCCAAATGAATACATGGCTTAAAATTAGTAAATTCGAGACAGCAGATGATGATATTTTAGAAAAATGTATTATTCCATCAACAGGAAACAAATTATCTGAAATATATAAAAAATCAATGGGCTCATACTTTAACATAGACGTAGATATTTAAAGTAAAAACATTGCTACAAATCCCACTCATTACTTCTTTGTTTCTCGAAAGACATTTTTGTGTTTTTTGTAATTTATAACAATAAATAAATTGATAACTAAATACAGCAACCCATGTTATTTATATGTGCTTAAAGCAACAGGACATTTCTTGTCCTCACACTACTACTTGACATCAATTTATTATGATTGTGCATTGGAACCCAGTGAATGTCATCTTGCTGATGGCTGGGGCCCAACCAAGTAAGAAGATTATGTGGGATACTGCATAATTAACAAGACCTATGATGGTATTCGGTATTAAATGACCGCTTTGGTTGGTGGCGCATTATGCTCTTCGATGTAAACGACAGTCTGGATAGGCACGACAAGAAGCTCTGTAGTAATACATCTCACGTCTAGATGTTAGCCTGAGAAACTAATATCTGCGTTCTCAAAAGAAGTGCCCGACTTGATGGTAAGTAATTGCCTATAACTATCTTGACTGGTTTGAGTAGGAGAACGTCGGTCTTGATAAAATTTGATTTGAGATCGCTGAAGCTCTCTGAAAATTGGAAGATGATTCAATTCTTCCCGTTGTACGGTTAGCAATAACCCATTCTAGAAGCGATAGGGTCGCTACCTATTGCTCAGCCTAGCGTGAACGTGCGTGAATAACAAATTAGAGTAAGTAATGTATGGTGAAGTCTGCCAATGCCTTTTTTATTTTCCTTAAAACAAAAAGACACCCGTCAAGGATGTCTATTGCGGATATCTCGAAGATATTCGCGAAAGTATTAACAACGTCAATACTTGTTGTGCCATCGTTTTCTATACGACGTAAGTTTCTTACGCTATAGCCAACGATGTCTGCTAAGTGGTCCTGTGTCCAGTTCCTACTTAGTCTTAGTTGTTTAATGGTTTGACCCACTAAACGAGAATCAATTAATTTGCTCATAATACTACCTCCTAATAATTGATCTTTCTCATAAAAATCTATATTTCGATTGAGGTAGCTCTTTAAAGTGAGCGAAATAATTTTATAGAATAACTTGCATATATTCAATAATAAGTATGCAAGTCAGTATGAAGAGTTCTTTTACTCTTTTTTGTTTTTAAGAGCATCGAACTTTTCTTTCATCGTTGGATTACCTTTAACGAGCTTTCTTACTTCTAATTCTGGAAGCCTATTTTGTGCTGTGCCAATTTTCTTTGCCATAAGACGATATTCGTCTTTCAAATCGTTCAACTGGCCAATGATTGCGTCGATAAACTTTACAGATTTTTCATAATGAGTGGTCGCAGAAGCATAGTCGTCACTAATTTTTTCAGCAACTGCTCGAACTGCTTTTTCAAAGTTTGTTACATCAATGTTTTCACGTTGATATTGCACCACTTGTCTCTTATATTCGTAGGATTTAAGAGCAAGATTTCTAATAAGGCCAATGATGGCAAGGAAGAATTGTGGTCTAATAACAAACATCTTTGGGTACCTATGAGACACGTCCACTATTCCTCTATTATAGAGTTTGCTTTCTTCTTCAAGAGTGGACACTAGGACTGCATATTCACAATTCTTTTTATTTCTATCAGAATCAAGCTTCTTAAGATGGCTCTCGTTTGTTTTCTTGTCTTTCGTGGTATCCTTTTCGGTCTTCATATCAAAGAGAATGGACACTAATTCAATACCGTCTGCAGAATAATCTCTGAAGATAAAGTCGCCTTTGGTACCTTTGGTTTCTTCTCCCTCTTTCACAGATTCATTGTCTTTTTCAAAGTAAGCATTTGGGTATGCATCTGCTCTAATTTCATCAAAAGCATCATGACAGTACTTTTCAAGGTTTTCGCCAAGGTCTTTTGTGGAATCACCAACTCTATAATTCTTCCAACGTTCGATTTGCTCATCTTTGTCTTTGAGTTCAAATTCATAACGCTCTTTAAGGTTTTTTTCAGACAAGGCTTTCTGTTGCTCAGCAACAGTGATTTTGCTCTTGAGCTCAACGATTTGGCTGTCCTTTTTGCTAGATTCTTCTTTTTCTTTTTGAACAGCATTAGCAATAGCGAGTTGTTTTTCTTGTTCCGCTTTACTAATTTGTCCTTTAAGTTCAACAATTTCAGTTTCTTTCTTTGAAAGTTTTTCTTTTTCTGCCGCAACAGCTTGATTGACCGCTAAAGCTTTTTCGTTATCACTGTTTTCAAGCTTTAGTTTTAATGCTGTAATTTGGTTGTTTAATTCAACCACACTAGCGTCTTTCTTGTTCTTTTCTTCACTGATTTCTTTTTCAAATTGTGCTTTAAACTTTTCTTCAATGAGTCTTTCTTGCTCTTTTACTCTTTTTTCAACTTCTTCTTTTTCAATATTGTTTAACAAAGCATCATAATCGCTTTTGTCTAATTTAATAATTTCGCCACACTTTGGGCATTTAATTTCTGCCATACTATTTTCCCTTTCTTTTTAATTGTTTTTATTTTCAGCTATGCACAATCCGAGATTATCTAGTTTGTCTTTAGCTTCCTTCTTTAGTTTTGTATAGAAGTTAGTTATGTAATCTAGATATCTTTGTGCTGTTTCTAATTGATGGTCATTCCAGGTTGTGTATTTTCTGTAATCAAGTAGCAATCTAGATTTAAAGTTAGACAAAGCTGTCGAATCGTCAAACAAGAAGAAATCGTTATATGTAGTTCCCATCTTGCCCAGAACCTTATTTAAAGAACCAATATTATTTATAATCTTATTGGCGCTTTCCTCTGATTTTTGGTATTTGGACATGA
>Ga0256405_10011113_pt1 | contig 11612 bp, 7 predicted proteins | sample RumenRJG_02DNA_FD_189096 | JGI IMG/M metagenome (GOLD analysis project Ga0256405, IMG submission 189096) | Bovine rumen microbial communities from Lethbridge, Alberta, Canada - RJG_02 | ecosystem: Host-associated > Mammals > Digestive system > Stomach > Rumen | place: Canada: Alberta | collected...
CAGACCATGGCGGACGCCGCGGAAGAGGCGGAAGCCGGTAAGAGAGCGGAAGGAGGCGAGGCATAATGGCAAGCGCAGCGTTACTGGTATTCGTCGTATTCCTCGTCGGCATCGCCGTGTCGATCCCCATCGGCACGTCCATGGTGCTCGGCTCTCTCGCCCCGATCCTGCTCATGGGCAAGGGCGGCACGATCACGCAGGTGCTGAACAACACCTTCTCCGGCGCGAACTCCACGCCGATCCTCGCCGTGCCGCTGTTCATTCTCGGCGGCGTCATCATGGCGGAGGGCGGCATTTCCAAGAAGCTGTTCAACTTCTTCGCGTACTTCATCGGCCGCGTCCCCGGCGGTATCCCCTGCGCGGTCATCATCACCTGCCTGTTCTACGGCGCGATCTCCGGCTCCGGTCCGGCGACCACCGCGGCGGTCGGCTCCATGTGCATCCCGTTCATGGTCTCGCTGGGCTATGAAAAGAAGTGGAGCGCCGGCTTGATCGCGGTCGCGGGCGGCCTGGGCGTCATCATCCCGCCGTCCATTCCCTTCGTGCTGTACTCGCTGGCAACGGGCGTCTCCACGGGCGCGCTGTTCCTCGGCGGTATCTTCCCCGGCATCCTCATCGGCGTGTTCCTGATGGTTTACGCGGTGTTCTACTGCCTCACCAAGGGCGAGGATCGCCAGCTCATCAACGCGAAGATGACCGAGCTGCACGCCAACGGCCTGTGGCCCGTGTTCAAGGAGAGCTTCTGGGCGCTGCTGTGCCCGATCATCGTGCTCGGCGGCATCTATGCCGGTTACGTCACCCCGACCGAAGCGGCGGTCATCTCCGTGTTCTACGCGCTGATCGTGTCGCTGTTCATCTACAAGTCCATCAAGTTCTCCGACCTGATCCCGATGCTCTGCGCGTCGGTCAAGACCTACGGCGGCCTCGCCTTCGTGCTGGCGTTTGCCACGGCGTTCGGCCGCGTGCTGTCCCTGACCAAGGCGACCAAGGCGGTCACGAGCTTCATCACCGACAACTTCCACTCCAGCTGGACGGTGCTGACGGTGCTCGTCGTCATCTTCCTGATCCTCGGCATGGTCATGGACACCGGCCCCGCGATCATCATTCTCGCGCCGGTGCTGCTGCCCGCGGTGCAGGAGCTGGGCGTCAACGAGGTCCACTTCGGCGTGATCCTCGTCTGCTGCCTCTCCATCGGCCTCGCCACCCCGCCCTTCGGCCTCGACCTGTTCGTGGCGGGCAACATCGGCGACGAGCCGCCCATGGCGGTCGCCAGGCGCGCGGTGCCGTTCATCATCGCGTTCCTGATCGCGCTGCTGCTCATCACCTATGTGCCCTGGTTCTCCACGGCGCTCGTGGGCTGATGCATCCGTATCGTGTTTTTTCGCCCGTTCGGGCGTGAAACAAAAATAAAAATTGGAGGAAAACGAACCATGAAAAAGTTTCTTGCGCTCCTGATAGCACTCGTCATGACCCTGGCCCTCGTCGCCTGCGGCGGCGGCAACAGCAGCTCCGGCGGTTCCTCTGCTCCGGCTCCGACCGACGGCGGCGCGTATGACGCGCTCGACCCCGTCGAGCTCATCGGCGCGGACTCCACCGGTAAGGGCGCGGCCGGCCAGATCTTCGGCGAGTACGTCGCCTCCCGCGTGGAAGAGATCACCGGCGGCAAGCTGACCATCGACTATCACCCCAACGGCGACCTGGGCGGCGACGCCGACCTGATCCGCCAGATGCAGAACAACGAGATCCAGATCGTCGTCTGCCAGACCGCTCCGACCGTCTCCTTCATCCCCGAGATGGCGGTGTTCGACCTGCCGATGAGCTTCGCGAAGTATGACGGCGACACCATCGACAGCGTCCTCAACGGCGACAACGACTTCACCGCGGCGCTGGGCGCGGCGTATGAGAAGCAGAACCTGCACCTGCTGGGCTTCCTGCAGAACGCCACCTATCGTCTGACCACCGCGAACAAGAACCTCGCCACTCTCGCCGACTTCTCCGGTCTGCAGATCCGCACGATGGAGAACGCGAACCACATGGCGTTCTGGCAGGCGATCGGCGCGCAGCCGACCCCGCTGGCCTGGGCTGAGGTCTACTTCTCCCTGCAGTCCGGCGCGATCGACGCGCAGGAGAACGCTGCCGACACCTGCGTGGGCGCCAGCTTCCAGGAAGTTCAGAAGTATCTCGCCTGCACCAACCACATCCTGTACTGCAACCAGATCTGCATCAGCAAGGCTGCCTATGATGAACTGGATCCCGCCTATCAGGCCGCGCTGGAGCAGGCTGTTGCCGACGCCATCGCCTATATGCGTCCGCAGCTCGAGAGCATCGACAAGGACAACAAGCAGATCCTCGCCGATGGCGGCATGACGATCATTGAGTATCCTGACTCCTTCTTCGATGAGGTTCTCAACCTTGACGGCGTCAAGGCTGTTTACTCCAAGATCGACAGCGACACCAACGGTCTTGCCAGCCTGCTGACCGACGCTCTTGGCTAATCGCAGACACAGGTAAAATCCAATCGACGCACGAGGGCGGCGGGGCGTTTCTCGCCTCGCCGCCCTTTGCGGTTTCAGCAGCAGAAAGCCGGTGATGACGTTGGAGCAAACGAGCCGCGGCGCGGGCCTTGCGTATCTCTTTCTCACCTTTTTCATGTGGGGCAGCGTCTACGTTGCCGGAAAGCTGGGCTCGGCGCAGATGTCGCCGTTCCTGCTGGCGGCGCTGCGCTGCGCGATCGCCGCGCCGATGCTGCTGCTCTTGGCGCGCAACTCTCTGCGCACGAAGATCGATCGCGCGGACCGGAAGTATTTCCTCGCCATCGGCGTGCTGGGCTACTACATGACCATTGACCTCGTGCAGCTCGGCATCCACCTCACCGGCGCGTCCACGGCGGCGCTGGTCAATTCCTTCAATCCTGTTGCGATCATGCTGCTGGCGGCGCTGCTGCTCCATGAGCGCATCACGCCCGTCAAGCTCCTTTGTCTCGCGCTGGCGGTGATCGGCACGATCATCGTCGCGGGCGGCGCCCACGGGCAGGGCGAGCTCCTCGGCATCCTCGCGACATTGCTTGCGACGCTCACCTGGGGCGCGGCCTCGGTGTTCGTTCGCAAGCTCACGGCAAAATACCCCGCGAGGCTCGTCACGGCCTACGGCATGACGTTGAGCCTGATTTTCCACCTTCCCACCGGCATCGTTGCCGCGCTCCGTCAGCCCCCAAGGCTCGACGCAGGCGGCGCACTCACTGTGCTCTACCTCGGCATTGTCGGCTCGGCACTGTCCCAGCTCTCCTGGGCGAAGGCGCTGTCCCGCTTTCCGGCGAGCACCTGTTCTCTGTTCTATCCCTTGCAGGCAGTCTTTTCCGCGCTTTTGGGCGCAGTCATTTTAAACGAGAAATTTACGGCGGCCTTTTTCCTCGGCCTCGCGTTTGTCATCGCCGACGTTGCGCTCAGCACATGGGCGACGGCGCGGGAGGCGGGATCGGCCAAATGAACGTTTGCATATCCAAAAATTAAGATAAGGAGTGACCACCATAGCAAGAAAGTTTTCCCTTGCGTACCTGACCATCCCCGGCGTCGACCCCGTTTCGCAGATCAAGATCGCGAAGGAGGCGGGCTATGACTACGTCAGCCTGCGCACCATCCCGATGCATCTCCCCGGCGAGCCGGAGTTCCTGCCCCAGAAGGACCCCGAGCTGTTTGACGCCATCAAGAAGGCGCTCAAGGAGTACGACATGCCGCTCATGGACATCGAGCTCGCGCGCGTGCGCCCCGACCTCGACATCGAGGAGTACCGTCCCGCGTTTGAAGCCGCCGCCAAGCTCGGCGCCACCGATGTGCTGGGCAGCATCTGGAGCCGCGACAAGGCGTGGTACACCGACACCGCCGGCAAGGTCGCGGACTACGCCGCGGAGTTCGGCCTCAAGTTCAACATCGAGTTCCTGCCGTGGGCGGGCGTCCGCAACCTGCAGGAGGACATCACGCTCGTCGACAAGCTGGGCCGCGACAACGTCTACGTCATGGTCGATACGCTCCACGCCGGCCGCGCGGGCGTGACCGCCGAGGAGCTGGCACGTACCCCGCGCAAGTACTTCAACTTCATCCACCTCTGCGACGGCCCCGCCGGCCCCGACGGTGATCCGGTGCTGGACAACATCAAGGATGACCTGATGCTCTACACCGCTCGCGAGGCGCGCTTCTACCCCGGCGAGGGCGTCATGGACATTGCCGGTATGGTCAAGGCGATGCCCGAGATCCCGCTTTCCATCGAGCTGCCGAACCTCAAGGAGATCGAGGCGCGCGGTCAGGCGGGTCACGCCGCCCGCTGCCTCGAGACCGCGAAGGCCTATTTCAAGGCAAACGGCATCGAGTAAGATTTTCAGACGGCAAACGCGATGACCCCACAGCGCGCGGGAATCCCGAAACAACGGAAACGGAGAAGGCGTTATGAATCTGCAATATCTATACTATTTTAAGACCATTGCGGAGCTGGAACACTTCACCCGGGCGGCAGAGGTCCTGAACGTCGGTCAGCCGCGGTTGAGCCACGCCATGCAGAGTCTGGAGCGGGAGCTGAACGTCAAGCTCTTTGTCCAGAGCGGGCGCAACGTCGTGCTCTCCCCCTACGGGCAGATGTTTCTGCCCCATGTGACCAAGGCGCTGGGGATTCTGGATCACGGCGTCAATGAGCTGCAGCGCGCGGCGGACTCGGCAAAAAGCGTCGTGACGATCGCGTGCTTCCCGTCGCTGGCGCAGTTCCTGCCGGACATCATCGTGCGCTACGTCTCCGAAACCAACCGCACGGACGTGCGCCTTCAGACCAATCAGGAGGCGACGTATTACACGCTGCGCGAGCAGCTGCTCGTCGGCAAGGTGGATCTGGTCTTTGCCACGGAGATCGACGATCCCCGCGTCGGCTGCGCCGAGATCGGCGAGCAGAGCTACGCGCTGCTGGTGCCGCAGGGTCACCGCTTCGCCGAGCGCGAAAGCGTCGATCTGCATGAGCTGGACGGCGAGACGTTCATCGCCTACAGCAAGGACACGCAGCTGCGCCGGCAATTTGACGAGTATCTGCGCAGCGAGGACATCCGCCTGCACATCAGCGCCGAGAGCGCGCAGGACATCATGATCTACGGCCTCGTCTCCGCGGGGCACGGCATCGCGGTCACGCCGTGGCCGCTGGGCGGCGCGCCGTACAACGTGCGTGTGATCCCGCTGCAGGGCCTTGAAAAGCGGAAGCTGTACCTGATGTGGAACAAGGACGGCTTTTTGCCGCCCGCCGCGGCGTACTTCCGCGATTATGTGGTAAAACAGGGCGCTGTATTCGACGAATACCGCCTGCGCAACAACATTCAGTAAAACACTTTTTTAGGAGGATAATCAACATGGGCAAGAAACTCGTTGCCGACCTGATGGTCGACTATCTGGAGCGTCGTGACGTCAAGTACGTCTTCGGTCTCTGCGGCCACACCGTCATCGGTATGCTGGACGCGCTTTCCCGCAGCAAGAAGGTCAAGTACATCTCCAACCGCCATGAGGCGGTCGCCTCCACCGCGGCGGACGGCTACGCCCGCGTGACCGGCAAGGCGAGCGTGTGCATGTGCCACCTCGGGCCTGGCATCACCAACGTGCTCACCGGCGTTGCCAACGCGGCGTTCGACTCCATCCCCATGGTCGTCATCGCCGGCGACGTGCCGAGCTATTACTTCGGCAAGCACCCCCATCAGGAGGTCAACATGCACGGCGACGCCACCCAGTACAAGATCCTTGAGCCGGTGTGCAAGCGCTGCTGGCGCGTGGACGACGTCGAGGCGCTGCCCGACATCATGGACAAGGCGTTCCGTCTGGCGGAGTCCGGCCGTCCCGGTCCCGTGCTGATCGACATGCCGATGGATATGTTCTCCCGCGAGGTCGAGGAGGATCTCTGGGAGCGCACCCATCACGACAGCCACTTCACCTGCAAGCCCGCGCTCGATCCCGCGGCGGCGAAGGCGATCGCCGAGAAGCTGGTCAACGCCAAGAACCCCGTCCTGCACGCCGGCGGCGGCATCCTGCTCGCCAAGGCCAGCGATGAGCTGGCGGCGCTCGCCGAGTTCCTCGATATCCCCGTCTCCCGCACGCTGATGGGCCAGGGCTGCCTGAGCGACCTGCACCCGCTGATGATCGGCCAGACCGGCTTCTGGGGCCTCGAGTCCACCCACAGCTTCACGCTCAACGCCGACGTCATCCTCGGCCTCGGCACCCGCTTCGCGGAGGCCGACAGCTCCAGCTGGTATCAGGGCGTGACCTTCGACCCGCAGAAGACCACCTTCCTGCAGATCGACATCGATCCCACCGAGATCGGCCGCAACTACCCCGTCGAGATCGGCGCGGTCGCCGACCTCAAGCTGGCGCTCGCCCAGATTTTGGACGAAGCCAAGAAGATCTGCCCGAACGGCATCAAGCGCGAGGGCCTGCGCGAGAAGATCGCCGCGGCGAAGGCGGAGTTCAAGAAGTCCAACGAGGCGATCTCCTCCGACGACCGCTTCCCGATGACCCCGCAGCGCATCCTCAAGGACGTCAAGGCGACGATCCCCGAGGACGCGCACATCTTCACCGACGTGGGCTGGAACAAGAACGGCGTCGCGCAGCAGTTCGACATCACCGTGCCCGGCACGATCCACCACTCCTCCGGCCTTGCCACGATGGGCTTCGGCGCGTCCGCGGTGCTCGGCGGCAAGCTGGCGGCTCCGGACAAGATCTGCCTGACGCTCACCGGCGACGGCGGCTTCGGCGTGAACCCGACCTGCCTCGCCACCGCGGTGGAGCAGGGCATCGCCTGCACCTGGGTCGTGATGAACAACTGCGCGTTCGGCACGATCGCGGGCCTTGAGAACGCCAACTACGGCACCAAGTTCGGCACCACCTTCCACACCCCCGACGGCGAGGTCTACAGCCCCAACTGGGCGGAGGTCGCAAAGGCCTACGGCGTGGACGCCATCCGCGTAGGAAGCGCGGCGGAGTTCAAGCCGGCGATGGAGAAGGCCGTTGCCGCCAACAAGGCGGGCAAGCCCTTCCTCGTCGAGGCGATCATGGAGAACATCGTCGTCCCGACCCCGGGCTGCTGGAACATCAACGACATCTACAGCCCGAACGAGCTGGTCGCCGAGGGCAAGCTGGTGAAGAAGGAGAACGGCAAATACGTCACGCCCAGCCACGCCAAGAGCCACAAGGCGAAGTAAAAACCGCATTACAAAAGCCCCGATTCCTTTCGGAATCGGGGCTTTTTGATTGCTTTGCTTGATCAGGCGCTGATCTCGGCGCCCTTGTCCTGCGTCTTCTCCTGGCGTTTCGCCGCCAGCGCCGCGCCGCTCTTGACGGCCTCCTTCTCGGCCTGATCCTCCGCCTTTTGGGGGGTCGCGATCCGATCGTACTCCTCCACGCCCTTCATCACCTTTCGGGCGTAGTCGATGCGCTTTTGCTCGTACTCGCTCTTGCCCACAAGCTGGTCGAGGCTTGTTACCTTTTTCTCCTTCATCTTCTTGTTGAGGTATTCCTGCGTCGCCTTCCGGACGGCTTCCATCGCCTTGTCCGCCTTTTCGAGCTGCTCCTTGACCTTCGGATCCTCGCGGTCGAGCGCGCCGTCCTCTCCGACTTCCTTCTTCAGCTGCGCCGAGAGCTGATCCGCGGCTTTGACCGAGGAGACCATTGCACGCCACTTGTCGGACGAGCGGAAGAGCTTGGAAAGGCCGGTCACGACAAAGCCCGTGACCTCGTTCCGAACCATGCGTGACATGCCGCGCAACGACTCGCCGATGCCCGCGGCGGTGAAGCGGCGGCTGGTGGTGGTCACCTCTTTGAACCCCTTCTGCTCGATCTTCTGCCCTTCCTTCTGCGGCACGTAGGTGTAGCCCGCCTTGCGTGCCTCTTCCATCGCGTTTTCGATCCCGTCTGTTACAAGGTCGAACAAATTGCGCCTCCCGTTGGTAAGGGAATTGATCGGCATTTTACGCAGGTTTTCCGCGCTCATGATGGATAGCTTTTTGGACATCTTGTTGGTCGTCAGTTCCACGGCGTTTGTCGTCCTGTCCCTCGTCATCGGCTCCTTCACCGCATCCTTGACCTCTTGCAGGCGGCCGCAGGCGGCCTGGATTTCCTGATCCGTCAGACCGCGCCCGCGGAGGGTGAACTTGAGCATTTCCGGAGAGATGCTGCTGATTTTCTTCGCCATATCCTCGCTGACGACCGTGAGCGAGTCCGTGCCGGCAAGGCGGAAGTTCCGCCCGTCCTTGCCGGAGCTGTACAGGCCGAACGAGCTGTCGTTGTCGATGCCCTGTGCGCCCGTGATCTTGCCCGTCTTTTCATCGACGGTATAGAACAGATTGCCCGAGTACCGGTCGACGTTGCCGCAGATGAAATCCAGCACCTGCATATCGGCAAGGTCCTTGTTGAGGTTGGATTCCTGCTCAAACGGCTCATTGTCAACCTGCGAGAACAGCCGCTCGTTGCCTTTCCCCCTCAGATCCAGACCCACCCCCTTGGCCATGAAGGTGCCCTCCACGACGTTGCCCTCCTCGTCGATGCACTTCATGTTGGTGGAGTGCGCCACCAGCTTGGGAACGCCCAGCAGGTTCGCCACGGCGCTCATGGCGCTGTTTCTCTGGTCGAGCCGGGCGCCTTCCTTGAGTCCAAGATCGACGCCATTGATCCAATTTGCGGGTTCCAGTGCCAGACTTGCCATTTCGCGGTTCAGGGCAAAGGACACGTTGCTTGGCAGCTTACCATCCATCCCTGCGCGATGCAGAATGTCCGTAAAGGAGGCTGTTCTTTCAACAGCGGTCATCTGCTGATAGATTTCCCCGAGGATCATTTCGTCGTTTGCGTCCTTCGGGTTCACATTTCCGATCAGCGGCTTTCTACCCTTATTATATCTATCCTGCAGGTATTTGCGATAGTTGGGAATCAGCTCTTCGATCTGTTGCTTGATGCCGGGATCCCTGCATTCTGTCGCGACCTTCTCCGCCATATCCTCAAAGGGCTTCAGGATGCTGACGTGGGACGCCTTGGTGAACACGCCGCTGCGCTTTCTGCCCTTCTCGTCCACCACGGTCATCGGGATGCGGGAGGACTGGGCGTTGCCCATCTTGCCGAGCGACACCCCGCGCAGGTCGACCACCTGCGTCCGCGCGTCCTGCTGGATCTCCGGCAGCGTCATCTCCATGTTCTGGGGGTCGTAGAGGCTCAGCATCTCATAGTCCTGCGACATCATGCCCTGCATCCGTCCGACAAGATCCGGCGCGCCCGTGGTCAGCTTGCCGCCCTGCCTCTGCACATCTGCCAAGAACATTTCGCCGAGGTTCGCGGTGTGCAGAATGGCCTGCGTCAGCTTATTCTTGCCGGTTTCCTCCAGCGGCTGCACGTTCCCGTCCGCGTCGGGGGTATAATAGCGATCCATCATCTCGTTGAGCGTTTGGAGCGAGGCGACGTAGTTTCTATAATGGTCATTTGCGGTCAGCCCTTTGCCCTCCTTCGTGAGCTCCTCTATCAGTTTTTCGCGCTCCTGCTTCGACGGAAATTTCGACGGGAATTTCGGCGGCATCACGGATCACTCCTCTTTGCTTAGTTATCATGATTATATGTCGTTTTGCAGCAAGATTCAATCCTCTTTTCGAAGTCCTGCCGGCTGTGCGTGACAGAAAACCCCCGGTTCCACAAGGAACCGGGGGTTTGATGCTTTGGATTTACTTCATATCCTTGATCGCGGCCTGCGCGGCGGCAAGGCGGGCGATGGGGACACGGAACGGGGAGCAGGACACGTAGTCGAGGCCCACCTTGTGGAAGAACTCCACGGAGGAGGGGTCGCCGCCGTGCTCGCCGCAGACGCCGCAGTGCAGCTCCGGGTTCGCCTTGCGGCCCAGCTCGACCGCCATCTTGACGAGCTTGCCGACGCCGGTCTGATCCAGCTTGCCGAACGGATCGAACTCGTAGATCTTGCGGTCATAGTAAGCGGTGAGGAACTTGTTCGCGTCGTCGCGGCTGAAGCCGAAGGTCATCTGGGTGAGGTCGTTGGTGCCGAAGGAGAAGAAGTCGGCCTCCTGGGCGATATCGTCGGCGGTCAGCGCGGCGCGCGGGATCTCGATCATCGTGCCGACCTTGTACTTCATGTTGGACTGCATGGAGCTGATGATCTCGTCCGCGGTCCTGCAAACAACGTCCTTAACGTACTTGAGCTCCTTGACCTCGCCGACGAGCGGGATCATGATCTCGGGAGTGATGTCCCAGTTCGGATGACGGGCGCGGACGTTCAGCGCCGCCTTGATGACCGCGCGGGTCTGCATCGCGGCGATCTCGGGATAGGTGACGGCGAGACGGCAGCCGCGGTGGCCCATCATCGGGTTGAACTCGTGCAGCTTGGCGATGATCGCGCGGATATCGCTGCCGCTCTTGTCCATATCCCACGCCAGCTCCTTGATGTCCTCCTCCTCGGTGGGCAGGAACTCATGCAGCGGCGGGTCGAGGAAACGGATGGTCATGGGACGGCCCTCGAGGGCGGTATACATGGCCTCGAAGTCGCCCTGCTGCATCGGCTCAAGGCGCTCGAGCGCCTTCTCGCGCTCCTCGGTGGTGTCGGCGCAGATCATCTCGCGGATGGCGCGGATACGATCCTCGGCGAAGAACATATGCTCGGTGCGGCAGAGGCCGATGCCCTCGGCGCCGAACTTCACCGCCTGCGCGGCATCAACCGGCGTGTCGGCGTTCGTGCGCACGCCCAGCTTGCGGTACTTGTCCGCCCATGCCATGACGCGGCCGAACTCGCCGCCGATGGAGGCGTCCACGGTCGGGATCGCGCCGTCATAGATGTTGCCGGTGGAGCCGTCGATGGAGATATAATCGCCCTCGGTGTAGGTCTTGCGGGCGAGGCGGAACTTCTTCGCGTCCTCGTCCATCTTGATGTCGCCGCAGCCGGAGACGCAGCACTTGCCCATGCCGCGCGCCACGACCGCCGCGTGGGAGGTCATGCCGCCGCGAACGGTCAGGATGCCCTGCGCGGCCTTCATGCCCTCGATGTCCTCCGGAGAGGTCTCGAGGCGGACCAGCACGACCTTCTCGCCGCGCTCGGCCCACTCCTTGGCGTCCTCGGCGGTGAAGACGACCTTGCCGCAGGCAGCGCCCGGGGAGGCGCCGAGGCCCTTTCCGATGGGATCGGTCTTCTTGAGTACGTCGGCGTTGAACTGCGGGTGCAGCAGCGCGTCAAGCGCGCGCGGCTCGATCATGGCGACGGCCTTCTTCTCGTCGATCATGCCCTCGTCCACGAGGTCGCAGGCGATCTTGAGCGCGGCGGCGGGGGTGCGCTTGCCGTTGCGGCACTGGAGCATATAGAGCTTCGCGTTCTCAACGGTGAACTCCATATCCTGCATATCGCGATAATGATCCTCGAGGTTCTTGCAGATCTGCTCGAACTGCTTGAACGCCTCGGGGAACTTCTCCGCCATCTCGGAGATCGGCATCGGGGTGCGGACGCCGGCGACGACGTCCTCGCCCTGGGCGTTGGTGAGGAACTCACCGAAGAGCTTCTTCTCGCCGGTGGCGGGGTTGCGGGTGAACGCGACGCCCGTGCCGGAGGTGTCGTTCAGGTTACCG
>Ga0256405_10011114_pt1 | contig 11610 bp, 10 predicted proteins | sample RumenRJG_02DNA_FD_189096 | JGI IMG/M metagenome (GOLD analysis project Ga0256405, IMG submission 189096) | Bovine rumen microbial communities from Lethbridge, Alberta, Canada - RJG_02 | ecosystem: Host-associated > Mammals > Digestive system > Stomach > Rumen | place: Canada: Alberta...
ACTATAAATGCTTAACTTCTTAACTTATTAACTTCTTAACTTTGGTATTCCCGATAAGAGAAATGCCGTTTCTCTAACAGCAATACGTCGTTTCTCTATGAGCGAGAAGCCTAGCTACTTAGCGCATAGAATGCGGTTTCGTTGTGCACTTTGCGTGTAAACAATGTGGATAGTTCGACACCTACGCCAGCATAGAAGCAGCAGTTGCTGCCGCTGCCGATGGTGATACAATTATGGTAGACGGAACCTCTGTTGATTATGACGATGTAACGAAACGACTGGTTGCTGGAATCGTGGGGCAGATTCTCTTTTGTTTGGAGATTAAAACAGAATCTGTCTCCCATTTTAACATCAAGAGTATCATATAACATTTTTTCAAAATCTTATACCAACAATTGCGTATAGCCCACCCCAGTCGCGAATACCAATCGTATGGGATTGTTGGTAGCGAAAGCCTAAACCTATTATTGGCGACAATCTGTGCTTCTTGCATCTTCCGTATAAATTTATTCCTATGTCAAAGGTCGTTTGTTTTAGCAATGGACTGCCAATTGAGTTTAATACCTGTAAACGTGCATCGTAACAGTAACTATGGTCTTTCATCCATACATACGCCAATCCACCGCCTAACAATGTAGAGTTGGCATACGTCTTGTAGTCATTCAAATCAATCTGCGTATGGTTCCTCTCAATAGCAACCATCAACGACAGCTTGTCGCTAAAACTATAGCTTAACTGCATACTCAAATTCAAGGGCTGCATGCTATGCTGTTTTAGTCCATAAAGTGTTTTAATCTCGAAATTCGTGTTGTCGAAAAACGAACTCTTCTTTTCGTTCTCTTGAGCAGAAACGCCCATCGTTGTTGCATATAGCAACAGCATCATCATTAGTTTTTTCATCATTGTTATTGTTTATATGATTCAATAATGTCTACATTCTCAGCCACATACTTATCACAACTCCAGCAGATATCAAAGATATAATGAGACTGATTATTATTAAGTAGCCAGTAAGTTTTTTTTTCATATCTAATGCTATTAAAACCTGTTTGGAAAAGGATGAAGGAATATGTTTTCCCTCATCCAATTATATAATAGCGTAAATTCAAATAGTGCTTAATTGTCAAAATTCCATAGTTTAGAACTTGCATATCCAGTAATAACGGCATCTCCGAGACGTTTCTTTATGTCATTGCTCACTTGAGAGTCGTTAATTAATTCTAGAACTTCTTCTGCGTAAGATCCATCATTCTCTTCTGGATCAATATCGCATAAGGTGAGTATATACTCATAAATGAACCACAAGTCATCTTCTAATTCAGGATAGAGAAGAACATACTCACCTATGAAATCCTCAAAAGTTTCTGCCATAGCCATATACGGATATTCCATTTTAAACTGAGAGAAACATAATTGTTGTAGTAGTTGGTTATTCGTTGTCGTTCCCCTACCATTATCACTAATCTCTTCTGCTTGTTCACATATAGCATTCGTTAAACTATCTGTATTGGCACAAACATGTAACATGTTGTGAGTATTCAGATAAAGAAGAATTTTATTATGATAGAATCCTACACTATCTGTACACATTGGAATGTTTGAGATTAAGACGACATTTGCCAAAGCGCCAAATCGCATGTCTTCATCTGCTAATACTGGGTTTGTATCAATACCGCCTATATAATTACGTGTTAGTGCATTTGGTAGCGTTAGGTCTTTCTCCGCGCTATACGCATAGGCAGAAGCTGTAACACCGCCAGCAATGGCACCCCAAGGACCGAAATATGCTCCACAGATGGCACCAACAGCATCAGCACAAGTAATACGGAGGATCTTTCTAAACCATCCTCCAAAACTACGAGTTCCCACAGGTGTCGCCCGATAGTTTTCATTATGTTCCTTTAATGTTTTGATGAGTTGTTTCATTTCTTGTCTTTCACTAGGTACAGGGAAGAATTTGCTACATTGATCTGAGTAACTTTGATCTGAGTAATCCTCTTGCTTGGCACAAGAAACGAAGAACAAAACAACACACATAAATACTGCTAGATGAAATACATTTTTTTTCATAATCTTTTCTGTTTAGTTGGTGAAAATATTTTTGTTTCATATGAGAACCTTATTGGAATTCTGGGTGCAAAATTACATTTTTAGTTACTTACTTCCAAGTTTTATGCGTTGCATCAAAAATAATAGTTGCATTGTCAAATAAATGTATTTCGTTATGTTTCAAATTGTTGCATAAAACGCAACGCTTATGCAACATCGCTTTTTGCAGCGCACGCAAGCGTGTATGTATAATTTTTAGGATTATTTACGAGATCATATTCTCTAATTATAAAATAAAATAGTACTTTTGCATCAATAATTAATTATCATCAAATGAGAAAAACAACATTCCTGTTTTTGACACTATGGTTTCTTGCCTTAGGCTGTAATCAGAATAGCCTAAAGCAGAAATTGGCTGAAATTGACAGTATTTCTACCCAGAAAGAAGATCAAAAGGCATTAAGCCTTTTAGACCAAATCCCTTTGGAAACAATAGAAGATGATGAATGTTTGGCTTACTATTGGTCATTGAGAATTAAAACAGAAATTAGGCTTGGGAAAAAGATTCAGTCAGTCGAACCAGCAAATATCTGTATCCAATATTATAAAAAAAACAATGATATAGACAAGTTGGCACGTGCGTATTTTGACAAGGCTTATATATTAAATGGAATAAACGATCACAAAAACGCATGCATCGCACTAAAAGAGGCAGAAGCGTTGATTAAAGACAATGATAAAGAAATTGGATTAGCGAACCATATTTATCACAACCTTGCAGTTATCAATTATAAAGCAAAAGAAAAAGGGTTGTTTTTGGAATATAGCATACTGGCCTTGAAGACAGCATACCAGTTGAATAAGCCCGTTGAGATTGCCCATTCTCTTTTAGAGATGTATTTGGCCTACAAAACCATCGGCAACATGGATTCAGCGCAATATTATCTAAACAAATGCATTCCGCTTGTAGGAAACCTTCCGGAAAAGAATAGAGTACCCTTTTATAATAATATTGGTATGTATATTATTGAAAAGGATGTTAAGCAGGCAGAAACTTACTTTAACAAAGCTTTTGCTATTGCACCAGATGCGTTTACCTATAGAGGACTCGCTCAGACATATTATTTAAAAGGAGAACGGGAAAAGGCTGAGGAGATGTGGGAGCAAGCTCTTCAAACTAATAATTTGTATTTAAAAGCTGAAATTCTACAGGCCCGCTACGATTGTCAGCAAGAAGAGAAAAATTATAAGTCTGCCTGTGAAACAGCTATGATGATTGCCTGCGTTAAGGACAGCATTGCCCAAAAGCGACACGATGATGACATTAGAGGATTACAAGAGCGATTTGAACAAGAACGGTTGGAAGATCAGGAAAAACAACTATATATTACATACATTTTCGCTGCAGTTACTCTGCTATTTCTTTTTTTTGCCGCTACCCTCTATCTGAGTTATAGAAATGTGAAAGGGAAAAAACAACACGAGGAGACACAACAATTGTTGGAAAAATACCGCAATCAGCTTAAAGCTTTACAGCAAGAAGGAAAGGTTGATGCCCAAAAAGTGGAACGACTGACACAGAAGATTTCTGATTTGCAAAAGAAACAGAACGCACTACTACAGAATGGCCGCGATCACTATGAGGAGATTTTGGCAGGAGGCACTACTTTGCGCTGGAACCGAAGTGATTTTGCGGATTGTGTAGAATATTACCGTACCATTGATGCTGCCTTTGTTGCTCACATGGAAACAGACTATAAGCGGTTGTCTGCAAAATATATCTTTTTTGCTATTATGGAACATCTAGGCAAAGACGACGTGGAGTTACAGCACATCATGGTTATTAGTCAGAATACTGTCCGTTCGATTCGCTCACGTATTCATACCAGTCAAACACTTTAGGTTAGGAGCCTGTCCTAGGGGTGTTAAGTTATTTTCTGTGAATCACGGGGGGAAGTAAAGTTTGCGAAGCCTTTCTGCAAGAAATGCATAGGCATGAAAAGAATGTTGCCTTACAGTTGTTCGAACGTCACTTGCAGGGGGAAAGTGGCTCGCTTACTGGGTGTAAATGACGTTGGTGCAGGGAGAAGAACAATCTCTTGCGAGAAAGCAGCGGGCGTGTCTTTTATCAGCAGCGCCCGCTGCTGATATCGGCGGCGGGCGTGGCTGAAGTCGGCAGCATTCGCTGCGTACCTGTTTTTATGCGAGAGTTACCTCCGACCAAAGGCGGCAGGTACTTCGCCACACTTGCTGGATAGACGTTGAGCCCAAGACGGAAGGAATTGAAAATAGTATTGCTCAGGTTAGAGCGAATCCTGTCCTGATCCAGTCTAACAATGGACAGATTACCATTACAGGAGCAGAAGTCGGTACAAGCGTCTTTGCATATTCTGTTTCTGGGCATATGGTTGCATCCACACACTCCAACGGAGCCAAGACAACACTGTTTACAGACCTTAGACGAGGTGAAGTCGCTATCATTAAGATTGGCGATAAGTCAATAAAAATAGTAATACAATAGAAACAGGAACGGTTCTAACACCCAAAGGAATGAGTGTGGCTTCTTTGACCTAAAGGTGCAAAGTGTGGCGTTGCATTCGCAATCTCGTAATCCAATTCTATTGTGCAAATTACCACTTCTGGCTCGCAATTGCTGCGAGCCAGAAGCATTCAACGTGCACTTTTCCTTCATTCTTTTCTTAATAGGTTTGGCGTTGTCGAAATTAGCTAGGAGGATGTGCCTTTTTGACACACCCTCCTATTTGATTCATGCTTGTGCATGGAAACGACTCAAATGAAAATACATCACTATTTTGAAGATTTTAATTAGATTAACAATTGAAATCGTGTATTTCGCTCGGTTTGCACTATCTTTGCAGGCAGAAATGAAAAAGAACCTGTATATTATCAGCGGCTGTAATGGAGCAGGCAAGACGACTGCATCATACACAGTACTTCCCGAGATTCTTGATTGTAAGGAGTTCGTGAATGCTGATGAGATTGCTCGTGGTCTTTCACCATTTAATCCGGAAAGTGTAGCAATTGAGGCTGGTAGATTGATGTTGCAGCGTATTGAAGACCTATTAGAGAGGGAAGAGACATTCTCAATAGAGACCACCCTTGCTACTAAGTCTTATATTAATCTTGTTCGTAGAGCACAGGCGAAAGGCTATACCGTCAGGCTTCTTTTCTTCTGGCTGAACTCTCCAGAATTGGCGTTACTTCGAATTGCCGAGAGAGTGTCTAAAGGTGGGCATAACATACCAGAACCCATCGTCAGACGAAGATATGTTGCTGGTATTAGTAATCTATTTCGCCTATTTATGAACGAAGTGGATTATTGGACAATATACGATAACAGTGAATATCCTGCCGTTCAGGTTGCTACAGGAGAGAAGAATGATAAAACCACCATCATTATTGAATCAAAATTTAAAACAATAGGGCAATATGTCAAATAAAGAATTCTCTGAAAAATTGAAGGCTGGTATAGAGTTGGCTGGGAAGCGGATGCTTGAAGAAAAGGCACTTCGTGGTGAGGACGTTATTGTTTCAGCTGATGGCAAGACTATAGAGCGCATCCCTGCTACTCAACTATTATGAGAGAGTACTTGGTGCTTCTTGCGCAAGAAGCGTTGCTATGTTGCTGACAAATCCTTGATTTGCGGGCCACAAGTCCTAGACTTATCAGCGATAAATCTAGGATTTATTCGGTACACTACATAATGAATTTTCGGAATAAAATAATCGCTCAAAGATTTGATTATATCGAATTTTGTCACGACTCAGCAGAGAAAATCTGATTATCTTTGCATTTGCTGCTCCAAAATTTGGAAGTTACGGAAATAGTTCGTAATTTTGCAGGCGGACTATGAATACTGTAGTACTTAAAAACCTAAGCATAGGGTATACACAGAAGGGCAACGAGAAGGTTGTAGCCCAAGGAATGAATGCCGCTATCAATAGCGGTGAACTGACGTGTCTATTGGGTTGTAACGGTATCGGTAAGTCGACATTGTTGCGTACGTTGTCTGCCTTTCAGCCTGCGTTGGGTGGCGATGTGATGATTAATTACGAATTACGAATTACGAATTACGAATTACGATCCCTCACTTCATTTACCGACAAGGAATTGAGTCGTCTGATAGGCATTGTACTCACTGAAAAGCCTGATGTCAGGAATATGACCATAGAGGACTTGGTGGGTATGGGGCGTTCGCCGTATACAGGCTTTTGGGGAACGTTGACAGCTGATGATCGCCAGATAGCGGCAGAAGCTATTGGTATGGTAGGAATCGAGTCGCTGCGAGGTCGTATGATCCATACGCTGAGCGATGGCGAACGCCAGAAGGTGATGATAGCCAAAACTTTGGCTCAGCAGACACCGATTATATATTTAGATGAACCAACGGCTTTCCTCGACTATCCCAGCAAGGTGGAGATGATGCAGTTGTTGCGTCGTTTGGCCCATGAGCAGCAAAAGACCATATTTCTTTCTACGCACGATGTGGAGTTAGCTTTGCAGTTGGCTGACCGTCTATGGCTAATGGAGCCTAATCAGCTGAGCGTAGGTACGCCACGCCAGTTGGCTGACGATGGGACGCTGAGTCGCTTCATTGAGCGTGACGGTATTGTCTTTGAGCGTGATAGTCTGACAATACGCATCAAAAAGTTCGATATAACATAGAATAAAGTTACCTAAGAACTAAAAACCCAAAAGGAAATGATAGAAGGACACGGAGACGACATTTATCGCTATGGTGACTTGGTGAAGATGAACTTCAGCAGTAATATCTTTCAGCATGTTGATCATTCAGCGCTGAAGGCACATCTGACAGAGCACCTTGACCTCATCAATAATTACCCTGAGCCTCGACCTCGTCAGCTGGAGACACTGATAGCTCGTAAAGAGGGCATATCACCAGAAGGCGTTATGGTAACTAATGGCGCTTCCGAAGCCATCTACTTGATAGCTCACCTATTCCATCATAGTGCGTCCATCATTCCTCAACCTACATGCTGTGAATATGCTGAAGCGTGTAGGATGTTTGACCATATCATCTCTTACGAGAATACGGAAGAGTTGACATCATTGCCTGCTGACCGTGTTTATTGGATATGTAATCCTAATAACCCTTCTGGCAATGTATTGATGAAAGGCTTTGTAGACTATATTGTCCGTCGTTCGCCACGCTATACCTTTGTCATCGATCAATCATACGACTGTTGCACCCGTGAGCCACTGTTGGTTGCTCGTGAAATGAAGGGACTGCCCAACCTCTTTATCATCCACTCGCTCAGCAATACGTATAGCATTCCAGGTTTGCGCTTGGGGTATATTACGGCTGACCCCAGTTTGATAAATCTGCTGCGAGGCTTGTACCAACCTTGGTCTGTCAACGCACTGGCAATAGAGGCTGGTCGATTCCTGATAGAGCATGGTACGCCAGCCGTGACAGATCTGGATGCCTATTTGGAAGAGACAGAGCGTTTGCGCCAGTCACTTCGAAGAATCGGTATTCGTGTCTTTGAGACCAAAACAAACTATATGCTATGTGAGATATCACAAACTACAGCAGCCAAATTGAAGGACTATCTGATTCATGAGCATGGTATACTGATTCGTGACTGCTCTAATTTCTATGGGCTGTCTAGTCACTTCTTCCGTGTGTCAACGCAGTTGCCAGAAGAAAATGATGCGTTGGTGGAGGCTATTCGTATGTTTTTGGAAAGAAAAGGTGCAAATAATTTGCAGGAATGAAAAAAACTTCGTACCTTTGCAGCCGTTCAGAGGAATGGGAGACTCGCAAGAGCCTCTCATTCTTTGATTTTTAGTAAGAGTATTGCGTTGAATCTTGTTTTAATTAACAAAAATATGATAGATAAAAACATCATTAAGACTATCGTCAATGAGTGGCTCGAAAAGGGCGACTACTATTTGGTGGATTTGGAGATGACGGCTGATGACCGTATTGTGATTGAAATTGATCATGCCGATGGTGTGTGGATAGAGGATTGTGCTGACTTGAGCCGTTTCCTGCAGGAAAAGCTAGGCGAAGAGTTAGGGGATTACGAGTTGGAAGTAGGTTCTGCTGGTATTGGCCAGCCATTTAAGGTCATTCAGCAATATCGCAATCACATAGGAAAAGATGTGGAAGTGTTGGCTGATGATGGCAAGAAGTTTCAGGGTGTGCTGAAAGAAGTCATGGATGATGACACAAAGTTTGTCGTTACTGTTAAAGAGAAACAGCAGGTAGAGGGTAAGAAGCGCCCTGTCTTGGTGGAGGTTGACAAGACTTTTGCCATCAGCGATATCAAGTATTGCAAGTATCTGCTGAACTTCAAGTAATCATAAACTTTAAATTTCAAAGATCAAAATTCAAAAAATAATATATTATGGCAACAAAGAATGAGAAAGGCCCGTCAATGATTGAGACCTTTCAGGAGTTTAAAGAGACAAAGAACATTGATCGTACCACACTGGTAAGCGTGCTCGAAGAAAGTTTCCGCAACGTTATTGCCAAGATGTTTGGTAGTGATGAGAACTTTGACGTCATTGTCAACCCTGATAAGGGTGACTTCGAGATTCACCGTAATCGTATTGTGGTGGCTGATGGTGAGGTCAAGGACGAGAACAAGGAGATAGCCCTCTCTGAGGCTCAGAAGATTGAACCAGACTATGAAATAGGCGAGGAAGTGTCAGAAGAGGTAAACTTCCAGAAGTTTGGTCGTCGTGCCATTCTGAACCTGCGTCAGACACTGGCTTCTAAGATTCTGGAGTTGGAACACGACTCACTCTACCAGAAGTATAAGGACAAGGTTGGCCAGATTGTAAGTGCTGAGGTTTATCAGATGTGGAAGCGCGAAGTGCTGCTCATCGATGATGAGGGTAACGAGCTCCACTTGCCAAAGAGTGAGCAGATTCCTGCTGACAACTATCGTAAAGGTGAGACCATCCGTGCCGTTGTTAAGGAGGTGCAAAACGAGAACAACAATCCACGCATTATCGTCTCGCGTACCTCTAACCAGTTCCTGGAGCGTATGCTTGAAGCAGAGGTTCCTGAGATTCAGGATGGTCTGATTACCATTCGTCGTATTGCCCGTATGCCTGGTGAGCGTGCAAAGATTGCTGTCGAGAGTTACGATGATCGTATCGATCCAGTAGGCGCTTGCGTTGGCGTGAAGGGTAGCCGTGTGCATGGTATTGTTCGTGAGATGTGTAACGAGAACATTGACGTCATCAACTACTCTAGCAACACATCACTCTTTATTCAACGTGCCTTGTCACCAGCTAAGGTTACCAGCATCACGCTCAATCCTGAGGAACACAAGGCCGAAGTATATCTGCAGCCTGAAGAAGTAAGTCTGGCCATTGGTAAGGGTGGTCTGAACATTAAGCTGGCTTCTATGCTGACAGAGTATACAATTGATGTATTCCGTGTCGTTAGCGAGGCTGACGCTGATGAGGATATCTATCTCGACGAGTTCTCTGATGAAATTGACCAGTGGATTATCGACTCTATTAAGGCCATCGGTCTTGACACAGCTAAGCAGGTTCTCAATGCACCACGTGATATGCTCATTGAGAAGGCCGACCTCGAGGAAGAGACTGTCGACCACGTATTGGAAGTGCTCAAGGCGGAGTTTGAGTAAAGTTAAGAATTAAAAATTAAGAGTTAAGAATTAATGGGTGTACGATTAAATAAAGTATTATCAGAACTGAATATAGGACTTCAAACGGCAGTTGATTTCCTAAAAAAGAAGAGCGAGCTGGGAGAGGTGAAGGACGATGCAACGCCCAACACCAAGATTAGCGACGATCAATATGAAGCACTGGTCAATGAGTTCAGCACAGACAAGGCTGTAAAAACTCAGGCAGAGCAGTTGTTCCCTAAGAAGCCTAAAGAGAAGAAGGTCGAGAAGTCTGCCACTCCAGAGAAGGCAGTTACCAAGTCCGACGAGTTGTTGGAGCAGCGTCCGCAATTCAAGCCTCTTGGTAAGATTGACTTAGACAGCATTGGTAAACCCAAGGCTGCATCGGATCGTGCGTCCGACCTTCAGGCTAAAGATTCAGAACCCGTGGCCGCTGCCGAACCACAGGTAGAGGATGTTGAAGTTCCTCAGGATGAAACTGTAGAAACTCCTGTTGCTGAAGAACCTCAGCAGGAGGCTGAATCAGAAACTGTTGTTGAGGAGCCCGAGCAGGAAACCGTTGAAGACAACGATAGTGAATCAGAAGAGGAAGACGTAGAAGAAGGTCCTGAGTTGGCCAAGACGCCAGGTGATGCTAAGATAGCTCAGAATGCCCCTCAGTTGAATGTGTTGGGTAAGATAGACCTTTCTACCCTCAACCAAAGCACGCGTCCTAAAAAGAAGACTAAGGAAGAGCGTCGCAAGGAGCGTGAGGAGAAGGCTGCTGGTGAGCGCAAGAAGCGTGAGCGTATCCGTCAAGGAAAGGTGGATATCGAGGCTGCTGCTAAACAGGTTAGCCAGCAGAGTAAAAACAACAAGAATAACAACGGTAAGAACAACAACCAGCAGCAGAATCAGCAGGGTGGTAAGAAGAATAAGAAGAACCGTCCTGTAAAGCCTTTGGAGGTTGACGATGAGGCAGTAGCACGTCAGGTTAAGGAGACTTTGGCTCGTCTGACGTCGAAGACCAACCTGAACAAAAAGGGTGCCAAGTATCGTAAGGAGAAGCGTGATGCTGTGGCTGAGCGCATGAACGAGGAGATGGCAGCAGAGGCAGCAGAGAGCAAGGTGCTGAAGCTGACTGAGTTCGTGACCGTTTCAGAGTTGGCTACCATGATGAATGTAGGAGTTAACCAGGTTATCGGTACCTGCATGTCTATTGGTATCATGGTGTCTATCAACCAGCGTCTGGATGCTGAGACCATCAACATCGTGGCTGACGAGTTTGGCTTTACTACCGAATATGTTTCTGCTGAGGTTCAGAACGCCATTACAGAGGAGGAGGACGATGAGAACGATCTGATCAGTCGCGCTCCTATCGTAACAGTGATGGGACACGTCGACCACGGTAAGACATCACTGCTCGACTATATCCGCAATACCAATGTGATTGCTGGTGAGGCTGGTGGTATCACCCAGCACATCGGTGCTTACAATGTGAAGCTGAAGGATGGTCATAGTATTACTTTCCTGGATACGCCAGGTCACGAAGCCTTCACAGCTATGCGTGCCCGTGGTGCTCAGGTGACGGATATTGCTATCATCATCGTAGCAGCTGACGATAGCGTGATGCCTACCACCAAGGAGGCTATCGCTCATGCTCAGGCTGCTAACGTGCCGATGGTATTCGCTATCAACAAGATTGATAAGCCAGGTGCAAACCCTGATAAGATTCGTGAGGACTTGGCAAACATGAACCTCCTCGTCGAAGATTGGGGTGGTAAGTACCAGTGTCAGGAAATCTCAGCAAAGAAAGGTGTTGGCGTCTATGAACTGCTGGAGAAGGTGCTGCTGGAGGCTGAGATGCTTGATCTGAAGGCTAATCCTAATCGTAAGGCTACAGGTTCTATCATCGAGAGCTCACTCGAC